>WSSedL1CaDRAFT_10001545_pt1 | contig 13181 bp, 7 predicted proteins | sample WetSurSL1Cattail_FD_9464 | JGI IMG/M metagenome (IMG submission 9464)
GGCTACTTCTGTTTGTCAGTCTCTCAAAAAGCGGGTGCAAAGATAAGGTTTGTATTTTTAATTTCCAAATTTATTTTAAAGTTTTTTAAACTTTTTTTATTTGTCCTTTTTTTACTTTGTTACTCTTTTTTTATGCAATGAACTTCGTTTGTTTTTCGGAGGCGCAAAGGTATCTACTATTTTTAATCCTGCAAATATCTTTTCACTTATTTTCAAATTATTTTATAACGTCCATGTATGTAATATGTTAAATTTACAAAAAATTAGTATTAATTCAAAGTTAAATTTAAGCAATTATTGATACTTCTATCTAATTAACTATCTTTGGTAGATGTAATGCGTACTAGTACAAATATTTAATTTATTTTATCCGATGATTCGTCTGTACATTATTGTTAGTTTATTATTTCTCGTTTCTTTCTTTCAAATTGTTTTGGGTCAGAATAATTTCAAAAAACCAGAGGAAAAACCACCTGTAAGCCGCATATTATTTGTATTTGATGCATCGCAAAGTATGCTGGGTACATGGGAAAAAAACACAAAAATAGCCATAGCCCGAAACGTATTGATATCTTTACTTGACAGCCTCGAAAAGCTTGATAACATAGAACTTGCATTAAGAGTTTACGGTCACCAAAGCCCGGTGCCTCCGCAGGATTGCAGCGATTCGAAATTAGAAGTGCCCTTTGCAAAAGGTAATGCTTCGAAAATAAGGCAGAAATTACGTTTTATAGATCCAAAAGGTACTACTCCCATAGCAAATTCACTGGCTATGGCGGCAAATGATTTTGGGAATGCCGAAAATTGCCGGAATATTATTATTCTGATTACCGATGGCGTTGAAGCTTGTGATGGAGATCCTTGCGAAGTTTCCAGACAACTGCAGCTCAAAGGCATTTCATTAAAACCTTTTATTATAGGAATAGGTATTGACGAAAACTTTAAGGAATCTTTTAATTGTATCGGTCATTATTATAACGCTGCAAAAGAAGAGAAATTTAAAGAAGTTCTTAATGTAGTTATTTCACAGGCTCTGAATTCGACAACAGCACAAGTTAATCTTTTAGATGCAAACGGATTGCCAACAGAGACTAATGTAAATATGGCCTTTTATGATTATTATTCTGGAAAATTAAGGAACAACTACATACATACCATGAATCACCGGGGAAATCCGGATACATTAATATTGGATCCCCTCACTACTTACCGCTTGGTTGTAAATACCATTCCACCAGTACAAAAAGACAGTTTTAAGGTGATTCCTGGAAAACATACCATTATAGCTATTGATGCACCACAGGGATTTCTGCAGCTTAAAGCCGACAATGCCGTAACCTTAAAGAACGCGATAGCCATTATCCGTAAAGAAAAGGATATGAATACTTTAAACTATATGGAAATTGGAACTACCGAAAAATACATTACCGGAAAATACGATATAGAAATTTCGACTACCCCTAAAATTATGCTGTATGGTATCGAAATAAAACAAAGTTATACTACAACTATCAGCATTCCTCAACCCGGATTAGTAACCTTTCTGATAAAAGCCCCTGGTTATGGAAGTATATATTTAAATGAGAAAGGGAAAGACCAAAAATGGGTGTACAACATAAACCCTAATAATAAAAACGAATCAGTATCGTTACAACCGGGCAGTTATACTGTTGTTTTTCGAGCTATAAATGCTAAACAGACATTGTACACCATTAGCAAAACCTTCGATGTTACTTCAGGCAGCTCTAAAATTATAGAATTAAACTAAAGATAATTGAATATTGAATATTGATTATTGACGATTGACGATTGGCGATTGGTAATTCATAATCAATCGCCAATAATCAATTTTCAATGGTTATTATTTCTTCACCAAAGTAATGGCTTCTTCTAAAGAGACTTTAATCTGTTCGCCAGTTTGCATGTTCTTAAGAGAAATAAGGTTAGTATTCATCTCCTCCTCTCCTATCATCGCCACAAACGGTATTTTTTTAGCATCGGCATAACCCATTTGTTTTTTCATTTTAGCAGAATCAGGAAAAATTTCGGTTTTAACACCTTGTTCTCTGAATTTTTGAACCAGAGGTAAACAATATATCTGTTCTTTTTCTCCAAAATTAACAAACAACAATTGTGTAGAATCCAATGAACTCTCCGGATAGGCATTCAACTGATTGAGTACATCAAAAATACGGTCGGCACCAAAGGATATTCCTACACCTGAAACACCGGGTAATCCGAATATTCCGGTAAGATTATCATAGCGCCCGCCGCCACAGATGCTTCCAATTTCAACATCCAAAGCTTTAACCTCAAAAATAGCGCCGGTGTAATAATTCAATCCACGGGCCAGGGTTAAATCCAGTTCAACCGGAGTGGAAACAGGAAGTTTGTTGATATAATCAAAAACAGTTTGTAGTTCTTCAACCCCCTTTAAACCTATTTCGGAAGAAGCCAACCAGGTTTTAAGTTTTTCAAGTTTTTCGCTATTAGAACCAGACAACTCAAACAAAGGTTGCAGTTTAACAATAGCCTCGTCTGAAATACCGCGTTCTTTAAGCTCTTTAATCACATTTTCCAGTCCTATCTTGTCTAATTTATCAATAGCAACAGTAATATCAACAATTTTTTCGGGTTCACCTATTATTTCGGCAATACCACTAAGAATTTTACGGTTGTTAATTTTAATAAGCGTGCGAACACCAAGCCGTTTAAAACCTTCATCAATAATCTGGATAAGTTCTACCTCGTTGAGCAACGAATCGCTCCCCACGATATCGACATCGCACTGGTAAAATTCGCGGTAACGTCCCTTTTGAGGACGGTCTGCCCTCCAAACAGGTTGTATCTGATATCTTTTAAAAGGGAACTGAATAGATTCACGGTTTTGAACCACAAAGCGGGCAAAGGGTACTGTTAAATCGTAACGAAGGCCTTTCTCGCACATTAAAGTGGAAAGGTGAGGCAAATTCTGCTCTTTGAATTTTTCGTCAGTAACATCAGATAAAAAATTGCCGGAATTCAAAATCCGGAATAACAATTTATCACCTTCTTCGCCGTATTTACCTAATAAAGTAGAAAGATTTTCCATCGCCGGGGTTTCAATTTGCTGAAATCCGAACAATTGAAAAACAGATTTTAGGTTATCGAAAATAAAATTCCGTTTACGCATTTCTTCGGGCGTAAAATCGCGTGTACCCTTAGGTATTGAAGGTTTCTGTGCCATTTTATAAATTCTTTAAGAGCGCTAATTTAGAAAAATAATACCAAATAAAACAAACCGACCCGGCAGGTTACAAAAACTTACCGGGTCGAAGAATGTCATTTACTTTAAATTGAAACTTTAAAGATTCAAATGTTCAACCGTTCAAAGGTTTAAACGTTTAATAGTTCAAAGCATTCTACAATTCACTATTTTATAAGTTTTTTGTATCTGATTCGGTGCGGGGTGTCGTCGCCCAAACGTTTTTTACGATTTTCTTCGTAATCTGAATAAGAACCTTCAAAGAAGAAAACTTTCGAATCGCCTTCAAATGCCAGAATATGGGTTGCCACGCGGTCGAGGAACCAACGGTCGTGCGAAATAACCACAGCACATCCTGCAAAATTTTCAAGACCTTCTTCCAATGCCCGGAGTGTATTTACGTCAATATCATTGGTAGGCTCATCAAGCAGCAACACATTGGCTTCTTCTTTTAATGTTAAGGCCAGATGCAAGCGGTTTCTCTCTCCACCGGATAACATCTTACATTGCTTTTCCTGATCAGCTCCGGTAAAATTAAATCGGGCCACATAAGCACGGGCATTAATTAATTTCCCGCCTAAAGAAATTTGTTCGCTGTCGCGTGAAATAACCTGGTAAACCGTCTTGTCCGGATGAATATCAGCATGGTTTTGGTCGACATAACCACATTTTACGGTGTCGCCAACATCAAAAGTTCCGGTATCGGGTTTTTCCAATCCCATAATCAGACGGAACAATGTAGTTTTACCGGCACCATTAGGACCAATAATACCAACTATACCCGCAGGTGGTAACTGGAAATTTAAATCTTCGAATAATATTTTATCTCCAAAAGCTTTAGATACACCATTAACTTCAATAACCTTGTTTCCAAGACGAGGTCCGTTGGGTATATAAATTTCAAGTTTGTCTTCCTTCTGCTTAACATCTTCATTCATCATTTTGTCATAAGCAGCAAGTCGTGCTTTAGATTTTGCCTGCCGAGCTTTTGGTGCCATGCGAACCCAATCGAGTTCGTGCTCGAGTGTTTTACGGCGTTTGCTTTCGGTTTTTTCTTCCTGAGCCAGGCGATTCGATTTCTGTTCGAGCCACGAAGAATAGTTACCTTTCCAGGGAATACCTTCACCCCTGTCGAGTTCCAATATCCAACCGGCAACATTATCTAAGAAATAGCGATCGTGGGTAACAGCGATAACCGTTCCCTTATATTGCTGCAAATGCATTTCGAGCCATTGAACCGATTCAGCATCAAGGTGGTTGGTAGGTTCGTCGAGTAATAAAATGGCAGGTTCCTGAAGTAAAAGCCGGCATAAAGCAGCACGTCTCCTTTCCCCACCGGAACATACGCTAATTGGAGTGTCTCCATCAGGACATCTTAAAGCATCCATTGCACGGTCGAGTTTGCTATCCAAGTCCCATCCGCCAGCCTGATCTATAAGGTCGGTAAGTTCACCCTGACGTTCGATGAGCTTATTCATCTCATCGTCACTCATTGGTTCTGCAAATTTATTATTTACTTCTTCGTATTCTTTAAGCAACGAAACCACTTCCTGCGCACCTTCTTCAACAATTTGCCTTACTGTTTTAGTTTCATCAAGCTTAGGTTCCTGTTCGAGATATCCTACAGAATATCCGGGAGAAAATACCACATCTCCCTGAAATGATTTTTCTACACCTGCTATAATTTTCAGTAATGTAGATTTACCGGAACCATTTAAACCAATGATACCAATTTTGGCACCATAAAAAAAGGAAAGGTAAATATTGTTAAGTACTTTTTTTTGAGGAGGGAAAGTCTTGCTTACCCCAACCATAGAGAAAATAATTTTGTTGTCTTCTGCCATTATAATGCAATAAAAAATTTAAAGATTTAAAGATTTAATTAATTTTTCGATCTAACAAAAATTATTTTTTAGCCAGCTTTTTAAAATCCTTAGCTAAAAATCCATCCGTATCGGTTTCGGTAATCATGTGAAAATCGAAATAATAAAATTTAGCATCAGCAGCCCCAATCAGAATTTTATAACACCTAGCTTTTTCTCTTGAACCGGCAGGACCAACTTTGTGCAATAACACTATATCCTTCTTTTCAGAAATAGCCTGTTGTATTTCATCTTCTGTAGCAATTTTTACATCTCCAGGATAAATCTTTTTAATTTTTGCAAGGGAATTCACATCCTTAGCCAGTTCATCCTGAAGGAAGTATAATGTTTTGCCTTTTAATTCGGCGATATTATCATTATATAATTTTAAAATATTAGCACCGGCAATACTGGGATCGCTAACTAAAAGACGAACATGAGCCTGAACAAACCTCAGAAAAATCCCAAGCTTATAACTGTATTCAACATCACCCACACCGGCATAAGAAACTGGTATCGAACATAAATCGGGCATTTGATTATAGGAACCAGCATTTCCACCCAGCAAAAGACTTAAAAAATTATACTTCGTATCTAATTTATCCTTATCAAACTTAACTTGTACCAATAACAGAAAAGAGAAAGCAGGATTGGTTCGCTTTGCTTCAAATTCCTTCCATGAAATAAATTCAAACGGTGTAATATTCCATTCCTGAGGAGCCACATTTTGTATAACAAGATTGTATTCAGAAAGTTGATTATCTTCCAAAACAATATACGTTTTTGTTTTCAAAAAACGATTGATGTCATCCTTAGTTGGGATATAATCCTGAGCAAACAGATTAAAAGCTATAAATCCCATCCAAATAAATACCAAAAACTTTTTCATATTATTAAAATTTAGTTAAATTGTTAATCATTCAATGACTACCGGAAATTTCAATTGGTTCCGTTCATTAAATTTTCGAATATAATAAAACAACATTTGTTTTTTATGTTTTTTGTTCAAAGCCATAAATTCATCGAACAACTGGGGATCTCTGAGAAAAATGATTTCCAGATTTTTTTCCTCATATTCATATATTTTGCCAGTTTCAAAATCAAAAACATATTGTTGTATTTCTGTTTTGGAAGAACTGGTATTATTAATAGCTGTTCTATAATAATTTGAATTATAACTATAAGGATCATAAACCGGCTGATACGAAATAGTTATAGTAGCCACAAAATGACAAATACTTCCTACGTAAGTAATTTTATTAAAATTTTCATATAAACGAATATAAAGATTCCCGTTTTTCGCATATCCCCATATTTTATCAACTGAAACCGTTTGTTTTACCCCAAAATTATCATAATATGAAAGTTCAGGATTAACTAATAAGCTATTAAAAAAATCAGGATCGCCAAATGAAATATTAGAAACAATTCTTGATTTTAATACGGGGTTATTTTTCTTTACCTGATCAAATGAAATAAAAATTCCATCTACAAACTTAAAATCCGGGTCATAAATAACCAAATCAGAAGAATCAATCTGGGCAAAACCCATATTCCCCAACAATTGCAAAACAAATAGGATTATATAAAATCTCATTTATAACTTAAATAGTAAATCAAATTTAGTGAATTAAAAAAAATAAAACTACCAAATTGATATCCTTGTTAAAATATGTGTAAAAACTCCTTTTTTTTTTTTACTTTTAACATACAGTTAAAATAAAAAAATAAGGAGCAAATCAGATGCTGCTTATATAACAATCTTTTAATAATGAGTACTATTAAGTTTATTAAAGAGTTTCTTTATTTAGAATTACCACAAAACAAAAATACAGATATAGCCCATAAAATTCAATTTATGTATTTTATATGTTGGGCAGGACTAATACCATTTCCTATACTATTTATTTTAAGCCTTATAAACGAACATCTTTTAGATGCCATGGTATTTTTGGCCATGTCGGTATATTTTGTTTTAAATACCTATCTGATAAGAACCGATAAATGGAAAAACTATTTATTTTATGTATTTCATATTATATTAGCGATATTTCTTCTTTATTTTTACATTTCAGGCAGCGGGGTTCCATTAAATAATTTTTCCATTATAGTATTTCCCATTATGGCAGTGTCCTTCTTTGGATATAAAAAAGGTACTAACATTTCCTTTTTCTATCTTGGGCTAATTATCATAATAACATTTTTACCTTTTTCTTGGAACTCTTTATACAATATTGATATCATTTTTAAATTACGAATAATTCTTTTCTATCTAGCCATTAGTCTTCTATGTCTTGGCGTGAGCTATTTCTTTGGAAAAGGGATAGGAATTCATAAAGAACAAATTAATATCCTCAATAATGAGTTAAAAACCAAAGATGAGTTTATTTCAAAACTATCCCATCAGATTCGTACTCCGCTCAACAACATAATGGTTACCAGCAACTTGTTTTCCGAAACTAAAATTGACGAACAACAAAAAGACTTAATAGAAACCATCATGGCTTCTACAAATAACTTAGTGAATGTTGTAAATAATATTTCAAAAGTTTCGGCAATTGATTTAGGGCATCAAAACGTGCGTATTTTGTTCAATCTGCAAAGCACACTAAACAACACAATTAAACTTTTTCAATCGTTAAATAACAACAGGGTTAGTATCAATTTAAAAACGCCTTCAGTAATTAATTACAATTTAATAGGCGATCCGGTAAAACTCAAACAAATATTTTTAAATATTATTGAAAATATTGTTAGAAATTCTTCTGAGCAAAATATTAAAATCAATATTTCGTATGTTACAATTAAAGAATCGGAAAAGAACAGCGAATTTTCTTTTAAGATAGAAACAGATTTTAAACTTAAAATTAATTTAGCTAAAATTGATACATTCGGAGGGTACACTGAAACAACTTATATAGAAAATGAGGATGTTCAGGAAACCTATTATTACGATTTTACGATAGCTCAAAAAATAATTGAAAATTCAGGAAGTCAACTATTTATTGACACACCGGGAAATTCCACAGTATTTTCATTCTTTTTGCTATTTGACATATCTGAAGTTGAAATTAAAACAAATGAATTTATTGAGCCATCGTCGGTTGATTACAACCAAAATAAAGTAGCCCAGAAGTCGATAGATTTAAAAGATGCAAATATATTATTGGTCGAAGACAATTTAATCAACCAAAAAATTGTGATTTTAAGTATACAAAAACTTGTTAAAAATATTGACGTAGCTAATAATGGAAAAGAAGCTCTGGATAAATTCGGAACTTCAAAATACGACCTCATATTGATGGATATTCAAATGCCGGTAATGGATGGTATTATTGCAACCAAAAAAATCCGCGAACTGGAATCCAGTACAAACCAGCATACTCCAATTATTGCAATTACTGCCAATGCTCTGGCCGGTGATAAAGAAAACTGCCTCGCTGCCGGAATGAATGATTATATCAGTAAACCATTTCAACCGGAAACTTTAATCAACAAAATGAAAAGCTTAGTTTCAAGAGGATAGTTGCCAATGTGCCAATATGCCAATATGCCAATTGAATTTACAATGCACAATTAATGCCAAAAGGCATCACTTTGGGTGTATTTACAATTATGAAAGTTTGGTTGGTTTGGGGCTAACAGCCAATAGCTAATTGCTAACTGCAATAATCTTAATCATCCAAAATTGGGTTTAAATCCTATAATTAACATATCGTCAACCTGATCGAAATCGCCTTTCCAGCGATTAATTTTTTCCAGGAGCAAATCATGTTGCTCATCCATGGGGTATTTATGAATGGTTAGCAGCAAGTGCCTAAAGCGTCTGTATTTGAACTTCTTTCCTTCCGGCCCGCCAAACTGGTCGGCAAAACCATCGGAAAATAAATAAATAACATCATCATCCTGAAGAATGATTTGTTTGTTTTCAAAGCCACGGTCTATCTCAGGGGTATTGTCTAAACCAACAGAAAAACGAGAACCTAATATTTCAGTAATTTTGTCGTCACGAATTAAATAAATAGGGTTAACAGCTCCGGAATATTCCAGTAATTTAGTTTTTTTATCAATTACACAAAAGGCAATATCCATACCATCTCTTAGGACATAATTACTACTTACGTCGTTGAAAATTTCTTCAAATTCTTTATTTAGAATAGAAAGAATCTGCGATGGATTTTCGATGCCCTGATTGTGGGTAATTTTTCGGAATAATTCAAACCCGATAATAGACATAAATGCCCCTGGGACTCCATGACCAGTACAATCTACAGCTGCCACAAAAATTTTATCGCCCCGTTCGCTTACCCAAAAGAAATCGCCACTCACAATATCCTTAGGTCTGTGAAAAACAAACGACTCCGGAAGAATCCTTTTAATACTCTTTTCCGAAGGCATCAAAGCTTCCTGAATTCTTTTTGCGTAATTTATACTATCGGTAATATTCTTATTTTTTAAAGCTAACTGTTCTTTCTGTCTTTCAATTTCTATGGATGCAATTTCCTTTTCTTTTAAGATACGATTGGTTTGCCTTAAATTATAGGTTCGGTAACGATACATGGCCAATAAAATAATAATACCAACAAAAATATAGATATAAATAGCAGAAGGCTTTAACCAAATAGGAGATTCTACCAGAATAGCAATGGTAGCTCCCTTTTCGTTCCAAATATCATCATTATTGGAGCCTTTTATCTTAAAAATATATTCACCGGGTTTTAAGCCCGAGAATGTTGCCGAATGTTTTCGTCCGATATAAATCCAGGAAGGTTCCTTTTCATTAACCGAATATATTTTATAAGCATACCTGTTTTTACCGGGAACTGTAAAGTCCAGTGCCGCAAAATTTATGGTTAATACTTTAGCCTTATGAGGAATCGTAATAATATCTTTTTGAAAACTTCTAATTTCACTTTTCCCTTCAGCAGTTATAATCTCGATAGACGTAATTTCAACTGGAGGAATAAATAAATTATTTGTCATTGCGTTTGGGTTAAAAATATTGAAGCCCGATACCCCTCCAAAATAAAAATCTCCATTGCGCGACTGGCAGGATGAATTAATATTAAATTCATAATCCTGAAGGCCATCTTTGGAATCATAATTAATAATAATAGATTTCTCTGGAATTATTTTATTTAAACCCCTGTTCGTACTCACCCAAATTTCGTTCTTTGGAGTAATTTCAATAGAATATATTGAATTATCCGAAAGTCCATTTTTCTCGGAATACATGGTTACCGTTTTATCGGCTATGTTAAGACAATTTAAGCCCGAAGCTGTTCCCACCCATAACAAACCCTTATTATCGAACTTTTGACAATAGATATTTTGTGAGCTAAATAAATCTTTACCTTTACTATCCTTTTTATAATGACTAAACGTATTTTTATCCGGATCAAAACTATCCAATCCATTTTCTGTACCAATCCAGATAATTCCACCTTTATCCTGAGTTAAAGTATTAATTTTGTTTGAAACGATAGAATTATTATCATCCGGATTATTAAGACAAATTGTAATGAAGTCATCTCCGGGTTTATATCCGTAAAAACCATAAGACGCACCAATCCAAATTTTCTTGTACTTATCTTCAATTAAAGCATTAACCTTGTTTTGAATTAAAATTTCGGAACCTTTGATATTACTTAAGTCGTTAATATTTTTAAAATCGCCGGTAATTGGATTAAATATTATAATACCGTTGTTAGTACCAAGGATATAATTACCATCGGAGTATTTCAATATACAATTTATAAAATCGTTACGATCGTCTCCCTTTGTAGCAAAAGAATAATTATGCGTTATCTGGAATTTAGAATTGTAAATAGATAAACCCTTACCTAAGGTGCCAATTAAAATAGAATTTGAATCGTATGTAAAAATGCTTCCAATATCAAATGAAGGCAATTCAATTCCAGTTAACTTGTTATTGAAAAGTTGAAATTTATGCGGTTTTAAATTTAATTTTAATAAGCCTTTATAAGTACCAATCCATAATAATCCGGAATTGTCAATGGATAAAGAATACACCGGGTAATCAAACAAATATTCATTGTTATCGGATACTGGTTTTAAAAACTTCCCGGTTCCCATGTCTAAGTAGAATAATCCACCGTTTGTACCCACCCATAAAGTATTATTATTATCAAAAATTAAAGAATTAAATTTATTGTTATTAGATGAAGATAGAGGGAAATCGTCGATATAGTGTCGTTTAAATATTCTAGAAACAGGGTTAAATTCATTTAATCCAAAAGAAGTCCCAATCCACAAATTTCCGTTTTTGGCAATTGCAATACTGCGTACTTCGTTATTACTAATACTATTTTTATTAAAATCGAGCGAGATATAGCGGTTAAATAATTGAAGATCTCGATCGAAATAATTCAAACCATCTTTAGTTCCAACCCATAACTGATGGGCATTATCTTCGATTATTGGGAACGAAATATTATTGGAACTATAATAAAAGACATCATTAAAATGAAAATTTCGTGTAAAAGTCTGTTTTTCAGCATTAAATCTATCTAACGATTTCAATGTTTTAACCCATAATGTATTTTGCTTATCAATGTAGACATTAAGAATTTGGTTATCGCTGATTGTGTAATTTTTCTGAGGATTATTTAAATAAGTAATAATTTTACCTGTTTTAAGGTCTAAATTATTAAGTCCATAATTTGTTGCGATCCAAAGAGAACCTTTATTGTCTTCGCATATCGCATTTATATAATTGTTGGAAATAGTATTAGAGTCGTTAGGCTGATGCGAATATGAAACAAATTCGTTACCATCAAAACGGTTTAAACCATCTTTAGTTCCTAACCAAATAAAACCTCTTGAATCCTGAAAAATAACATTAATAAAAGATTGACTCAGACCATCGGCAATAGTATATAAATCGATATCTGAAACCCTAATTTGGGCTGATATCTTAATAGATAGGCTCATTAAGATGAGTAATATAAAACCGACAGTCTTTTTAAACATAGATTTAGTCACTATGGCTAAGATAACATTTAATTTGAAATAATTCAATCTACAGTAATATAATATTTAATATAGATTCAATAACCAGATGTATGTTAAACAAAAAAACAGTAATAGCCATATATAAAACTTATACAAATAGAAAAAAAAAGCAGCCTTTAAAGCTGCTTTTCAATATTATAAGTTATAAATTATTCATATTTACGTTCCAAAAACCAGATATCTCTAAAGATAATAGAGAAATTAACCTGGTAATATCGTTCCAAAAACAAGTCGTTACCGGCTTTACCCTTTTGACCTGCTTGAAAAGATAAGCAAAAATAGGACAAATCACTTTTGATAGGGCAAACCAAACCTGCAGAGACATAACTATCTTTTATTTGCTGCCCCCTAATTTTCATATAGGTTTCGTCATAAGTAGCTCCTACCTGGTAATACATTCTTTGAAAATAGCTTTTAGGAATTCGCACATTAGGGCGATATTCCAACCCAACAGAATAACGATTGTCATCTACATATTTAACAGCATCATCAGAGGACTCAAGTTTACTCCAATTTTGTTTGTAAAAATCAGCCGCTAACATTAAACCGCTTTTATGAGTAATTGAAAAACCCCCACCATAAGACATGGGTAAATCAAAATGACCTAAGTAATCATCTTCAGTTAAGTCAACTTCAGTACCTGATTGATATACAAACTCATCATGATTTACTCTGAGTTGATTTTTATAGGCATATACTGCCCCTAAGGTATATTTAAAATTTTCATCAGACCCTATGGTATTAGAGTATTGTAGCCCAAAATCCAAATTAAAATTATGAACATAATTTTCTGAAGAAATATAATTTGTGGTAGAAAAATAATCCGATAACACTTCTTCCTTTTTAACAAAAGTACCAAAAATGTAATTGATATTTGCTCCAAATGATAAATGCTTTGTTAAAGAAATAGCATTACCTAAGTAAAGTTTATTTACCGACCCACTTCCTGTGAATTTATCTTCATATGAAAGAGAGGATCCTTCAAAAGACTTTACCTTTGAAATAGAATACCCCATAGAACTAAACGGGACAAAACCGAT
>WSSedL1CaDRAFT_10001546_pt1 | contig 13180 bp, 5 predicted proteins | sample WetSurSL1Cattail_FD_9464 | JGI IMG/M metagenome (IMG submission 9464)
TTTCACTCTGTTGATAACTACTGCGGCGACTCCTACCTGTGCGGAATATGGCTGATTTTCTGCTTCTGCAGTGACGAGGCGTGCCAGCAGGTCAAGCTCGGCTTGCGTATAGGAGATGGTTCCCGATACTGCCGATGTAACTGCTGTCTCTGTATTTAATGTTGTCGTTTTTGCTGCCGCTGTACTTGCTGCCGGAACAATCAGTTCTTGTCCGGGACAAATCATGTTATCCCAAATACCGTTTGCCCTCTTCAATGCTTCAACTGTTATGCCATATCTATTGGCGATAAGGTACAGTGAATCTCCACTTTTTACCGTATATTCGGAAGCTCTTACATAGAGCACCTGACCAGGGTATATGACGCTGCTTGTCAGCCCGTTGTCCGTCTTTACTGTATTTGCGGAGGTGTTGAACAATTGTCCGATCTTGTACAACGAGTCATTATTTGCCACTGTATAGCCTGCACCGTAAGCGACATTCGCAAACAGCATGGTTGACAGCAGCACGCCCACAAGCAGAGCGGCTGTTCTTTTGAGTATTTTCATACTGACTCCTCTTCTAGCCTTCGGGGTTAGTTAGTGGATTCGGGTCGAGGAACCCTACTCATTGCGAGATTCACCCATGGAGCTGCAAAATGGTTGCTCCGTTTATTGCATCCCCCGTACTCCTTTCGGAGATTCGGCATTGGTTTATTTTTTTACGCAGGAGATTATGTCCCCTTGCGTATAAGGTATTCTAACAGAGGCCTTATGCTATTTCCATGCTATATTTATGGGAAAAGAGTGATATAATGTAAGAGAGTAATATGAACATGGGGTAATTTTATGTACGGATTGGTTTTGAAAGGCGGCGGAAGTAAAGGTTCATATCAGATCGGAGCCTGTACATATCTGCGCAGGAGAGTCCTGGACTGACATTAGACTTCAGCACCGAAACTTCAAGAAAAAATCTAAAGATGGGCTATGACGATGTGCTAAGGGTATTTGGGAAGCTTTGACGATACGGACGGAATTATTTGGATGTATTAATGAATATCACCTATTCAGGGTATGCTATAAAAACGACAAAAAATAGCATGGATTGGTGATATTTTTTAATGAGCTTATTAGTTGCGGCAACATATGTTGTCCTTGGAGGGATAATTGTTTATTTACTGGCATTGCTGTCCATAAAGGGGCGGGAATGTCGTATTGAAGTCAAAGACACCATGCTGGCACCGGAGGAACTGCACAGGCATGCGATAGAAATGGCAAGAGACCATCAGGTGGGTAAGTCTGCGAGAAGCCTTCACTGGCTGGTAAGAAGACTTAATGATAATTACAGTCTGATATCCGGAGTATACACATCGCTGAACAACGATGTCGCGGAGGCGTTTCCTACTGCACCGGCCTCGGAATGGCTGCTTGATAATTTCTATATTATTGAGGAGCAAGTCAAATTGATCCGGAGAAATCTTACAAAGGGTCAGTATTCAAGGCTTCCGGTCTTAAAAAAAGGTTATTTGAAAGGTTACCCCAGAGTCTATGCGATTGCATTGGAGCTGATTGCTCATTCCGATGGCAACATAGATGAAAAAGCACTTACAGGTTTTATTGATGCATATCAGTCACAGGTCCTGCTTTCAATGGGGGAACTGTGGGCTGTACCATTAATGCTCAGGATTGCGCTTGTTGAAAGCATCAGGAATATTTGCGATAAAATTAACGACACCAGACAGGAATGGCACAGGGCCGAGAGCCTTGTGTCAGTTATTGCGTCGCATGATACTGATGAAAAGCGGATAGAGTCACTGCTAAATGAACGGCTTGACATGATGGAGCCGATATCTCCATCCTTTGTCGAGCATGTTTTACAAAAGCTGAGGAAGCTTGGAAAAGGGCGGTCTACAGTTACTGCGCTGCTGGATCAGCGTCTGCATGAGGAAAATTCCTCTACGGAGATGTTTACATCGCTGGAACACCAACTACAGGCTTCTATGCAGGTTTCAATCGGGAATTCCATTACAGGCCTGCGACTGATATCGGATATGGACTGGACCGAACTATTTGAATCACTGAGCAAGGTTGAACAGATTCTACGGCAGGATCCATGCGGTATATATGCACTTATGGACTTTGAATCCAGAGATTATTACAGGCACGAGGTAGAAAAACTGGCAAGAGCGTATGGCACTTCTGAAATAAATGTGGCAGATAAGGCTGTGTACTGTGCAAAGGCAAGTAAAGACAATGCGCCGCAGGACCATGTCGGTTATTATCTTGTTGGCAGAGGCCGCAGAGATCTCCTGAATCTGCTGGGCAAGTCATCCCCTACTCACTGGAAGTCTTTCCGGTTGCCGGCAAGGAAACCTCTGCTTATATATCTTGGATCAATTTTTATTATGACAGCGTTCATCGTATCATTTTTGACTTACTATGCCGGGATGCACAGCAGTATAAGACTGATAACCGGGCCTTTGCTTACTGCGATCCTGGTTTTCATACCCTGCAGCGAATTATCCATCAATCTGGTAAATACATTCCTGAGCCATGTTTTCCCACCGACAATGCTCCCCAAGCTGGAATTGAGAGAGGGCATTCCGCAGGAACTGGCTTCATTCATCATCATACCCACTCTTTTGCCTGATCCGGTCCGCGTCAGAGAGCTTCTTCTCCAACTCGAAGTCTATTACCTGGCAAACAGAGATGAAAACCTGTATTTCGCTCTGGTTTGCGATTTCAAGGATGCGCCTTCTGCAGAACAGGAAGGCGATGATAGTATAATCAGAACCGCAGCTGATGGGATTCGCGAGTTGAATTTGAAATATGCACGAGATAAACATGATATTTTTTTCTTTATAAACCGCAAAAGACTGTACAGCAAGACCCAGAACAGATGGATGGGCTGGGAGCGGAAGAGGGGCGCCATCATAGAATTCAACAGACTTCTGCGCGGAGACGGTAATACAAGTTATAATGCGGTTTCCGTAGACCTATCATGGATGTCTTCTATAAAATATGTCATTACACTTGATGCCGATACCAATCTGCCCATGGGTGCTGCAAAAAGGCTGATCGGTACGATTGCACACCCGTTGAACAAAGCTGTGGTCAATGAAGCGAAAGGCCTTGTATGCGAAGGATACGGTCTGTTGCAGCCAAGGATCAGCGTAGGGATCCATGGCGCAAACCGATCGCTGTTTACAAGAATATTCGCCGGACAGGGTGGTGTTGACCCCTATACGACTGCTGTATCTGATATATATCAGGATATTTTTAATGAAGGTATTTTCACGGGGAAGGGAATCTATGAGGTGGATGTATTCCGAAGGGTTCTTGAGAGCCGGATACCGGATAATACTGTATTGAGCCATGATCTGATAGAGGGTTGCCATTTGAGAGCCGGTCTGGTAAGTGATATTGAATTGGTAGACGGGTATCCTGCACGTTATAGTACTTATGCCGCCAGACAGCACAGATGGGTGAGGGGTGACTGGCAGCTGCTACCCTGGCTGGCCGGAAGTGTGAGGGATAAAGCGGGAAAAAAGATTAAGAACACAATATCCGGCATTTCAAAATGGAAGATCATCGATAATATGAGGAGGAGCCTTCTTTATCCTTCACTCCTTTTTATGTTCCTTGCCGGATTGGGAGTACTACCCGGCAACCCCTTGCTGTGGACAGGCCTGGCGATATTCATTACTGCCTCACCGCTGATAATGGGATTGTTTAATTCACTGTTGACAGGCAACCTGCAATTTGCCCGGCACAAGACAAATACAACACTGATAACAGGGGTTAAGGCTGCCTGTTATCAGTCGCTGCTGCTTTTTATATTTCTTCCGCATCAGGCATACCAGATAATGGACGCAATTATCAGGACGATTGTCAGAGTATTCATAACTCACAGAAACATGCTGGAATGGGTCACGGCCGCAGACACGGAAGCAGGTGCTAAAGATGATCCGGGCAGCTTTCTTAAAAAAATGTGGTTTACGGTTCCTGCTGCACTGGCGGCATTGTTTCTTGCATACTATAATTCGGTGCTGAGTCTTTTTGCGGCAATACCCGCAGCATTCCTCTGGCTTATGGCTCCCTTTACAGCATACTGGGTCAGCAAACCCTATGTGAAAAAACGGAACCGGTTAACGGAAGAAGATACGGATTTACTCAGAGGTGTTGCCAGAAAGACATGGAGATTCTTTGAGGATTTTGCGGTAGAAGGTGATAACTACCTTCCGCCGGATAATTTTCAGCTTGACCCGCCAAAAGGGGTTGCACACAGGACATCGCCAACCAATATCGGCCTGTTGCTTGTTTCAATACTGTCTGCCGGTGATCTGGGCTATATCGGAGTCAGTGAAATAAGCGACAGGTTCGATAGAATTTTATCCACTCTTGAAAAAATGGAGAAGTGGGAAGGACATCTGTATAACTGGTATAACACCATCACACTCGAAATGCTTCGCCCGCTTTATGTGTCAACCGTGGACAGCGGAAATCTGGTAGGCTATATGATGGTTGCCAGAGCAGGTCTGGAGGAGTATTTGCATCGCAAGGTACCGCAGTCTGTAATGGCATTGGGAATCAGGGATACGCTGGCACTGGCCTGTGAAGGACTGGGAGAGGTACCTGAAGAAAACCTGATGCAGCTCTTCAGGGAAATAGGCCTGACACCCAAAATGGATCTGAGACAGTGGGTATTTGCTCTTAGAAAGCTCGACGAATGGCTAAAATCACGTGCGCCGGCTCAGACAGGCAGCAACGCCGGCTGGTCGGCAAAGCTGACAGCTATGACCGGCCAATGCCTACAGGAAATCGAGACATTTTATCCAGTCCTGGCAATACCGGATATATCGGATATTTTGAAAGAGTTGGATTCTGCATTTGCTGAAGAGCTGTTTATACCAGCTGCACTTGAGGAACTGCCTCTGCGTTGTCAAAAGGCCGTGCAGCAGCTCGAACCGATATTGGAAAACCGGGTGAAAACAAATCCGCAGGCATACATGTCGGGTTTTGAGAATATTATGATCCGGTTGAAAAAAGCAGGGGAGCAGGCTGAAGAAATAAGGCACAAGGTTGTTGAAATGATCGGGAAACTGAAGCAAATGGCTGATGCAACTGAATTCTCACCGCTTTTTGATAAAAAGAGAATGTTGTTTTCAATTGGTTTCAATGTTGAAGACGGACACCTTGGAAAGTCTTATTATGACCTGTTGGCTTCTGAAGCCAGGCAGGCCAGCTATATCGCCATTGCCAGAGGTGAAGTTGACCGAAGGCACTGGGCGCGGCTCGGAAGGAAGCTGACTACATTTGAAGGCGGCAAGGGGCTTATTTCATGGACAGGCACCATGTTCGAATACCTGATGCCCTTTCTGATCATGAAGAATTACGAAAGCACCTTATTTGATGAAACCTATTCGTTTGTAATAAAAGCACAAAAGAAATATGGAAAGCAGCGCGGCATTCCGTGGGGAATTTCGGAATCCGGCTACAGTGCTTTTGATATGAACCTGAACTATCAATACAAGGCGTTGGGCGTGCCTGAACTTGGTCTGAAACGGGGGCTTGCTAATGATATGGTCACCTCTCCCTATTCAGCTCTGCTGGCAGTCTGCATCGAACCTGAAGATGTTGTGAAGAATCTCAGGGAACTATCCCGTATGGGCGCAGAAGGCGACTGGGGGTACTATGAAGCGATTGACTTCACCCCTTCAAGGCTGGAGAGGGATGTACAGTACCGTATTGTTAAAAGCTTTATGGCGCATCATCAGGGTATGAGCCTTGCTGCGCTGAACAATTTTTTCAATGCCGGTATCCTGCAGGAACGTTTTCATTCTGATCCGGTCATTAAAGCGGCAGAGTTACTGCTTCAGGAAAAGAGCCCGGATAAGGCCATTTATAAAAAGGAATACAGGAATGACAGTATAACGAATCTCAGAAAGAATGATCAGAGTGATGGAGAAGCAGTTAGAAGCTTTGGGATTCCCTCAGTACTGCCTCCAAATGCACATATACTATCAAACGGCACCTATTCGGTCATGGTGACTGATGGAGGTTCGGGTTATAGCAGAGAAGGCGATATTGCCGTAACCAGGTGGTCGGGAGATTATTTCAGAAGCAGTGGATTTTTTATTTTTATTCAGAATATCAACTCAAATACAGTATGGTCTGCAACTTATGAACCCCTGGAGAAGAAACCCGAAAAGTACAAGGTGGTGTTTTCGGCTGATAAAGCTGAATTTTGGCGGAGGGATGGCAATCTTGAAACCTATATGGAAATGACAGTTTCGCCCGAAGACAATGCCGAAGTCAGGAGAGTATCCGTGACAAATCACAGCAAGCATACGAGAGTGATCGAACTGACCAGTTATTTCGAGGCAGTTCTTTCACCGCCAAGGGAGGATGCGGTTCATCCCGCATTCAACAAGCTTTTTGTAAGGACCGAGTTCATCAGAGAGCACAATTGTCTTCTGGCTTCCAGAAGACACAGGAAGGAAAACCAGAATCCGCTTTGGCTGCTGCACACAATGGCAGTAGAGGGCAATGCAGCCGTAAGCGACATTCAGTATGAAACCGACCGGATGAGGTTTATTGGCAGAAACCGTGATATTTCCGATCCGGTGGCAATGGAACCGGATCAGCCTCTTGGCAATAGTGAAGGCTCTGTCATTGACCCGGTTATGTCCCTGCGAAGGCGGATCAGCGTGGAACCCGGCCATACTGTCAGAGTGTCCTATACCGCTGCGGTTGCACAGACAAAAAAACAGGTTATGGAACTTGCCGAAAAGTATAATGATTTTAAAGCATCAGAGAGGGCGTTTGAGCTTTCATGGACCAGAAGTCAGGTAGAAACAAGATATCTGGGTTTGGATGCTGACGATACGGAATTCTATTTGGACCTGGTACCGCTATTACTGTTTAATAATCCGCTCAAGCGCGAATATGCCGGATACATACAGGATAATACATGTGCTCAGCCCGATCTGTGGCCGTTTGGTATTTCCGGAGATCTGCCTGTCGTACTGGTCGAGATCGATGACGAGGATGATGCGGATATGGTGCAATGGGCGATAAAGGGTCACGAATACTGGAGAATGAAAGGACTTGTCATAGACATGCTGCTGTTGATAAACAGGAAGGAGGGCTATTCCCAGCCCCTGCAGGACCAGGTGCGGAACATCGTTGCCGCAAGTCATGCCAGAGAGCTTCTGGACAAACGCGGCGGTGTTTTCATCAGAAATACCACAGTGATGGATATGAGGCAAATCGCATTGTTCCACACAGTAGCGGGGATAATTATTAAAGATGGTGTTGATTCTCTGAGAAACAGTGTCAGAAATATGAGAAAATCCGCTGGAGCGGCTAAACCGCCGAGCAGCAGCAATCGTCCGGAAGGCATGCAGTCCATCACTGTCCATCATCCTGTACCTGAGAAAAGGCTTCGGTTCTTCAACGGGATCGGCGGGTTCTCAACCGACGGAAAGGAATATGTCATCCAACTTGGGGCTGGTCAGCATACACCGGCACCCTGGTCAAACATCATCGCGAACAGAAACTTCGGATTTCTTGTGACTGAGAGCGGGGGCGGGTATACGTGGGCTGAGAACAGCCGTGAATATAAGCTGACACCCTGGTATAACGATCCGGTAACCGACAGGCAGGGAGAGACCTTCTATATCCATGACCTCGAAGACTGCTGCCACTGGAGCCTTACGCCCATGCCCGCGGGAGATGCCGAGCCTTATACCATCAGACACGGGCATGGGTACAGCGTCTTTGAACACAGCAGCAACGGACTTGATCAGACGCTTACGATGTTTGCTGCGATTGAACACTCTGTCAAGCTATGCATCATATCGCTTTCCAATATTACGGGAAAGTCAAGAAAGCTGGCAGTGACCTATTATATCAGACCCGTTCTGGGTGTTGATGACGATTCAACAGCTCCATACATTATGACGCAGCAGGAGAAAAACGGAGTACTGATCATAAAAAACCAATACTCACATGAATTCAAGGGAAAGACTGCTTTTATCAGTACGAATGCAAGCGATTATTCCTCTACAGGCGACAGAGTCACATTTTTTGGGATGGGAGGCAGTGCTGCAGAACCATTTGCAGTGATGGGAAAGGAATTGGCCGGCATAACCGGAGCAGGGCTTGATCCATGTGCCGCGATCCGTGCGAATGTTCAACTGGAGCCGGAGCAGGAACTGACCCTGGTATTCCTGCTGGGGAATGTCAATTCTTCGGAAGAGGCGCTGAAAATGGCTGACCATTTTTCAAAACCTGAAGCAGCGTCAGAAGAGCTTAAAATGGTTAAACAATTCTGGAAGGAAAAGCTGGAAGCGATCCAGATTATAACTCCTGATGATTCTATGAATACAATGATGAATGGCTGGTTATTATACCAGACCATTGCTTGCAGAATATGGGCACGATCCGCCTATTATCAGGCAGGCGGGGCTTTCGGCTTCAGGGATCAGCTGCAGGATTGCATGGCTGTTTTCAATACCTGGCCTGAGCTGGCAAGACAGCAAATACTGCTGCATGGATCAAGGCAGTTCAAGGAGGGTGACGTTCAGCACTGGTGGCACGAAGAAAGCGGGAAGGGAATACGCACCAGATATTCGGATGACTTGCTCTGGCTGGCTTATGTAACAGCTGAATATGTTGATAAAACGGGGGATAACGCAATTCTGGAGGAGCAGGTACCGTTTTTGGAGGGACACCTCCTTGAAGAAGGAGAAGATGAGAAATATGAGGAGCCTGTCCCATCAGGCATAAGTGCAACCCTGTATGAACACTGTGCGATTGCTGTCGACAGGTCGCTTGGTACCGGCAGTCACGGGCTGCCGCTTATGGGAAGCGGCGATTGGAACGATGGCATGAATACAGTGGGAAACAAGGGCAGTGGCGAAAGTGTATGGCTGGCATGGTTCCTTCTCAGCATATTTAAGAAATTCATTCCTGTTTGCAGAATGATGAATGATTTCGACAGAGCGGAGAAATATGGCAGTGCCGCTGAAAAACTGCTTGAAAGCATTGAAAATGAGGCTTGGGACGGGAGCTGGTACAGGCGTGCTTATTTCGACGATGGAACACCATTGGGCTCCATACAGAATTCAGAATGCAGGATTGATTCCATTGCTCAATCCTGGGCTGTCATTTCAGGCGGCGCTAAGCTTCAGAGGATGCATGAGGCAATGGGTGCGGTACAGAAATATCTTGTCGACAGCAGTGAAGGAATCGTCAAGCTTCTTGCACCTCCTTTCGACGACGGCTCGCTTCATCCCGGCTATATCAAGGGCTATGTACCGGGTGTAAGGGAAAATGGCGGGCAGTACACCCATGCTGCGATCTGGACGGTACTGGCGTTCGCAAAGCTCGGGATGGGAGACAAAGCCTGTGAGCTTTTCCACATGCTCAACCCTGTAAACCACACGAGAACGTCCATTGAATACTCCAGATACAAGTGCGAACCCTATGTGATCGCAGCGGATGTATATGCAGTTCATCCACATACGGGAAGAGGAGGATGGAGCTGGTATACTGGAGCTGCGGGATGGCTTTACAAGGTAGGCCTTGAAAACATAGCGGGTTTTCGAAAAAAGGGTGACAGACTCTACATTGAGCCATGCATACCGAGTTCCTGGGACAGATTTGAAATTACGTACCGTAAAGGGGCAGCCTGCTGGAACATCGAGGTTAAAAATCCTGACAAGGTTTGCAGCGGGGTGGTTTATATCTCTGTTGACGGTAAGCCTTGTATCGACGGTTATATCAGCCTCGCTGATGAAAACGGGTATCACCGTGCCGAGGTCGTAATGGGTGTAGTTCAGTCCAAAGAGATCATAGAATAGTTTACGGGTTCCAGTTCAGGGAAGTCATAATTATTCTGCTCGACATGAGCCAACAGTTCAATTGCTGCATCAAAACCGGAAACGAGATTCAAGCCGTTTTCAGTCAGAATGTGTGCAAGAACGGCGCTCTCTCTGTATACCCATCTCGAGTATCTTGACCGCTCCTCAAGATACTCGGTGAAGAAGTCCTGCAAATCAGGTCGTTCAAGTATTTCTGCGCAAACAAAAAAATTGCACACGGTTGTTCTGAAGCGTGGAGGTAATTTGCATCCTTTACCCGGCTCAACGAATGGACAGCATCTGAAAAATATCGTATGGTCCCGTATCGAACCCGTCTTCAATAAATTGCCGGAAGAGATATATTGATCATAGGCCGCTTTGTCAAAATAGCCCTTTGAATAGAGATTAAAATTGTTAACAGTTGTGCCGGGGCAGGAAAGAATCAGTTCGAGCGCCTCTTTTCCACCTTCAAGTATCGCCATCCTTTGAATGTCCACCAGCGTGAACTCAGGAAAATAGTGGCAGCAGCCCCTGTCTGTCACACTGCAGAGACTTCTCCCGATGATGCTGTCGCATTTTCCGCAATCAGTACACTTGATCTGAGGAATGCCTATATCATAATCAATAAAAATATTTCCCATTATAACTTCTCCAAAACCGTTTATTATTTTGCGGCATCTATATGAAAACTGCTGCAAAAGACTTGAAAGGATACCTATATATTATAATTCTCATGCAATTATACATCAATACGCAATTTATTTCTAACACTACGTTGGAATATTGGGAAATTATGTTGAATACGTAACTTAATTGTAATATAATGTATTTAACTTAGAGCAGTTTGTACAGTTCGTAATATTTTTTATCTTTATTCACAATATTATTTCATGCAACCATTTCGATAAAAGCAGTTGGCGGTTTTGTCCGGAGTTTAATCACTGATTTCAGGCTTTACCCGGTTGTAAGAAGCATTTAAGTCGGTTCAGGCTTTGTTTGTCGTCTCATCGATATTCCAAGTGTGCTGGTCAACACGTTTTATTTTACTGGGAGGTGTCAGCCTTGAAAAGTAAGAGACAGATGTATTGCGAGTACAGGATCGATCAACTGCGCAGCGAACTCCATCAACTTATTGAACATGAACAGCTCGATAACTGCAAGGTACAGAAGATAAGCCAGGAACTGGATGCTTTGATCCTTTTGTATTACAGGCAAATGAAAAGGATCAGCCCCTGATACACTATCAAATTAGCGTCAGGCCTTATATGATCCGAAAAGCAGTATTATCAAAAAAGGAAAGGTAATACAAGCGGTATAGGGGTTGCCCGCACCAATAATTGACATGTTCTGACCCAGTATCGTCTGCCCTGCTATAATGGTACCTGCCGCGATACCGGCTCCAAGTCCGCCTGCAGAACCAACTGTGATCATTAAGGGATACAGTCTGTCTGTAGATGGCTTACTGATATCGCACGGGTACATGATATCGGTCCATAATAATTTCCGCTTTTTAAAAATCGGATATAACAGTGGCAATATGAAAGGGCCAAGAAATAATGTGATCATTGCATTGTTTAATACAACAATGATGGATACTGCAGTAAAGCTGGCCAATTTAAGAGCGTCACAGCCAAATGCAATTACTACAGCACATGAAGTGCTTGCAATAAAACTGATCATTCCAAACCGGGCAAGCTTCCACGGCGAATTTATGTTCGGGGCTCTGTCCTCTCCTCTCCTGGGCTTTATCAGCCTCCAAAGCTTGTATGGAATATATGCATAAAGGAAATTTCCAATAAAGCCGAAGATGGAGCCTGCTGAAAGTGTACCAAACAGATCACCGCCCAGATTCCCTATGGCTGAACCCCATGCTCCTGCCGGACCGAAGAGAAGTCCGAATATTACCGGAAGAAGCGTTGCGGGGCGTATTTCCGTAATGCCTGGAATAATCGGGATGGATTTGGACGGCAACAGAAAAAGCATGTAAATGCCTGCGCATAGTACTGTCAGCGCAACCATTGTGCCATATTTCCACATGCTAATGATTTCTTTCACCAAAACACCCCATGTCTTTCAGCATTTTATTTCGCAAATATTGTATCATTTATAGGAATATTATGTCTATAGCGCGGATTATTCCACACATTGTTTATATAATGTTATACCTCTTACAGATAAGTGACCTTTGTGAATTCCCTGGGGGAAATTCCCTTAATCTTTTTAAAGACCTTGCTGAAATAAAAAGGATCATTGAACCCTGTAATGAACGCTGCTTCGGAAATTGAACATCCTTCCTGCAACAGCTTGCTTGCCGTACAGATTTTAAGCTGATTCAGGTACTCGATCGGAGTCATTCGCATGCAGGTCTTAAAAACATATCCCAAATAAGTCGGATTCAGATTTACCAGGTTTGCCAGGTTTTCAAGCGTTATCTTTTTAGAATAATTCTTTTCCATGTAAGCGCAAACAGTGTCAATGATGTACTGCTCTTTTGAAGTTCTTTCATGCATTTGAAAGTATAAAATCAGTTCGTGAATGATATTCATGAGCATGCTTCTGCACTTCAGTAGATTTTGCTGCCGGCTGAAGTCCCAGCATGCGGCAAGTTCCTCAAATAACCGGTAAAATTTATCCGGGTTATTCAAGTTGCAGTAACTATCCAAAGGAAGGCATGAAAGCATGGATGAATGACAGGAATCAGCGTCAATTGACAATTGGGCCAGATGAAAATTGATTCCATAAACATGCAGAGGATTTATCAATGAGGTTTCATATCCGAAGCTCTGACCTGGGGAGTGGTATATAATCACTCCGGGCTTCAATTCGTGACGTACTTCGTCTGTAATTGCGATCCCGGCTCCAGATTCAATCAGCATTAAATTGTGAGTATTCCAGGCCGCAACAGGAACATGCCAGTTGGAATTGCAATACCTGTTTACGATATGAAAAGGCTCCGGAACCAGTCTCTCCAAATTGTTTTCCAATTTCATGCCGCTCCTTCCTTTGACCGATTTCATTTTGACAAATTAAAAAATGCACACAGATTATTATACAGTTCCGCTGTGTGTGTTTCAATAAATGAATTTGATTGGAGAATAGGGACGGCAGAAGATGAGAAGGATTTTACAGGGGTTCTGGCAGGAAAGGGAACGTGGGAAAAAGTTCGGATTCCGCATTATGGCGGGCCTCTTGGATTGGCGGTTACCTATTACAGGACAAAATTTCACCTTGCAAAAGGGCAATTGGATAATCAATTAATTTATCTTTGCTTCAAGGGAGTGGATTATAAAGCGCAGGTTTATATAAATGGCTGCTGCATCGGTTCCCATGAAGGC
>WSSedL1CaDRAFT_10001547_pt1 | contig 13180 bp, 11 predicted proteins | sample WetSurSL1Cattail_FD_9464 | JGI IMG/M metagenome (IMG submission 9464)
GGCTTTGTTGGCCCCGCGCATGTCTCCACCGTCATTGGCAGCAAGCCGTACGAACCGTTTGCCGACGATTACCACAAGCCGGTAGTGATTGCCGGGTTCGAGCCGCTGGATGTGATGCAGGCGATTTTGATGCTGGTGCGCCAGATTAATGATGGGCGCGCCGCCGTCGAGAACGAATTCATCCGTGCCGTCACACGCGAAGGCAATGTGAAAGCGCAAGAGCTGGTGGCAGAAGTGTTTGAGCTGCGCGACGTGTTCGAGTGGCGTGGCCTGGGCAGCGTGCCCAACAGCGCGTTAAAACTGCGCCCCGCCTACGCCGCGTTTGATGCCGAGCTGAAGTTCGCCGTGGACTACGTGGCAGTGCCGGACAACAAAGCTTGCGAGTGTGCCGCCATCTTGCGCGGCCAGAAACGCCCGCAGGAATGCAAGATTTTTGGCACGGTCTGTACCCCGGAAAACCCGATTGGCTCCTGCATGGTGTCCTCGGAAGGTGCGTGCGCCGCGCATTACAGTTATGGACGTTTCAGAGAATCTGCCTGATGAGCACAGTCAAACCCAACTACGCACGCGTCCTTGACATCAAACATGGCCGCGTGGACATGTCCCACGGCTCTGGTGGCCGGGCCATGGCACAGCTGATTACCGAGCTGTTTGCCAGCGCCTTCAACAATGAATATCTGGCTCAGGGCAACGACGGCGCCTTGTTGCCGCAGGCCGCTGGCCGTTTGGTGATGGCCACCGACAGCCATGTGGTGTCGCCCCTGTTTTTTGCGGGAGGTGACATCGGCTGCCTGTCGGTGCACGGCACCATCAACGATGTCGCGGTGATGGGCGCGAAGCCGCTGTATTTGTCGGCCTCGTTCATACTGGAAGAAGGTTATCCGCTGGCTGACCTGAAACGCATTGTCGAGTCGATGGCCAAGGCTTCACGTGAGGCGGGTGTGCCCATCGTCACGGGTGACACCAAGGTGGTAGAACAGGGCAAGGGCGACGGCGTGTTCATCACCACCACCGGCGTGGGTGTGGTGCGCGATGGCATCAACCTTTCCGGCGATTTGGCGCAGCCGGGCGACAAGATTTTGCTGTCGGGCACGATTGGCGACCACGGCATGGCCATCTTGTCGCAGCGCGAGGGTTTGACGTTCTCAGCCCCCATCGTGTCTGACACCGCCGCCCTGCACGGCTTGGTGGCGGCCATGCTCGACAGCGGGGTGAAGCTGCGTGTGTTGCGCGACCCCACGCGCGGGGGGCTGGCAACCACGCTCAATGAAATCGCCAAACAGTCCGGCGTGGGCATGATGCTGCAGGAGTCTGCCATTGCAGTGAACCAGCCGGTCGAAGCGGCATGCGAGTTCCTGGGGCTGGACCCCCTGTATGTGGCCAATGAAGGCAAGCTGATTGCCATTTGTGCGCCAGAAGATGCACCGCGTTTGCTGGAGGTGATGCGTGCCCACCCGCTAGCAAGCGCCGCATCCATCATCGGCGAGGTACTGGAAGACAGTCACGGCTTTGTACAGATGACCACCAAACTGGGCGGCCGACGCGTGGTGGATTGGCTGGCGGGGGAACAGCTGCCTAGGATTTGCTGAAATCTGATTCTGTTTGCCAAATCCTTGGTGTCTGGTCACTCAAGCAACAGCCCATCAACAACACTATGCCCATGGCTGTTCTCGGTATTTATAAGGCTTTTAGCCCTCTAGCCCAGGTAAAGATTGGGCAAGAAGCTATTAAACAGATAGCGATTTAAGCAACTCCGCCAGATCACGCTCACTGAACAGCGGCTGCTTGCGCCCGACTGCGGTGCTGCACAGACTGTCCGCCAGCGCAGCTTCGCGTTCTTGCTGCGCCAGGATGCGCTCCTCAAGCGTGCTTTGCCCCCCAGGGGGCGAAGTAGATCAACGTGCAGGTACAAAGATTGAATAAAGAATATGCCTGTAGCCCTTTTGTAATAAGGACATACAGCTATTTATTCAATAGTATTTCTGGGACCGCTGGTGCTCATGATGCCAGGCGAGTGGCAGGGTTGGCGTTCGCCGGCTTACTCGCGGGCGTGGGGGTCGGGTGACCCTTGGCCCGTGTCTCACTGCCAACCATCACCCGCCTTCAGCGGGCTGGGATGGGTCCAGGGCGGGGAGATGTCAACTTGAGGTTGATTGCGGGGTCGGCTTTACGGCCGACCAGTTCAACCCCGTTCAGCGGCCGGTCGTGGCTTTCGGCATCGTACCCAAAGCGGACGGCCGTAATTTCGTCAACTTCACAAACTCCATGTCGAATAGCAGGCGTGTATGCCGAATGACGTATTCAAACTGATGCTAAGTTGCCCATTGACTTCATATAACATCTAACGCAGAGCGCAGTGCACCATGAATCTGGAGTGATATGGCAGAAGAATCAAAAGTACAGAGTAAGGTGAACTTACTTGGAGACGCAAGGGCAGAATTTGACCATTCAATGCTGGACTTGGCATTCCACGAATGGCAAGACTACAAGAGTCTTCTAGATGCAAATGACAGATTCATTGTGGTCGGGCGACGGGGAACAGGAAAGAGTGCTCTCACTTACAAGCTTCAGCAAGAATGGCAGCAAAAAAAACACATTGTCATCGTTGTCGCGCCGAATGAGGAGGACTTAACTGGACTCAGAGGCGCGGTGCACAAATATGGGGACAAACTAAACCGAATTCGAAGCGCCGTAAAAATTGGCTGGCGTTATGCATTAATCATGGAGATTCTCTCCGCGTTGAGTGCTCACTATAAAACGCAGCAGCATGTAACTGGGAACTCCGTCTATTCAACGCATGTGGTGCCGTGGGAGAAAAGTGGGACCTCCCCACTGATACGGTTGAAAAAAATCCTAATTGCAAAATTCAACAGCTCAGAGTCGCAAGAGGAGAACGTATCGGAGCTAGCAAGCAGACTGGAGTTGACAGCCCTGAACAATCAAATGTGCGACATCCTGGCTAAGGCTGGCCGTGGTGTAGTTGTGCTCATTGACCGTTTGGACGAAGGATATGAGTCTGACACACTGGGTGTTGGAATTATTGACGGCATCATCTACGGTACTGACGAGATAAGGGTCGCCGCAGACAACGTTCAAACAATTATTTTCTTGCGCGACAATATTTTTCGTGCAATTCAGGAACAAGACGAGGATTTCTCAAGAAACATTGAAGGCGGCTATTTGCGCCTGCATTGGGACCCGCAGGAGCTTTTTTACCTGGCCTGTAAACGAATTCGTCAGGCGCTTGGCACAAGAGGTGTTGACGTCAGAAAGCTGGAGAGTGACACGAAGCTTTGGAACAGTGTCACAGCCCAAGAGCTTCACGGCCGTGTGGGCTTTAAGCGCTGCCTGCAGATAACCCTCTATAGACCTAGAGACGTTATTGCGCTCCTGAACACTGCGTTCAATTTGGCCCAGAAACAGGACCGGCAAGTACTGATTCTGGAGGACATCGAAGCCGCCTCTCGTTTCATTTCAGGTGTCAGATACGACGATTTGGCTAAGGAATACTCATCCGTCTTTCCTGGTCTCCGTGAATTGACAAAGGCATTTTCGCAACTGCCCCCCCGCGTCAGCTTAAGTCAAGCAAGAGAAATCGTTGTTCAGTTCGCTGCGAGCGATGGATTGGCGGCGCAGACCATCCAGCATTTGAAAGTTCTGGGAACGCCTGATGAAATCATTAAGGCGCTATATGGAGTCGGTTTTTTTGGCGTCCTAGATTCCTCTAACGGAAGTTTCGTGTTCTCTCACGATGGAAAACGGCCCAGTCAGCTTTTTGGCGAAACGGCAGTACTGCTAATTCACCCTTGTTACTGGAATGCACTGAATGTGCAGTCGGAAGCAATGGAGCCAGGCACCGCAGAAGACATATTTGACGAGTATGAAATTGTGGTTTCGTCTCAAACGAAGGAATTACGGGAGCAGAAACTAGGTCGATTGATGTCCGAAATCACCGCTATAGAAATGGGGCCAGTGGGGGCGGTTGAGTTCGAAGACTGGTGTAAACGCAGCATCGAACTAATTTTTGCGGGTGAACTCAGTAATGTCACATTGAAAGCGAATGGAAATGCTTCGGCACGTCGCGACATTGTGGCTACCAATGAAGCCATTAAAGGTTTTTGGAAGCGTATCCGGGATGACTACGGCACTCGCATGGTGGTATTCGAGATAAAGAATTTTGAGAAGCTCGGTATCGATGAATATCGACAGGCTCATTCCTATCTAGGCAAGGAATACGGAAAATTCGCCATCATTGTTTGCAGAGACAAAATGAAAGAACTTTCCAAGGAGGCCGAGATGGGCGCATTCAGGGAGTTCTACAACAAGGACGCGGTCATCCTAAAAGTCACTGCCAGCGCCATTGTGCAAGCAATTTCCAAAATCCGTAGTCCTCAAAAATTTGATGCGGCAGGTGAGATGTTCTCCCGGCATCTTGATACCCATATCACGATGTACGCCAGTGGCCAGAAGCCGAAAGGCAAAAAGGGATAAATCATTAGTAATCGACGCACTTCTGTGACAACTCAGTTTTGACCTTACCGCGGTGCATCCATATTCTAGAAAAGTGATTGACTGTTTTTGGGTCGACTCCGGGTACCCTTTGATTGAAACGTGGCCATACAGTTGACAGTTGACCGACCGGCGCCGATGTCAGCTATCGAGCGGGTAATTTGAATTTCCTTAGATCTGCTATCGCTGCGCTTGTCATTGGTTGCACCTTTGGGACTTGAGACTCCCTTGCTCGAGTCCCAGCAGCGCTCGCCAGCAGGGAATGGGTTGGGGTGGTGGCCGATTTCTGGGCCTTTGACAGTATGAGGCCGCCACCCCAACCCATTTCCTGCCACCCACAAGCCAGCCATACCAACAGCCATAGCCAACCATCACCACGTCAGCCAGGATGGCTTATCAATATTTGCAAGGGCTTTTAGCCCTCTAGCCCAGATGAAACTTGCAAAAGCTGCTCTCAAACCGATAGCGGCTTAAACAACTCCACCAAATCACACTGCAGAAAGCAGCGGCTGCCTGTGGCCAGGGGTAATTGGGCTCAGATACCCATTAATCGGTTTCTGCTTCTGAACCCCAAGCATCGGTTCATCTCCATGGTGGCGTGCTGACGGCTGAGCCTCTCATGTCAAAGGCGTTTCTTCATCAAGTCCGAAAACGCCTTCAACCCCTGCGCAAATAGGGTGTCCGCACATTCCAGTGTCGTCTTGGGTGGGTTGCGCAGGTTGTCGCTCATTTGCACGAAAGCCGAAACGACACAGTCTGGTGAGTCAGACAACATGCGGCACAAAAACGTGTCGGGATTCTCCACAGTCAACCCGGCTTGCGCCAACTCCGCATGATCGAAGTCTTTGAGGTTCCAAGTGATGACGGTCACGACATGCGCCCCCGACTGTTTGCGTGCCGTCACCGCTGCCGCAGCCACATGACGATCTTTGGCATCGGTCTTGGGAAAAAGTGTCTCATGCTGGCGATACCGACTGATCAATGCATCGCCCGCTGCTCGGTTCATCAACTGGGCGACTTTCTCAAGCTCACTTCGAACTACACCGTAATCGCGTGCAACGTTGCGCATCCACTCGTCATGAATTTGGTTTGTCCAGTGTGCGCGAATCGCACCCCCGGCTGCCAGCCACATAAAGAGGTCGCGCTGTGCAGCAGGATATAGAACGCAAGCGTCCAGAACGACAACCGGGGTCATCTTCAATAGCCAAGTCCGTGGCGTTGGGATATCTCGGCAAGTTCCTTCAGGGCAGATTCCCGCTGGGCATCACGGGTACGTTTGTATTTGAGAACGCTGGCACGTGCCACACGACGATGGCGGCCAACCTTGGGTAAGGGCGGAATTTCTCCTTGGTCAAGTAATTTGACCAGGTGTGGGCGAGAGACGTTCAGCAGGTCTGCCGCCTCTTGTGTGGTGAGGGCTTCGTCATCTTCTATGACGCGAACCTGTTTGCCAGCAAGAAGCAACTCTGTCGTGCGCTCAATTACACCGGTCAGTGATGCGGCAAAGTCCATCAGGATTTCTGGTGAAGTGCCCGCTAGCGCTGCACGACGCAGGACGGACATGACCGAACGCGCCGATTTCTCGCAAACGCCACGCAACGCAGGATCAAGATTCTGGCGCGCTGGAATGGCCGTGGAAGAACGCATGGCTAATCTCCTTGAGATAACTTGTGTGTTTCGATTGTATTGAATTAATCGAAACACACAAAGAGCTGGAGGTGGTTTCGTCTCCTGCGCGAAGTATCCAGGGCGGACTGGATCACGACACTGTGCGTTCTTTGCGGAATGCTACTCAGCCCAGTTATCCAGTTTGAGCGCTTGCACACGCTCAAACTCGCTGGTGTTGTTGGTAACTAGAGTGCAGTCGTCGGCCAGCGCATGGCAGGCAATCCACAGGTCATTGGCACCAATAGGCGTTCCCGCCGTGCGCAGCCGGGTGAATTGCACTGCATAGTGTTCGCACATGGCCGTACTGGCAGCGTAGCGTACCGGTATGGCTCGGGTCAAGTCGCCCAAACGCCGCAATACATCAGATTTTCGGGTGCTTCGCTCGGCACCTTTCAGCAGCTCGGCATAGGTAAAAAAGGACATGCACAACTCGTCACTGGGGTCCAACGCATTGATGCGGGTCGCGACGGAAGGCGGTTTATTCTTAATCAGATAAATCAGAATATTGGTGTCGAGCATGTACCTCACAAAGACTCCCGGTCTTGCATGGGTGGCTGCATTTGCTGGTCAGCCTGCAGCAAATCAGCAAACTCTTCATCAAATGCGTTCAGTGCTTGCAGCAAAGCAGCCCCCCGGTCTGCTGCAAGCGGGTGCAGCACCAAGTCGCCATCGGCATTGCGATGAATCTCGACCCGCTGGGCATCAAACCGAAACTCATGCGGGATGCGCACCGCTTGGCTGTTACCGTTCATAAAAACCCGGCTGATGCTTGTTTGCATGACAAACTCCTTGTACACACTCTATTGTGTGTATTTTATAACGCCATTCTGCTCATGAGGGACATTTGTAATGGGTGACAAATGGCGCAGTTCATGGCGCAAATCCCTTACCGCCGCTGAAGACTCAGGGGCGGCTCCAGATTGCAGCGTTGCAGCAGATCTGTATCGGCGAAGATGTCTGCTGGTGTTCCATCGGCTTCGATCACGCCCTGGTTCATGACCAGCACCCTTGAACACAGATCCAGCACCAAGTCCAGGTCATGGGTGGCGATGATCTTGGTGTGGTCAAAACTGGCCAAAAGTTTGATCAGACGCCGCCGTGCCGCTGGGTCCAGGCCATTGCTGGGTTCGTCCATGACCAGAATGTCGGGCTGCATCACCAACACACCAGCGATGGCCACGGCACGTTTCTCACCGCCTGAAAGCCGGTAGGGTGGCCGCTCTTTCAAGTGCGTGGCCCCCACCGTGGCCAAGGCTTGGTCAACCTTCGCCTCAATTTCCACAGCGTCCAGTCCTTGATGCCCAAGCCCGAAGGCCACGTCATCAAACACGGTTGGCATGAACAACTGGTCATCCGAATCCTGAAAGATCAGCCCCACCGTGCGGCGCATCTCGGCCAGGTTCTCGCGGGTGATCGGAAAATCGCCAATACGGATCTGCCCGCTGCTGGGTTTGAGCACGCCATTGAGGTGCAACAACAAGGTGGATTTGCCCGCGCCATTGCTGCCGATCAGCGCCACCGACTCGCCATGATGGATCAGGAAACTGACACCACGCAGCGCAGGCTGACCATCGGGGTAAGCGTAAAACACATCTTTGGCCTCAACCAGATGGTGGCTCATGCGGCAACACGCAGGATCAATCGTCCCAGCAAGGTGGTGAGGTCTGTGGTGCGCAAAAGCAGAAACACCAACAGGCAAGTTGTTATAAACATCGTGTCCATGGTACGCCAGGGCTGTGGCTGGCGCAGGGGCAACTGGCCATCAAATCCCCGCGACAACATGGCCTGGTGGATGCGCTGGGCACGCTCTAAAGTTCGCAGCAGCAAATGGCCGAGCAGTGAGGCCATACACCGCTAGTGACATCGTGTTGGTTGACCCTGAACGCAGCTGGCGCGCCAGGTTCATGCGTTGAAGCTCACCGGCCAGCAGCTGGATGTAGCGGTGCAGAAACAGCAGCTGGGTGGTCAACACGGCAGGCACACCCAGTTGTTTCAGTGCAGCGCAAAACTTGTGCATGCCCAGGCCATCCACCAGAATCACCGCCGCCGATACCGTCAGGGCGACGCGTTCAAGAATGGATAGGAACGACAACCAACCGCCTGCGATCGGGTAGCCCCACCATTGCAGGCGCGGCACGGGGTCAAAAATCGGATTGAACAAGCCAATCATCAGTGCAAAGGGCATGGCCAGCAGCACCTTGGCCCCCACCCGACGCAGTGACAACTCAGCCAGTCGCGCCATCACCACCGGAAATACCGCCAGCGGCAGCAGCGCTGCTGTCGCATAGCGGTCAAAAGACACCACCACAATGATGAAGACGAAGGTGGCGAGTAGCGTGGTGCGTGGATCAAGTTGGGACAGCCGGGTGCTGCGCGCATGCAAGGCATCGTGAGCGCGAACCTCTTGCAACAGTGCGTCGATGCCCCTCATGAACCGTCTTGACCCGAAAAGTGCCGCTGGTCAGGCAGGCGGCAAATCACGTGCACGGCGGGGGCGCAAAAGAAAACCGATCACCAGCACAATCACCAGCATACCCACGCCACCCAGCACACCGGCCAAGGAGGTTTGTGCGTCGACGGCGGGCCATGCGGCTTGGGCATCTGCTTTGCTGTCAGCCGCTGCCGGTGTTTTGTCTTCAGTTGGGATGAGTTTGTAGTCCGGCATAAGGGCCAACCGCTGTTGCCATTGGGCAAAGGTGGTGTGAACAGATGAGCCGTCAGATGCCAGTTCCGGCTGTCCGGTGACACGTGCGATAGACCATTCCAAGCCGTCGGGCGAGGACGAGGCAAACCAGGAAAACACACCACCGGTCAGCAGCGCGGCACAGCCCAAACCCATTACCACGCGGGTTGGGAAGCCAGAAGCGCTTGTGACGGCATGTGAGGCGGGTGCGGACGCATGAATCAGGTCGGGCCGCGCCTTAAGGATGAACGCCAAAACGGCAGCGGTGGCCAGGCCCTCCACCAAACCAATGGCCAAGTGGATGGGTTGCATCAACAACAAGAAGGTCGTCAGCGGCAAACTGCTGATGCCCGACAGCTGTGTTTCAAAGACGACTCCTAAGGCCCCCAACTGCATGCTGATGACGGCTGCAAACACGGTGATGGCCGTCAAGCAGTTCTTTGTGGGTGCATCACCCGCACGTTTGAGCAAGGGGCGATAAATCAGCGGATAGGCGATAAAACAAGGGACGATACCCAGGTTGAACAGGTTTGCACCCAAGGCGAGCAATCCACCGTCGGCAAAAAAAAGTGCTTGTACCGTCAAAACCGAGGCCATCACGACAAAAGCAGCGGGGCCACCCAGCAGAATGGAGAGCAGGAGCCCGCCACCAATATGTCCGCTCGACCCTGTCCCGGGAATCGAGAAATTGAGCATCTGTGCGGCAAAAATGAAGGCCCCCAACACACCCATCAAGGGCACCAAATGATCCCGTGTGTCTGTACGCAGTCGTTTGGAACACCAGCCAAGCGTCAAGCCTGATACCACCCAAAGGCTTGCACCCACGGTAGGTGAAAGCAGCGCGTCGGCCATGTGCATGATGGAATCTCCAAAAAATAGACGAGCTGTTGGGAAACCGTGCCGAATGTGCAAGGGCTAGCGAGGGCGCGCGCCGCTCATATTGACTAGGCCTCGACCTTGCGCTCGGCAACCGACTGAAGCAACCAGGCAATCCACTGGTCCATGCCCTGCCCGTTCTTGGAAGAAAGTTCAATGACGGGCATATCACCACGAATCGCCCGAATGGCGGCGCGGGCGCGGACCACGCTGAACTCCTCGATGTATGGCAGCAGATCGGTCTTGGTGATCAACACTTGAGAACCTGCGCGGAACATGATGGGGTATTTGCTCGGTTTGTCATCACCTTCGGTGACAGACAACAACACCACATTGCAGTGCTGGCCAATGTCGAAACTGGCCGGACACACCAGATTGCCGACGTTCTCGATGAACAGGATGTCAATGCCGGCCAATTCCAGGTCGTGCAAAGCCTCGTGCACCATGTGGGCATCGAGGTGGCAGGCCATGCCTGTGGTGATCTGTATCGCGTGCACCCCATGGCGGCGGATGCGTTCGGCATCATTTTCTGTTTCCAGATCACCTTCGATCACGGCGATGCGCAAGCCCGGCGGCAAGGCATGAATGGTGGCCTCCAGCAGGCTGGTTTTGCCGCTGCCAGGGCCAGACATGATGTTGACAACAAAGACACCGTGTTCTTCAAAATGGGCACGGTTATGGTCGGCCTGAATATCGTTTTCGTGCAGGAGATTCTCCAGCACTTCGATGGTGTGATGCTCATCGCCCTCAAGCAGATGCCGGTTGGCATCGGTCACGTTACAGCCGCAGTTGTCACACATGTTCACTTCTCCTATTGCGGCCACTGAGCCGCGTCATTAAATCGTTCATGGATGCATATCGCTTATCCAGCCACCACTTTGGTATCGCGTGACGCCGCCTCGAAGCTCTCGATATACATCTCCTGCCCCTGAATGACTTCGATGTCATTGCCGCCACAGCTGGAACATTCAAAACGATAGCGGGGCACATCGAACTCGGTCGCGCACTGCCGACAACGCCCTCGCACGCAGATCACGTCGATAACCAACTCAGCACCTTCAGCGACCGTACCCTCGGCAAACATCTCGAAGCAGGCCATCAACTGTTGTGGTTCAACTGCGCACAAGCGTCCAACCTTGAGCAACACCTGGCTTATCCGTACAACACCATGCTGCGCCGCCTTCTGTTCAAGGATGCGCATCAAACCGCTAACGATTGCAGTTTCATGCATTGCTCATTCTCCGTGGCATAACAAATCCACAAACGTTACCCAAATGTTTCACACAAAAATCCGTCGTATTGCCAAACCATGAGACAAAGATTAGCAGTGCAAGGCAAAAAACAATAGTCCACACATTCGGCAACGTCTGATATGTCACAAAAAGTGACAACTAAAAAAAAGCTGATGTACAGCCGTTGCATCACCCACTTCTTTGCCGTCGAATGCAACCACCGTCATTTCAAAAACAGAACTTATCGCAACGATTTTGTATTTCGATCACCTTCTTCGACGCTGCAAGCCGAGCCCAAAGAAACGCGATGAAAACATCCGACACCGCGACCCAGATCGAAACCCAAGAGAAGGAACTCAACAATGATCGCATCTATAGGCTTTGATCCCGTCACAACCGCTTGGTTTGGCGCAATCCTCCTCCTGTTCGGTGAACTCTTTGCCCTGCTATCGCTACGCAACCTGCCTCGATTAATCATCGTCTCAACCATCGCTGAAGTTGGTTATGTATTGATGGGGCTCGGGCTCGGCGGCGCGTCCGGCGATACAGGAGCCATGATGCACCTGGGTTATCAGCTCGTCATGCGCAGTCTGGTTGTGCTGACTGCCTGGTGGCTGATCCACCGCACCGGTTCATCCAGTCTGGACGATCTTGCTGGCAGCGCCAAACGTATGCCGTTGGTCACCACATTGTTCGGCTTCGGCATGTTCTCGGTGATGGGTCTGTCGCCGTTTAAAGGATCGTTCAGCAAGTTCCTGATCCTCTACGCCAGCATCGAACAAGGCCACTGGTTGCTCGCCGCCGTGGGCACGCTGGCAAGCATCATTGCTGCGGTGTATTACATCCGCATCATTCAGCGGGTCTGTTTTGAGCCGGAAAGCAAACCGCTCCAACTGAACGCAGCGCCTTCTCTGCTGTCTATTCCGATCGGATTGCTTACCGCACTGACCATATTCATGAGCCTCTGGCCGGAGCCCCTGTTGCACCAGGCCGCCGCTTTGGTCGGAGTACTCGATGTTTCTGTGGTGCCGCAGTTTGAATCACCTTGGTCAATGTTGGTACTGGTGCCTTATGTGGGTGGTTTTGTCCTCTACGCCATTGGTCTGAAAACGCGACGGATGCGCGATGTTCTGGCCGTGTCGCTCGCACTGGCAACAGCCGTCTTGGCGGTGATTCAACCTGATCTGGACCCAGCGTCGCATCTCTTTGCCATGCTTTTTGCTGGCATCGCATTCCTGGTTGTCCTGTATTCCTACAGCTACATGCAGCACAGCGAGCACACCAACCGTTATTACTTCTTCGTGTTCCTGATGACTGGTTCGATGCTCGGGCTGACCACCGCGCACGAATTCGGCAATTTCTACGTGTTCTGGGAGCTGATGACCTGGAGCTCCTACCTGCTGGTGGTACATGAGCAAACACCAAAGGCACTCAAGGCCGGGATGGTCTATTTTCTGATGTGCGCCGCAGGGGCTTACATCATGCATTTCGGCATTCTGCTGGTACATGCCCAGATGCATTCCTTCGAGTTCGCCGCTGTGGCGGCACAGATCGGTCAGATGGATAGTTCGGTCGGCATGCTGGCTGCGCTGTGTTTCTTCATCGGCTTCGCTGTCAAGGCGGGCTTTGTTCCCCTGCACTCCTGGCTGCCACTGGCACATCCTGAAGCGCCGTCGTCCATTTCTGCACCACTGTCGGGTATTCTGACCAAGGCAGGTATCTTTGGCATTGTCAAAGTGCTGTACGTGGTCTTCGGCGTCACTGCCCTGGCACGTTTCGCCGGTGCCGGGTTCGACCTCGGCCTGCTGCTGGTCGTGCTGGGGTGTGCCACCTTGGTCTATGGCGAAGTGATGGCGTTATTTCAAACCGAGATCAAACGCATGCTGGCCTACTCCACGCTGGCGCAGGTCGGGGAGATTGGTGCAATCCTTGGCCTGGGTACCTCGCTCGCCACGTCTGCAGCGCAGATGCATGTCACCAACCACGCCGTCATGAAGACGTTGCTGTTTTTTGCTGCCGGCGCCTTCATCCTGCAAAGCGGCAAGCGCCACATCAAGGAACTGGCGGGCGTGGGCAAGGTGATGCCGTTCACCGCAGGATGTTATGCCTTGGCCACGATTTCCATCATGGGTTTGCCGCCTTTCTCTGGTTTCATCAGCAAATTTTTGATGATCACGGCCGCCGTTGCGGCAGGCCGGATCGATGTGGCGGC
>WSSedL1CaDRAFT_10001548_pt1 | contig 13175 bp, 11 predicted proteins | sample WetSurSL1Cattail_FD_9464 | JGI IMG/M metagenome (IMG submission 9464)
GTAAACATGTCAATTCGGCTTCCAAGAAAGGCTATTCGGGTACGATGAGTTTTTCAACGCTTCCTTTTGAGAAGACCGACACCGCGTGGCACATCGACCATACGCATGAAGGACGCATCTTGGAGCACCATTTTGGTGATGTGGCGCTGTTTAATGTCTACTTTCCTAACGGTCAGCAAAGTGAAGAACGCCTTGCGCATAAGATGAAATTTTACAGTGATTTTCTGGCGCATACCGAGAGATTAAGAGCGGAGGGAAAAGGCATCATCATCTGCGGTGATGTTAATACCGCACACCGTGCGATTGACCTTAAAAACCCAAAAGCCAATGAAGATACCTCAGGCTTTTTGCCTATTGAACGCGCGTGGATCGATGCACTGTTAGACCATGGATACATCGACACGTTTAGACATATCCACGGCGACATCACAGATGCCTATTCGTGGTGGTCGTACCGCTTTGGTGCGAGGGAGCGTAATGTGGGGTGGCGGATTGATTATTTTTTCATTTCCAAAGAGCTGGAACCTCGTCTGAAAGATGCGTTTATTCTAAGTCACATCGAAGGCTCAGATCATTGCCCAGTAGGTATTGAGATCGATTTGTAAGCTTTACATGTAACATTTTTTAATCACTCTTTTTTTCAATGCTATGGTATGATTAAAATTATTTTTATAAGGAAGTTTATGATGGATTTTTTATCGCTTAGCTCAAATGCCCTCTTAGCCTACAGTGCTTATGCCATCGGTACAGCAAGCCCTGGTCCTAGTAACCTTGCTATCATGAGTATGGCGATGCACTCAAGCCGTAAACAAGCGTTAATTTTCGCGTTAGGTGTTGCTTTTGGCTCAGCATTTTGGGGATTTTTAGCAGCACTTGGGCTCTCGACGCTTCTCATTCAATACGCGGAAGTGCTTATCGCGATTAAGATTCTTGGAGGACTTTATCTTTTTTGGCTTGCGTATAAATCCGCACGGTCTGCCTTTGCAAAAACGCACATTATTCCTCAACAAACGCATGCAGCAGCCTCTTCCACACTCAAGCTCTTTTTCCAAGGAGCACTCATGCACCTGAGCAATCCTAAAGCGATTTTTGTATGGCTCTCCATCGTAGCACTCGCATTGCCAGCGAACACCCATACAAGCGATGCACTGTGGATTGTTGTAGGCTCACTTCCTATTGGCATCTTTGTTTTTTGCGCGTATGCACTTCTTTTTTCAACGCCTGCTGCCAAAGCGTTCTACTTGCGTACAAAACGTTATTTTGATGGAACACTAGCAACACTCTTTGGTTATGCAGGCTGGCAGATGCTTACCTCCACCTCCAAGCATTAACGCTTTTTGTGCGAATCTGTTCCGCTAGCAGCATTGGTTTGTTGGCTTAAACTTTTATACATTTCAATGCTCACCCGAAGATCNTGAATATCCGTGTGCGTTCCCACAACTTTGGTTGGATACCCATCGGCATTGTGCGCAATCACTTTGGCTTGATCCAACACCCATTTGTAGCTTCCATCATGGCACAACATGCGGTGTTGATGCTGGTAATGCTTAGTTCTACCACTTAAAAGTGCNGTGAGTTCGTTAAGACAGTAGCTGAGATCTTCAGGGTGAATCAGTGACATCCAACGCTCTTTGGTCTGCTCAAACGCCTCAAATTCATAGCCCAACATCGTGACCCATTGTGGCGAAAGCGTAATGCGACTGCTAATAGGATCCCATTCCCAAAACCCATGTCCTACGCATTCTAAAATGGTTAAGTACTCTTTTCTCATCGCGGATAGCCTTTACAATTTTTAATAGCCAATTATACAGTGTAAGTGTGATATTTGCGTTATATCTAGATTTACATGTAAAGATTTCAGAGCCCAAAAGATTATCCTCTTTTCCTTATTTTTTCTTATAAATTTACATATAATTTACGCAAGACCGCTACTATACGCACCAAAAACTTTAAAGGGGCCTTATGTATTTAGCTTCCATCAAAAACAAGCTTGTCTTTTTGCTTGTTATTATTTTCCTAGGTTTCAGTGCCATTGGCGTTGAAATTATCAAAGAAGCCAACGATGCCAAAATGGCTGCTATTCGTTTGACTACAATTGCAGATATCGAAAATTCTATTTTGGAATTTCGTATTCAACAACGTGATTATCAGATCTATTTTAAACAGAATAATCTCAATAATTACGAAAAAATTTATCAAAAATTATTGGTTGATTTAGAAGCACTCAAGCTGATGCTGATGAGCCCACACAACCATCAACGTATCGAAACCCTTAAAAATTTACTCATAGAATGGCACGAGATCAACAGCCCTCGCATGGTTCTTTTTGGTCAATATCGCGCAACGATACATGAACCAAGCTTTGCGCAAACCTATCCAGAAGATGCCAAAAAATTAGATGCATACTACCAAAAAAGCAGCAAAGCATTTGTCGTCATTACCGAGAAACTCGATGACTTAGCCCTCAGCGTGAAAACCAATAATTTTGACCGTTTGGATACCAATAAACTTATATCGCAAATATCGCTTGGCGCGATTTTTCTCTTTGTCTTTACGATCTTTTTTATCGTCACACGCTCCATCAAAAACTCTGTGGTACATGCTAAAATAGCGTGTGAGCAGATGCGCCAGAGCAAAGATCTAAGCCTAGCGATCACCACAGGCACTAAAGATGAGATCAACGACATTGTCAGTTCCATCAACGCACTGATCGCCGATGTTGCGCAGGCCCTTAATCAAGCCAAAAGCAACGCGCTTGAAAATGCTTCCGTTGCCGAAGAGCTCTCCAGTACGAGCCTTCAGATCGGCAAGCGTGCCGAAGAGGAAGCCAAAGTTGTTTTTGAAACCACAAACGATGCCAAAGAGGTTGCCAAAGCAATTGGTGAGGCAAGCATGCAATCTCAAAATGTCAAAGAAATTACAACCGATGCGCAAAAAAGCTTACTAGGGGCTCAAGAACTGCTCAATGAAACCCTAGCACAACTCAGCCAAACGGCAGAGGCCGAAGCGGCGATCAATGAACGCCTCAATCGCCTCTCAAGCGAAGCCGAACAGGTCAAATCCGTACTGGATGTCATCGGTGATATTGCCGATCAGACCAATCTTTTAGCACTTAATGCCGCGATTGAAGCGGCGCGCGCAGGAGAACATGGTCGTGGATTTGCCGTGGTGGCCGATGAAGTGCGAAAACTGGCAGAGCGCACTCAAAAAAGCCTCATCGAGACCAATGCCACGGTCAATGTCATCGTTCAGTCCATCAGCGACATCAGCGGGGAAATGAACCACAACGCCAAACGCATCCATGAACTCTCCGAATTTTCCAACCAAGTCACGGCCCAAACGAATGACGCCGTTGGCATGTTAGAACAGAGTGTCAACGCAACCGAAGAGGTCGTCACTAAAGCCAATGGCAACGTCAAACTCATTAAAACAGCCGTCATCGAAAAAATTGGCGAGATCAACACGCTCTCAAGCTCCAATGCCAGAAGCGTTGAAGAGATCGCCGCAGCAGCCGAACACCTCTCCAAGCTCTCATCCACACTTAGCAACACTTTGGCACAGTTCAAAACTGCGTAACGTTTTGCCCAAAGAGAATCACCTCTTTGGGCATGCTTTAACCAGAATTTGCTATCATTTTACACTTTACATGTAAAAAGGTTTTCGTATGCTTGAAGAGACAACATCACGCAAATTCACCCCATTTTTTATGCCAGCAGACGACAAAAAAGGGACAGTTATCGGCTTTTGCGGTAGCGATATTTTGATGAGAGAAGACGGCACATTGCCCTCCATGGAATTTTTTGCCCTTTTGGGTGATCCCAAACACCGCTTTCACATCGGCACCTTTGATGAGGAGCTGTTTATCCTCTTCGCATGGGAAAAAAGTACACCCCTTCCGCAGAGTCTTGTGAAAACCAATTTACGCCATTTTTTAGGACTCTACCCACCGCACCTTTTTGCGATGCTCTCACGCGCCAAACAACTCGCACACTGGCTTTATGACAACCAATTCTGCGGTCGCTGTGGCGCACCTGTGGGGTATACTTCAAAATTTTCATCCCTGGGCTGTTCCTGTGGCAACTACATCTTTCCACGCCTTTCACCCGCGTGTATCACCCTCATTACGAAAGGCGATGAGATCCTCTTAGCGCGCTCACCCTACTTTAAAGAAGGTGTCTACAGTCTCGTAGCTGGCTTTGTCGAAGCAGGCGAAAGTGTCGAAGCAGCTCTTCACCGCGAAGTATTCGAAGAAGTGGGCATTCGCGTGAAAAATCTTCGCTACTTTGGCTCGCAATCCTGGCCGTTTCCGCACTCCTTGATGCTTGGCTTTTTTGCCGAGTATGAAAGCGGTGAGATTCACATTCAAGAAGAGGAGATCGAAGATGCGCAGTGGTTTCACAAAGACGCGCTTCCACCTTTGTCGCATGAGTCATCTATAGCTCGAATGATCATCGAAGCGTGGCTTAAAAATCATTGATTTTTTGTTGATAGTTTTCTGTTAAAATAAGGCAAATTCATATGAGGAGTTTGCCATGCAGATCACCCCAGAGGCACTGTTTGAAGCACGCAGAGATTTTTTAAAACTAGGAGCTGGCGCGTTGGTGAGTAGCACTGCCATTGCACAGCTTTTAGCCGACACCCCCTTAGATATGAGCCTTACCTACACGCCCGATCCCAATCCACTCAAACTCTCGCCCAACACCTTTGAGCAGATCACCAATTATGTCAATTTTTACGAATTTTCCACCGATAAAACTGCACCCGTCAAACTCTCGCAAAAGATGAAAACAGATGCGTGGCGTGTCACTTTTTCAGGCGATCTTCAAACCAAACAGAGCTTAGGTGTGGATGAACTCATCNCCAAATTTGGACTNGAAGAGCGCATTTACCGTTTTCGCTGTGTCGAAGGCTGGTCGATGGTCGTTCCATGGATCGGCTTTCCACTGTACAAACTGCTTGACTTCCTAGAACCAAACAACAAAGCCAAATACGTCAAGTTCACAACGCGCTACGACCCGGTGATGTTTCCAGATCAATCCAAAGGCATCTTCTCCGCCATTAACTACCCTTACATAGAGGGTTTACGCATGGACGAAGCGCGTCATCCTTTGACATTTGTTGCCGTGGGAATGTACGGCAAACGTCTGCTTCCACAAAATGGCGCTCCGATTCGTCTCGTTGTACCGTGGAAATACGGCTTTAAGTCCATCAAATCGCTTGACAAAATCGAATGCGTTGAGAGCGAACCACTCAACACATGGCAAGAACAAAATCCCAAAGAGTACGGCTTTTACGCCAATGTCAATCCTTCCGTCGATCACCCTAGATGGAGTCAAGCCAAAGAGCGCTTGCTTGGAAAACTGACCAAACAAGAGACTTTGCCCTTTAACGGCTACGAAAAAGAGGTCGCAGGACTGTACGCAGGAATGGACTTAAGGAAGTTCATTTGAAAGCCCTCCTCGTCTTTTTAGCCCTGCTTCCATTAGGATTTGCGTACTACAAACTGGAAAGCGCCATCGACCCCATTAAGATGCTCTACTCGTACACGGGCGTTGGGGCGATAACGCTTCTTTTACTTTCACTTGTACCTTCTACATGTAAAAGAATTTCTGGTGTAAATCTGCTTCGTTACCGCAAAACCATCGGGCTTTTGAGCTTTGCGTATGTGCTTTTACATGTAAGCGTTTTTATCGTCCTTGACAGTGAATTTGACTTCGTTACTATTTTTGAGAAAAGCCTCAAAAAACCGTTTATTTACATCGGTTCTATCGCTTTTATCATTCTACTGTTTATGACGCTGACTTCGTTTAAAAAGCTCTTTGCTAAGGTTTCCAAGTACCATAAAGCGGTCTATGCAGCCTTAGCACTTGCACTGCTTCATAGCTTCTGGGCACAAAAGGTCGCTGGGGTGTTTGAATACAGTGTGATTGCTGTTGGCGTGGTGCTTTTAGGAGAGCGAATTTTGGCATGGAGGAAGAGTTAAATAACTTTAAAAGTTATTTAACTTGATGGCAAACAATCTATACAATATCTTCCTTTTTTATTATAGGGTAACTTATTTTCTTTTTTAATAGAATCCATAATCTCTCGATGTCCTTTTTCATATTTTGATATTTTCGGAAATTCAAAATCCAAACTTTTTAAAATATTAATCGCTTTGTCAATATAATCTAATGCTTTGCAACATTGTTTTTTATCTAAATAAATCTGCGAAATATTAAAATAGATTGTTGCCGTATCTGGGTGCTTTTCGCCCAAAACTTCTTCTCTTATCTCTAAAGCTTTTTTGTATAAATCTAGTGTTTTAGAAAGATTATTACCCATATCATCATAAGCCGTAGCTACATTATTGTAGCTTGTTGCAATATGAGGATGCTTTCCTTCTAAAGTTTCTAATCTAATATCTAAAGCTTTTTGATATAATTCCAAAGCCTTAGGAAAATTACCCATATTAGAATAAACCATAGCTATATTATTGTAACTTGTTGCAATAATTGGTTTTTTTTCATCTTCAAATATATCTATATTAATTCCTAAAGCTTTTTGATGTAATTCCAAAGCCTTAGGAAAATTACGTTGAGTTCTATAAGTATTTGCTATATTAATATAAATTGTTGCAGTATCAGAGTGTTTTTCTCCTACAGCTTTGACTTGAATTTCTAAAGCCTTTTGGTACAGTTCCATGGCTCTATCAATGTTACCCATAGAGTAATAAAGAACCCCTTGTAAGTTATAGTTTTTAGCTATTTCAGTAGAACCTGTTCCAAAAACATTGCTATGAATTTTTTCTGATTTTTCTTGTGTCACTAAAGATAATGGATAATTTCCAAGAGAAAAATAAAGTAATGTTAAAGAATCCAAAATTTTTGCAATATATTTATCTTGTTGATCTTCATATAAAGACAATAGCGAATCAATTATAGGTAAAAAAACAAGCTCATAATTTGCTATTAATGAGTAATCATACGGATCAAGAAATGATGAAATAGATTCCATTATGGCAGAAGCATATCTATACTCAAGTGGAGCATTTTCGAGTAAAAAAGTCCTTATAATTTGATGTAGTTTATAGCTACTTCCTTTTTTGCTTAACCACCCATGTTTTACAAGCTTTGACAAATTTTTTGTTAAATTTTCATGTTTAATGCAAATATGAAGTTTTTCTTCTTCTATCTCAATAGAAGGCAAAATAGAGAGTTGTTGAAGTAATAACTTGAGCTCGTCATTCCTCTCAGTTTCAAACTGTTGTTGAAATCTTTGATTAAGATGTTCATTAAAGGTTTTTTCATCATGCGCTTCTATTTTGGCTACTTTTCCTTCTTTAATGTCAGTTCGTAATTTTTCTAAAGTAATGAATCCTGATGCTAATGTATTTGACATCAAATAGATAAAAAGTGAGTGATTGCCAAGATACTCTAAAATATCAGTTATATCTTCTTGTGTATCGAAGTATTGTAAAAATAATGCTTTGGCATCTTCATCATTTAATACTTCAAGGTTAAGTTTATAACGGCTTTCTAAGTCTCCTCTTCTAGTTGTAATAAGAATGTCAAAATTAACATTAAGAGGTTTTATTTTTTCAAAATCATCTTTATTTTGTAGGTTATCAAGAACAAGTAAATTTTTTGGTTGCAAGCGTTGCAATCTTGCGATAATAGAATCCATATCATCTTTTTCAGTAAACTGAAACCGATCTTGAAGCTTTGTTCGTAGTTGGTTTTCAAGAGATGAAGTTTCTGAAGAAAATTCAAAAAAAGCGATATTGTTATAACGATCTTTATTTCGATGTAAATATTCATAAGAGAGTTCACTTTTTCCAACACCCCCTATACCGTTGACAACATAGACCATACCTTCTTTTGTCAACGTATTTCCCAAATCTTCAAGCTCTTGTTTTCGACCTAAAAAGTTATCGTTTCTAGGTGGTAATTTTGTAAGGTAATCCACATCTCTTTTTATGGGAGTTATTTTTGGTTCTACTGATAAAATTTTATCTGAGGGAGATAATGATTTTATTTTATCAATCAATAGTTGTCCACGATCTTCATAATAAATCGGGATGATTTTTTTATCAAATTTTGCTGGAAAGAAAGTATCTTTTTTGAGTAAAATGTAATGTTCACTAGAATGACCTTGAAATACTTCACATATTTTTTCAAGCTCATTGACAAAAAATTCATCATCTAAACTATAACCTATAAATAAAAAGCTCTTACTTGCAAGATAATGTTTTAATGTTGCAAATGCCGTTTTAAATTCACTTTCTTGTTCATCGTATAATTTTTTATAACTATTCGTTGTTAAAATGATATTGCTTTTATTATCGATATGCCCATGCAAATGCCATATTGTTGGCACTGATATATCTGATCTAAGTGAAGAAGCTTGTTCACTAATAGCTTGAATATCCCAATACTTTGTATCCTGTGGTTTGGGTGATGCCCATTGCATCACTTTCTCATAATTGGTTGTAATAATAAGATTTTGTTTTAAATCCCATATTGAACGGGCTAAATCTAATGAAGATGGTTCAATCTCGTTGAATGAGAAATCAAAAGTAGATGCTAAATAGTCTTCATAATGTGAAATAGTTGGAAATGATTCTTTGATTAAATCTGCGATATAAAGATAATCAGGCTTTGGCATTTCAAGTAACGCTCTTATGCCATTTGCTTCTTTTTCTTTACCTAAATCTCTTAATTTTTCAGCAAAACTTGTCAACAGTTCACGCCAACTTGGAAATACTTTCTGCCCCTTTTTATCTGTAACTGCCATCGAGACACCAGCACCAACAAATGGAATAACTTTATTTGCTGAGAGAAGTTTTTGAAGCTCTTTTTCCATAATTATATTTCCATTGCAAATCAAATTTTATGCGTAAGACAATTTCCTATATTGATAAGATTTAAATTATACTTGTATATTCTTTACATGTAAAGTTACAAAGCTATTTTAGCCCCTTGTTATCATGTATTTAAGTCATTAATGTCTATAATCTATCTTTATTTTCACCACAAAGAACACTCAATGAACGCATTTATCTCAGGTTTTAGTCTCGGTTTTTCACTCATTCTTGCCATCGGAGCACAAAATGCGTTTGTGCTGAAGCAAGGCATTAAAAAAGAGCATGTGTTTGTCATCTGCTTTGTCTGTGCGCTTTCCGATGCCATCTTAATTTTCGCTGGTGTTTCGGGGTTTGGCTATTTGGTAGAGCAATTTCCAACATTGCAAACCGTCGCGAAGTATGGTGGTTTTGCCTTTTTGTTTATCTATGGTTTGAAAAGTTTTTACTCGGCGTGGAGTATGTCGCATGAGTTAAACCCACTCGATCAACCGACCGCTTCACTTTTCAAAACGATTCTGCTTGTGCTTGCCTTTACGTGGCTCAATCCGCATGTGTATCTCGACACTGTTATTTTACTGGGCTCCGTTTCGACCAAATTTGGCTCCCTTGCTCCTCTTTTTGGCTTTGGTGCGATGAGCGCTTCGTTTGTCTTTTTCTTCTCTCTGGGTTATGGAGCGAGGATTTTAACACCGATATTTCAAAAACCGCTTTCATGGAAGGTTTTGGAAGTGCTGATTGGCATCGTGATGCTCTCATTAGCGTTTATGCTCTTAGGTTTATAAAGAGAAGGGATAAAGCGTTGGCTTTATCCCTGTGACGCAAGGAGTTTGGAGGAGAAACGCGGTTACGATTTAAATTGATTTAGTTTGCTATTGAGGTTTTCAGCCAATTTGGAGAGGTGATCTGCCGCTGAGGCGATCTCTTCAACACTTCTAGCATTTTCACTCGTTAGCGCATTGATATTCGTCACCATTGAGACGATTCTATCGGTATCGCTGGCGATACGAACAGAGTTTGCCGCACTGGTTGTAACAGAGACAACACTTTCTTGCATAACCGTGGTTGTACCAAGGATGGTCTCTTCGACACCTGTTGAAACATCGGAAAGGCGTTGAATGTTTTTGGCATTTTTACCCATCTGCTCGGATGAATCGACGATGGATTGAACGATGACATTGATGGTAGCATTGATCTCGGTAAGTGAATTTTGCGTACGCTCTGCTAGTTTTCGCACTTCATCGGCAACAACGGCAAATCCTCGTCCATGTTCCCCTGCTCTGGCTGCTTCAATGGCGGCATTCAAGGCAAGTAAGTTGGTTTGATCGGCAATATCCGAGATAACGGTCAAAATCTGTTTCACTTGCTCTGCATCGTGACTCATCTGCTCTAGTTTTTGAGCCAAAGCTGTCTCTGCTTCACTGGCGATGCCCACTTCATTGCGAAGCGTAACGACCTCATTTTTAGCGTTATCGAGTTTTTGACCTGCGTCTATGATACTTTTTTTCATTGACTCAGAAAGCATTGCGGTCTCTTGCACAAAGGTTTTAATCGTTGCGATCTCTTGAATTGTATTTTCAACAATGGTCGTGCTTTTTTCCGCATTTCGCCCGATTTGCATACTCGTGGTGCTGAGTTCATGCGACACAGAGGCATTCTCGCTCGATGAGTTTTTCGCATCAACGATGGTTTGCTCTAAGGTTGTAACTAAGGCATTAAAGCTATCGGATATATTTTTAAGCTCATTTTTCTTCTCATAGTTGATTCTAAAGTTAAGCTCTTTATGCTGTACAAACGAGACCATACTATCACGGATAAGATGTACCCCTTGGATGATATTGCGACGAATAAAGATGCTGACGACCAATGATATAAAGGCGATAATAATGGATAACACGATCATAATCATGGCTGCGAAATCTTTACTTTTAACCGCATCTTGGGCTACAGTATTGGCAAGCATTACATTATAATTCGTATGTTCTTCTAACAGTGTCGATAAAGTTCCTAACTCTTTTTGCTTACTCATAAGCAAATTTTGTGCTTCTTTCTCTTTTCCTGCTCGTGAAAGCTTAACGATTTGTTCTGCTAAAACAAAGTAGGGTTCGGCTAACTCTTTATCTTTTTGCCAATATTCTTTATCTTTAGCATCTGAGAACAGTGACTCATATTTTTTCAGGTCACCTATAAGTCCATCTTTTGCTTTATTAAGATTTTTCTCTATTTCTGTTTTTAGATCATTGTTATCAACAGCGCCCATATGTTGCCACAAGTAAAGTCTTAAACGAATGGAATCATTAAGTGCACTATTGAGAACCGCAACGCTTGGAAGCGAATTAATATTGCCATAATTGGTTTGCTCATAGACTTTTTCCATACTGGTATAGCTAATACCAAAAACTGTGAAAATACCTAAAATAGCAATGGAAAGCATCGCTATAAGTTGTTTTGAAATACTCATGAAAACTCCTTTTTAATTTCTTAGCAGAATCTTAACGCTCAAGTGTTGCAAATGCGTTATATTTTAAAAGCGGTCAAAAATTATTTTACATGTAAAGATTTTGAGAGGGTGTTTTGACGTTTAATATCACTTTTAGGAGGTAATCCATACATACGTGCATACTCTCTGCTAAATTGTGAAGGACTTGCGTAACCTACTTGAAACGAGGCAGTAGCAGCATCTATTTGCTGTGACAAAAGAAGCTTTCGCGCCATTTGTAGACGTACTTTTTTTTGGTATTGAATCGGTGTCAGGGTTGTCACACTTTTAAAATGCCGATGGAACAAGGAATTGCTCATGCCAAGACTGTGTGCCATTTCGCTAATGCGTAAAGGCTCTTCAAAATGGGTATTGATCTGATGAATCGCTTGCATGATGCGATACGCATAACTTCCCATCGTAGCAAACTGTTTAATAAACATCTGCGGGTGATGGTCTAACAAACGGTACAAAATCTCTTTAATAATAAGTGGTGAGAGTGTTGCAATCATTTTTGGATTTTTTAAAAGCGAAACCAGACGAATGAGCGCGTCTAAAAGGGCGTCGTCCATTTTACCCATGACCAAAGCACAGTCACATTTGTTCGTACAAGGTCGAGTCAATACATCGCCACTTTCTTGCACCACTTCCATCATTTCATCCAAGCTAAATGTAAGTTTCAATGCCAAATAGGGAACCTCTTGGCTCGCGTCTATGACTTTGCCACTCATTGGTAAATGCACCGAAGAGATCAGATACGTTGAAGCATCGTAGGTATAAATTTGCTCCGCCAAATGAACTTCTTTAACTCCTCTAGCAATAAAATAGACCGAAGGTTCCATCATGGAGCAGGCAAACTCTGAATTTGTAGAGACTTTGGAAAGACTAAGAGAGGGGATGTCGGTTTGCGTCGTGCCCTCTTCGAGAAAAAGAGATTCTAAGAGCTGAATTAAATCATCTTTTTTGGAAAAAATATTCATGGTAATCCTTTTACATGTAAAACCATAGTGTACAGTAATAGGCAATAATTTTATATTAATGGTCTATCGTTTTTGTGACACAATGCGTTACAATTCTATTAATAAGTACCAAGAAACAGAGGAGATATAAACAGTATGAAAGTAGTAGCCATCAATGGAAGTCCGAACAAAAAAGGAAATACCGCACAGCTTATCGATACGATTGCACAAGAATTAGCCAAAGAGAATATCACTACGGAAGTGCTGCACGTTGGTAACAAAACCATTCGTGGCTGTTTTGGCTGTGGCGCCTGCGCCAAAAACAAAGATGAGCGTTGTGTGGCAAAAGACGATGAATATGTCAATGAATGTATTCAAAAGATGAAAGAAGCCGATGGCATCATACTTGGAACTCCTGTGCATTTTGCAGGCATTGCTGGAACCATGAAATCCTTTTTGGATCGAGCTTTTTATGTCTCTTCTGCCAATGGCAACCTTTTCCGTCATAAAGTCGGTGCAAGCATCGTAGCCGTTCGTCGTTCGGGTGGTGTCAGTACCTTTGATGCGATGAATCACTACCTCACGTATGCTGAGATGATTATGCCAACAACAAACTATTGGAATGTTGCCCACGGAAGAGTTCCTGGTGAAGTGCATGAAGATATTGAGGGCATGCAAATCGCCAGAGTTTTGGGTAAAAATATGGCATGGACACTTAAAATCATGCAAAATGCCAAAGAAAACAACATCGTAGCGCCGCTTCAAGAAGCAAAGATTATGACCAATTTTGTGCGTTAATCGTTTTACATGTAAAACAACATTTTACTTACGCATGCCTCTGAAAAGTTGGGAAAAACGCGAACGTCTGCTGATCTCGGTCGGAAAGCTGGGGTCA
>WSSedL1CaDRAFT_10001549_pt1 | contig 13172 bp, 11 predicted proteins | sample WetSurSL1Cattail_FD_9464 | JGI IMG/M metagenome (IMG submission 9464)
CTGATTGTTGCTTCTGCACTGTCTGTGGACGAGAAAACCGAAAAAGGGCTTAAATGCGTTCTTTTTATGATCCGGGAAATCAGGTCACCCTTAATCGTTCTTCCTAAGAACCACCCTGCGTCCCCAAGGCTTCCAATTGTAGTGTCGGCCGGGCAAAAAACTGTTCTGAGCTGCAATATCACCCCTGGCACTCATCCGAATCAGGACGTACTTTGCGGTTCAAATGAGTTTGACAGTCTTGAGGTAACCGGAACACCGGAAGGCGTACATATTGAAAACCTGCCAGAGTGCGAGGTAGTAAGGGTTAACTTTGATATCTGACCCGCATATCTTTTTAGAAAAAACAGGGATTTTGGCTGCCCTCTGTCTTTCATAGTGAGTTTATCTATCTTGTAGAGTAGGTCTTATCTAGCCTTAGATAGTAATTTTGATCTATAGAACGTTTAATTTTGATCTATAGAAAGTTTAATTTTGATCTATAGAGAGTTTAATTTTGATCTATAGAGAGTTTAATTTTGATCTATAGAGAGTTTAATTAACTCTAATTGACTCATTTTTGGTATAACTGTAGTTTAATCTGACTTATGACGTACAGATTTTACTTAATCTGTAATTTTTTATTTAATTTTATGAATTTTTCATCGTATAAGGCGAGATCACATATAAGCTGAATATTTATCTCGAAAAATGAAAATTTTTAGTAAAACTTGTGCTTTGCTTTGTTTCTGTGAACCCATCTTAGTACCACAATATAAACTAATTTTGTAAATATATAATTAAAATGAAAAAGTTTAATACTATAAAACAAATCTAAATATTCGTTATTTTATATCTAATGTTTCAATACAGGAGTGCAAACCATGAAAATTAACAAGAAAGTGGTTTTAATATCGATATCACTGATTTTATGTTTGATCGTTATTTCATCCACCGCATCAGCTGCTACTCTAAAAGTAGGACCCAAAGAAAAATACAAGACAATTCAAAATGCTGTAAACGCCGCTCATGAAGGAGATACCATTATTGTTAATTCTGGAACCTATCGTGAGAACGTTAATATTACAAAAAGTAGCTTAACAATTCTTGGAAAAGGTTATCCGAAGGTTGATGGATTCTATGATTATATCGACCCCTATAGTGGTGATTTCGGACAAAGCAATATTAATATAAACGGATTCTCTATCACAAAAAATGGAATTGATTTAAGTGGCAGAGCAGTAAGTGGTCAAATAATAAGAAACAATTATTTCTATTCTTGTGATGCTTCTATTTCTGGAGATATGGCTTCTGGTAATCTTATCAAAAACAACGATTTTACAAATGGTGGAATTTTTTTAAGTGAATCTAGCGTAGATATAATTGGAAATAAAATTAAGAATACGGATATTGGAATAGAGTTATTTGAAGGAGCTGGATCAACAACAGGTGCATTAATTTCAAAAAATAAAATAACTGGCTGTAATGTAGGAATTAAGTTTCATGGAATTAGTGGTGGTGATATTTATGATAATTACTTTAATAACAAAAAGAACATTGTATTCGATTCGACATCGTCTGGCAGTGTAGGTTCCTGGAATACCACTAAGACTCCAGATTATAATATCGTTTTAGGACCTTATATTGCCGGGAACTTCTGGGGTGCTCCTAATGGCAAAGGCTTCTCTCAGACAGCTTCTGATAAGAACTATGATGGAATTGCAGATTCCTCTTATGCTATAAATAGTAAAAATATTGATTACTTACCTCTTGTTGCTATTAAAGCTCCGGTAGCTTCTTTTAAAATGTCAAAGTCAAGCGGGAAAGCACCGTTAACAGTCAAGTTCACAGATACAAGCAAAGGAGTAAATATGACTGAAAAATGGAACTTTGGAGATGGCTCAACTTCCACTTTAAAGAATCCGTCACATAAGTATACAAAAGCTGGAAAATTTAAGGTTACTTTAATGGAAACTAATAAGGTAGGAAGCAGTTCAAAGAGTCAGCTTGTAAAAGTTACTAAATGAGGAGATTATATTTCCTCTTTCTAATTTTTAAAATTATCATTTCCGTTAAATAATTGCTGCTTTTTCCGGTAATATATCACTGATATTCTGAAACTCCGAATGAGCCTCAAAAAAGCAGCAATTCTGGTTTTCTTTAACGTAAGAAGGCTAAAGGCACGAGTGCAAAGAACCAAATTCCTTTAACAGGTTTAGCAAGTTTTTGCATTTAATCATTTTTTCAATGGACCCTTCCTTTAAGGATTTTTGCTGATTGCCGGCTATATCGACTTTCATATATTATTAAATTCTTATTTATATTTCTATAGTTATTATATAATCAAACACTAATTCCTGATATCTAATGTTAAAAACGTATTTAACGAAATGTAAAAAATAGTACATAAACCGAATACGGATACTCTAATAAATTTCTTTGCAAATATACATCGATAGTTATCTGTGGAATTACCTTTCAAAGTACTGAAACTGGATGTATAAAAAACAGAATCATGTAATTGATCAAGTCAAACAGATATAAGGAAAAGGAAGGAAAAGGAAGGAAGAGGATATGAAACGTAAAATTCTACTAATAGTATTGCTTTTGTTATCTCTATTAGCCATCCCACTGCCTGCAATGGCACAAGCACCTACAGCAGATTTCTATGCTGACACAACATATGGAACTGCACCCCTGACTGTTCACTTTTACAGTACTGGCGTCACAGGCAATCCAACCAGTTACTTCTGGAAATTCGAACATGAAACAAGCAGCGATTGGAATTCGCATCACTTTGGAAGTGCTGTTCATACATTTAGGTATCCAGGGGTCTATGATGTTAGCCTAACTGTAACAAATGCAGATGGAAGCACAACAAACACGAAAACGAGCTATATCACGGTTAAAGAATAATTTTGTGGCATTTGCCACATACTATTTTTGAATGTAAGTAAATGAGTAAAAATGTTTGGCAGAATAAAAAGGTACTGAGTATATTATTCATCGGGGTCAGTTACAAAAATCTCATAATAGTTCCGGGCTGCCTTCAAAAAGCCAACATAAAACTAGCAAAAAGGACCTTGTAATACAAAAATGAAATATTCCTGTCGAAAGCTTGCACTTTTTCTAAAGGTCACTTTCCTACTTCAACTTGCATGCTTATTTCTACTCTCCTAAAACCAGGCAAAAAAGAAAGATGGTTACGCGAAAGTACAAAAAAGGTAAATATGTTTAATATGTTTAAACTTTTTCTCACTCTTTCCTTTTTACTAGGTAGCCTGCTGCACAGACTAAAAACTCGTAATGTGTCGAACAAAATTACTTTTATATTGCTTCTCATAGCCCTTGTAATTGCTAGATATGACATATCTCAAAGGGATCATCATACTTACTCATAGTAAGGCTATCCTGGGCTGCAATGTCGATCCTCACATTCTTATTATTCGCTGTAAAAATATTAGGAGGCGCAGACGTAAAAGCCCTTATATCTCTCTCGCTGCTTTATCCTCAGGACGTATTCTTAATATTAGCTCTCGCCTTCCTCCTAACAATCTGCGTGAAAAAGTTCAAAAACGTTTCTAATTTTCCCTTCATGCTGCCTCTAACCGGGGGCTTTATCCTCGCGGTCTTATAATCCTCCTTCAAGCCTGCTAAGCAAAGTGGGCAAAAAAGCAGAAAGAATAACGAAAGGCACTATAGAAAAATTGAAGGTATGAAGCGTGCAGGAGCTGAGTGATTTGAAACTATTAAGAAAGCTAAACCGTGTTACAGATTTCAGATCCTACGATCCTAAAACAAAAAAGTTCTGCACTCAAAACAATGCACTGCAAGATCTCAATGCAGATAGAAAAGCTGAAAACATACGCACCAAAAACGGGCTCCTTCGTTTAGTCAAGTCCCCTGACGGAGATAATATAATCGGAACAGAAATTTCTGATCACCATAAAGAGTACTTTATTTATACCATAACTTTCTAATTGTAAACAGATTTTGAGGCAGATTATTGAATGCCTACTTTAAAGATGAAAAGCTTCTAATCAATGAGCTTATAATAAAATCAATTTTCATCTTAAATCAATAAAATTTTCAGAACGATTTTCAGTAATAAAAAACTCAATTGATTGTTCAAAATTCGATATATAGAGACTCAGTTTGAGTTTTGTGATGAGCTCAAAATAATAACTGTATCTGCAAATTAAAGAAAGTTTCAGTATAAAGAAATTCTTTTTGATATTTATAAACAGTCTTAAACTGTTAGTATTATTCACAATCTGTATGAGCAATCCATTGTTCGATAAAAGGTATCTGTTATGCCTGGGAAATTATGGTCTCATGGAGGAGATGAGTGGCAAAAGCACATTCTTACCCTTTTGAAACGAAAATATGGTCCCGAATTTGTAGAAATTCCAGATGAAGATAGAGGAGACTATGGTTTAGAAGGATTTTCACGTAATGGATATGTTTATCAGTGTTATGTTGCTGAAAATCCCCTAAATAAACAAATGTTATATACTCGACAACGAGATAAAATTTCTAGAGACATACGTAAATTCATAGAAAACAAAGATGGATTATTAGAGATATTAGGTCCAACTAAAATATCTAATTGGATCTTAGTTGTTCCATACTGGAATACAAAAGAGTTATTGAAGCATGCTGAAAATAAAGCCAAAGAAGTACGTGAATTATGTTTACCTCATGTTAAAGATAATTTTTATATCACCGTCGTTGTAGAAGACTATTTTGCAGTAGAACTAGCACAAATTCTTGACTGTGGATTGACAAAATTACTTATCGAACCTGATGATCTTTCTCAAAGTATCTGTTATGATTATATTGACTGTAATAACGAATTAGTGAATAATTTAGAAAGAAAAGTTAAATTATTAGCTAATAACTTTGAGACAAGGGAGAGACTTAAAGTAAAATTCATTTCCTACTTTATCAGAGGCCAAAATGTATTATATAAATTAAACTCTCAATATCCTGAATTATACTCAAAGGCACAAAAAATAAAGGGGTATAGAGAAGAATTTCTAGAAACAAGTTCAATGATTTCGAGATGTAAACCCGCAGATATATTTAATGAAACAATAGAAAATTATAAACAGGAGTTAACTGAAGAACTCAAAGGATTAGAACCTCATACAATTGAAATACTAACTTATGAGGCAATATCTGATTGGCTATTACGCTGTCCGCTAGATTTTCCATATGAGGTTTGCATATGAACGGAACAGAAATCCCAAAAATAAATGTTCCTTTTAGTTTTACTCGTAAACCTATACCAATTCCACCAGATCTTAGAACTGATTGGAGGATAGCAGTATTATTACTTATTCTTTATTATAGTAGAAGCTATAGAGTAAGTCTCAAAAAACTACATGTAATAAACTGGGCAATTAGGTCATCTGAAAACCGTGAGCTTTTACTTGAATATATGCTCAACAAAATTCAGCCGCATGATGTAGTTATACGCTTTGAACCTGGAATAGTTCGAGCAATTGATTTTGCAAAAGGTTATCAATTTATAAAAATGGAATATGGTAAACCTACTGGAATAATATTAACTGACAAAGGACTTGAAATAGCAAGGAAAATAGATAGTTTTAATGATTGCTTTGTAAAAGAAAGAGAATTTTTAAGAAAAATAGGACCACATGTGTTGGAAAAAGATATTAGTGCCTTGCTTAATTGGGAGATTTCATAATGAGTTTACGTTTGAGACAACTCTTGCTTCATATAAGAACTACTAAAGGTTCATATGGAATAGATATTCCATTTGAAGATGGCCTTGTAGTATTAAGAGCAGAAAATACATCTGGGAAATCTACATGTATACAATCAATTATTTATGCTCTTGGATTAGAAAAAATGTTGTCTCCAAAATCTGAAGTTCCTCTCCCACATGTAATGACTTCATGCCTAGAAGACGATGGTGAAGAGATAAATGTGCTTGAATCGGATGTTTTTTTAGAAATTAGCAATAAAGAAAAAGTAATAACTCTCAAAAGAGTGGTTAAAGGTGAACAGGATACACGCTTAATCTCTGTTTTTGATGGTCCTGCTCTTTCAAATCCAACAGGAAACTATCATAAACAGGACTTTTTTTTGAGAGATAAGGGGTCTTCAACACATGAAAAAGGATTCCATTCATACCTAGCGTCATTTTTAGGATGGACTCTTCCCCTGGTCACAACATATGATGGACATGAAGTTCCACTATATATGGAATGCATTTTTCCTCTATTGATTGTAGAACAAAAAAGGGGATGGATGGGTTTACAATCAAGTATGCCTACTTTTTTTCGTATTAAAGACGTTGAAAAAAGATCATTTGAGTTTCTCGCTAAGTTTGAAGCGTATGATATGTCCAGCAAAAGGCAGAAATTAAAAGAGGAAGAGGATAATTTAAAAAATGAGTGGAAATCATGTGTTTTAAGTTGTAACACTTTAGTAGATCCTATAAACGGGACTGTACACTCGTTACCTGTCACTCCTATTGCAACTTGGCCACCAATTACACCCCCATTTATTGAAGTGTATAGGGATGGAAAACCATTTCCAATTGGTAAAGCTATTAAGGAAGATAAAACACGATTATCCCAATTAAAGGAAGAAGAAATACCTACAGCTCAACAGGCTGCACCACATTTAACAAATGAACTTGAGCAAGCTCAAAGTTCATTGGAAGAAAAAGAGATTGTATTAAGAACTCTTTCCGAAGAAATAGATATAGAAAAATCTCAACTTCAAGCCATCGAAATTCGTTTGAACGCTCTTGAAGAAGATCTACGTCGAAACAAAGATATCCAAAAGATTAGGGAATATGGATCTGAGGAAAACTTGATAACCACATCTGATTGCTGCCCAGTATGTCACCAGAAAATCGTAGATTACTTGCTTGCAGATGAATCATTTGGAAGCTCCATGTCTATTAATGATAATATCAAACTCATTGAGAGCCAAAAGGAAATTTTTATAAAAATGAAAGAAAACTGTTTAAAAACAATTGCTATAAAAGAAAAACAATTGCTTTCTTTAAAAAACGAAGTGAATGACATTCGTTCACGTATACGTGCACTAAAGCAGACTTTAGTTTCAAGTGAAAAATGTCCTTCTATTTCTTCCTTGCGTGACAGAATTTTATTAGAAGAGAGAATATTGCTTGAACGTAATATTTTGGAACGATTTGAATACCAAATCGATGATTTCTCTAAACTTGCATCTAAATGGAATTATATTTTAGAAAGAAAAAAGAAACTTCCAAAGGATACTTTATCACAATCAGATCTTAATAAGATAAAACAATTAGAGAATCTATTCAATGAACAACTTAAGATATACGGATTTAGTAGTTTTAGCGATGACATCAAAATATCTCCTGATACCTACAAGCCCACTTTAGAAGGATTCAATTTAATTTTTGATCTGTCCGCTAGCGATCATATTAGAGTAATATGGGCATATTTAAATGGTTTACTAGAACTTTCACGTGAATGTAAGACTAATCACTTGGGTATGTTGATTTTTGATGAACCTAGACAACAAGATGCTTCTCAAATTAGTTATTATGAATTACTTAAAAGGGCATCAAAAGCAAAACAGTATAATCAACAAGTTATTTTTGCGACTAGTGAAAATAAAGAACGTTTGGAAAATGCACTGAGCAGTATTAGAGATACTTCTTACCATGATTACAAAGGAAAGATGATTAAGAGACTCAATAGATGATCTTTTAATTCATGGTATAATTCTACTATCTCGACAATAACATTCATAAAACTAGTGAATGGTCTCCCTTGTTTTTATGATATGTAAGTTTATTTGTTATAAAACCTATTTATTACCTCAATTAGCTTTTATTGCGATTTTACAAAACTTTTGTTAAACTACACCTATTTTGACAATGTGCTAAATTATATATAACGTTTTTTGGCTAAGGATTTTACAGAAATTTCAACATACTACCCCTAAAAGAGTTTTATGATAAATATACATAAAAGCATCCAGCATTTAGAAATTGTTATCCAGCTTGTTAAGAATGTGAATTATAAAGCATAATATATTGAAGAATTTTGATATTCAAACTAGGTAGCCCATATAAAAATAACTAAGGATAATAAAGAAAAGTATATATTAAAAAATAGAATGTTAGTATATAGATAAAAATCCAATAATTCATAGATTTTTTACTTTACAAAAGAGTATGTTAGATACATATCGACAGTGTGTCAATTTTCTGTAAACTATAATTCTTAAAAGTTGGTGACTTGAATATTTAGTATTAAGAGAACTGAATCATGCTTAGTACACAAAAATTTGACTTTGAATTTATAGAACTTTTGGCATACTGCCTACGTATCTCATACAAATAGAAACATTTTCACATTCAGGTTTTATAGTGTTACATCAAGCTTCAATTATTACATCAAGCTCCAACATTAAATTGAGAGTCAATATCAGACCCTTATTCTAATATCGAACAGACTATAGGTACACTGACTAGATTAATAGGATGTAATAAAAATATAAATTAGAGGCCTAAAAATGAAAATACATTGCATTCAACACGTTGAATTTGAAACATTGGGAACTATTGTTGAATGGATAGAAGGAAGAGGGCATTCTTTGTCAACCACCCATCTATATAAAAATCAAAGCTTTCCAAATTTAGATAACTTTGATCTTCTTATAATTATGGGTGGACCGATGAATATCTATGAATATGAAAAATATCCCTGGCTGAGAGAAGAAAAAACATTTATCAAAGAAGTTATCGATGCAGGAAAAGCAGTACTTGGGATCTGCCTTGGCGCTCAACTTGTTGCTGATATCCTAAAAGCTAAGATATTTAAAAATAAATATAAAGAGATCGGATGGTTTCCTGTGTTGACGGTTAAACAGGAGAAGTTTGAAACTCCTCTGCTGGAAGGTATTCCTAAGGAACTTATCGCTTTCCATTGGCATGGAGACACCTTTAAACTGCCTGAAAATGCGGTAAGAATATTTGAAAGTGAAGCATGCAACAACCAGGGCTTTATCTACAAAAATAGGGTAGTTGGACTTCAGTTTCATCTGGAAATGAACAACAGAACAATCGGAAATGTTATCGAGAACTGTAGGAATGAATTGATTGAAGGAATATATATCCAGAATGAGGAAGAGATGTTAAATAAAGACTCATTTATGGCAGAGTCAAGGCTATTGATATTCAGGATGATGGACAATTTTGAAGGGATTCTCAAAAGTATAGAATAGTTCTCTTGATCATGAGTATCCACAACTAGATAAATAAAAAAGTAATACAAGAGAAAACTTTCAATAGAGAAATAAAGAAGATTTTTTATTAGTAGTAGAGCGTCGCATATTTAGATGGCTAAGTCTTTGACATCGTTACATAATGAACTTGTCCAAAAACCAATTTTATTCTCAATTAGTAAAGTTTCAGCACTATTCTTATGATCAAAAACTTGAGATCATTAGGAATACAGAATCTTGAGAAGTAGTTCTGAGTTTGGGATTCATTCAATTATAAAATTCTAATATGTATATAATTAAGTTTATTCTTATTACTCGATTTGAGAACTGAATGAAATATACCAAAAAAGGAAGATCCCATGAAGTGTACAAAATGCGGAGAAGAACTCCCAGATAACTCAAATTTTTGTAATAACTGTGGGAAAAAAATGAATTTTGATAGTTCTCAAAAAAATGCTATTGTTGAAAATATACAAGTATTTTTCCAACCAGTATTAAAATATCTGGCTGTGGTTTCATTTTTAGTTGGCGTTATTCTAATGACTAATGAAAGTCGTTTCGACAAAGATTATGTAAATATAATAGATAGTTTTGCAAATGCTTTTATTACGACTGGTTTACTTGGAATTGTGTTTAAACTAGCCGACGATTCCAAGTTAATTAAAGATGTAGTTGAAAATTCATCAAAAATATATATAAATCAGATGCGTAAAGAACTAAAGAATCATTTAGAGGAATTAGATACAGTGCATGAAACCTCATCTGCAGGAATTATTACTACCAGTATCAATAAATGCACAAACGAATGCGCAAAAAAAATGGATTTAATTACTACTAATATCAAAACATGCACGAAAGAATGCTCAGAAAAAATGAATAAAAGGTATGAACTTTTAAGGGAAATAGACAATGTTGGGCTAGAACATATTTTTTATAGAACAACTGCTGCCAATGAACTTGGATTAGATTTACTTTTTTCATCTATTAAAGAGCAAATTGATTCTAAGACTGGTACAGTTTATATTGTTGGTATAGCTGCATTAGAAGTATTTCCAATATCAGAACGTGGAAATCGGTATGAAAAATTACTTGAAGAATATTTAGAAGACAAAAATAACAAATGTCAAGTTAGAGTACTATTGCTAAACCCTGATTCAAGTGCCGCTAAATTAAAGGCAAAATTAGAATATCCACATGATACTATAAATCACATACGAGGTACAATAGATAAAATAAATAAGTATCAAATCAAATATCCTACAACTACTAAATTAAATTATAAATTGTACAAAAGTATGCCAATTGCACTTATTTTTATGACTAGTAATAGGCTTTTTTTAGAACCATATCCAAACGTAAATATAAATAAGCCAAATCAAGATCTTATTGGTCCGATTGGGGGAAAAACTCCACTGATTGTAATTAAAAAGGATTATGAAGCATATCACCGCTGGAAAGCGCACGTTGAGCATCTATGGGATTACAATTCTGAAGAATATCCGGGAATTAATATTGAGACTCCGGATCATATCAAAAAAGAAAAAATTCCCTTGAAAGCTGTAAGATCCAAGCAGCAATAAAAAAACGAATAACTAATCCAACTAAAATTATCTTTAATCTGTTTTTCTTGATTTTATGACAATGTGCTAAAAGTTCTGTAAATTCAAAGTCAAATTTTTGCGTACTAAGCATGATTCAGTTTTATTAATATTGAATATTCAAGTCGCCAAATATTAAGAATTATAATTTTACAGGAAATTGACACACTGTTTAATAAATTAACCATTGACTCTGCATCCTGGTTTGAGTAGTAAAGTAAAAGGATACAGAGTCAATACAATTTTACAGAAATTAAGGCACACTGACACAAATATTGCAAACTGTTCCTTCTTTTATCAGAAGGACAGCGGCCAACAATCCCCATAAACGACCAAATATTGACCCCAAAAACGTATGGAAATATTTATTTTTGTTCTAGAGCAAAAATTCTCATATACAGGTTTTACAATAAAATTTGTGCATTACATTTAAAGGGAATTTGCAACAAATTCGCAATACTGCCGAATATTGAATGCTTTTTAGTACTGATATTCGGAACTTCAGTTAATAAGAACTACTGATTTATTGAAGAAGGATAAAGAATATCTGGTTATTCCAAAAATTTTCATCATTCCTATTCGTATAATATATCCATCAAGTATATTTTGAAAGTTGAAAGGATTGATTTAAATTGGACACAACAAAAAAATTTACTGGTAAAGCAGACATCTATAGTAAATATCGTCCCCATTATCCGAAGAAATATATTAATTATTTAGTTTCGTATAACAATCTTACTTCTAATAATACAGTTGCTGATATAGGTTAAGGTACAGGTATTTTGACAGAACAACTGCTTGAGAAAGATTTAAAGGTAATTGCAGTTGAGCCAAATGATGATATGAGAAGTATTGCAGAAAAGAGACTAAAGAATCATCCAAAATTTGTTTCAATTAAAGGTGTTGCTGAAAGTACAGGTTTACGAAGTAAGAGTATTGATTTAATAACAGTTGCACAAGCTTTTCACTGGTTTGATAAAGTAAAATTCAAAAATGAATGCATACGAATATTAAAACCAAATTTAAATGTAGCACTTGTTTGGAATAGTAGGGATTCATCGAGCCAGATGATTTTAGAGAATGCAGAAATATGTAAAAATCTTTGTCCTTCATTTAATGATTTTAGCGGAGGAATCGAGGAGACTCCAGAGGAATTTGAACAATTCTTTCGTGATGGAAAATACGAATATCGTACGTTTCAAAATGACCTGGAGTATAGTTTAGATAATTTTCTAGGGCGAAATTTATCAGCTTCTTATGCCCCAAAGAGTACGGATTCTAATTATAAGGAGTTTATTAAAGAATTAACTGAACTCTTCATGAAGTACAGCAAAGATAATAAAATAATATTGCCCAATATAACCCGTAGCTACATAGGAAAAGTTTAATTTCAATACTTCGCTAAAAATCTATCCGACATGTTTTTCTGGATTCATTTACCTCAAAAATTCCACTATTAACGGCAGTGTGTTAAGGTTTCTGCAAATTTGCTTCGTGTTTTATCCTTTTACAGTAAAACCCATGCACGAAAAACATTGTTTCTAATTTTCATAACAAAGAATTATAAACTAAAAATAACATAACATGGAAAAAATAAAAAAGGATCTGTTTTTATGGATAATTTCTCTCTTACATTGGAAGCTTCTCCTGAGAGCCTGCGATTATTATCCAAACTCATTAAGCTTATGATCGAGGCAAAAAAGTACGACGATCAGGCAGGATCATCACCTGAGAGCAAGAGACTTAAAGAAATTGAAGAACTTCTGGATAAACCAATTCAGAGAGAACATTAAATTTTATACGCGTATATATTGACTTTTGCCTGTATGTCAGTTTAAGGCCTCCTTGACGATTTGAGATCGCCCTTAGCGACCTCAGAGTTTAGAGAGCGTGCAGGCTTGAAAGAGAGTCCTACTTTTCAGGTTTTAAAGCTTTTTCTTTCTCTTGTTTGTCAGGCTTTTCTTGAGCTGGTTTGGCTGAGTTAGGCTTATACTGTCCTTTCTTGGTTTGTCCTTTCTTGGTTTGTCCTTTCTTGGTTTTTCCTTTCTTGGTTTGTCCTTTCTTGGTTTGTCCTTTCTTGGTTTGTCATTCCTTGACTTGAATTTTCTTAGCTTGTCCTTTCTTTTTCTTTCGAAAAATGAGACGGAACCAGTATAAGTCCAGCAGAGAGAAGTCCATTAAAGAGGTCTCTTTGTATATATTATATATCAAGAAAAGAGTAGATATTATACCTCAAGAAAAGAGTAGGGGTCGTGCCCTAGGAGAAACATTATAAGTAATGTTGCTTTCCATGTGGACAATATCGAACACAGTAAGGAGATATTGCTCAAGTTA
>WSSedL1CaDRAFT_10001550_pt1 | contig 13168 bp, 14 predicted proteins | sample WetSurSL1Cattail_FD_9464 | JGI IMG/M metagenome (IMG submission 9464)
CCTCACGCATCTCTTGGTGACCGGACGCCTAGCGAGTTCGCCAGAGAGAGCGCGGCTAGCCGCGCTCTCTCTGACACATAAACCTGCCGAAGACTAACACCGATAGTGGTACAGAAAAACTAGGCCCTTCATGTTTGCGCTACACTAACTGAACTACTGGTACAAAACTTCGGGCAGGCCAAAAGTACTTGTCTTGGTTCATCAAATCTGGGGAAGAGCCCGAATACATTTGCTCTGACGCTCATACCAGGACTGGACGCCTCATAACCGGGAAGCCAACATAATCGCCAGACTTATTCTGGCTGAACTAATCTCCCCAAGAGGTCAGTGTCTCCTCCACGGTCGACACCCAAGACGCAAGAACTGCGTCCCAGGAGTGATGCTTCTCTATGAATTGTCTTGCGTTCTCGGCCACGATCTCGGCTTCGCGGCGACAAACAAGAAGATGCACGATGGACTGCGCAAAGTCCTGCGGCGAATCAGCTACGAACACTTGCTCGCCAGGGACGGCAGTGATCCCCTCGAGTCCAAGACTCGTTGTAACGGCGGGCAATCCAAGCGCCATGTACTCCAACAGTTTGTTTTGCACTCCTGCGCCAAAGCGAACAGGGCAAACACCGACAGCTCCTCCTTCGGCGGCAACTGCGATGCTGGGAACCTCGCCGGTGGCCACGACCCCAGGTATAGAACTAAACATTTTTGCGGATTTCGCAGAAATTCTTCCTATAAGGCGCAGACGAGCCTTCGGGCGTGACTGCCGAACTAAGGGAAAGATCTGAGAAACCATGTAGCGTGCTGCATCAAGGTTTTGAAAACTAAGCATGTTTCCGATGAAGACGATGTCTTCGCTGCCCCTAGCAAACGCATATGGATATTTCGATGAATCGACTCCATTGGAGCAGACAATTACACGGTTAGATTCTGGCAGTGCCGTGCCAAAAAGGAATAGTCGGTCCACTTCGGAAATGAGAAATGTCGCGTTGAAACAGCGCGAGATCTCTTGTTCGTACTTTCTGAGACGCGGTGCTTCTAGTGCGAATAACAAGGCTTTTAGACCAAAGCCTGACTTTATCAGGTTTTCTCGAATGCCGGCGTAATTCATTGAAACAGCGTCAGTCATTTCGAGAAAACGTGGATAGGTACCAGATGCGATAAACTGCCCGGCTCGAATCAGGTGCGCGATGGCACCGGCATGCTCTCGCGCTAATTGATCAACCCTTAGAGCAACTTTGGAAGATCTGAAGTACGCAATCTGCAGGGGAATGCGGCTGAAAAGCGCGAATGCGCAATTGAGCCAGGATCGCCAACGAGGCAGGTAGATTCTCTCAATTTTGCAAAAGACTCCATCGTCTTCTGGCGCCGCATGCATCTCCGCATCAGTTTGACAAATAGACAAAAGAGTTAAATCGTAGCGCTTAGCGAGTACTCGGCAGATTTGATAGATTCTGACTCGATCACCACCGACTACGGGATAGGGAAAGCGGGGTGTAACAATTAGCAACTTCTTCTTCATAGCGCTCCTATGTCGGTCCAGAACCTTGACACAAGAGGTACCACCGCACCGTGCGAGAAAAGCCCCGCCCTGCACTTAGCGTTCTCAACCAAGCGATTCCGTAACTCTCCATCTTCACCAATTCTGATGATTGCTGAGACGATGGCATCGACGTCATTAGGATCAAATAGCAAAGCGGCATCACCGGCAACCTCAGAGACAAATGGACGTGCACTTGCCGCGATGGGAAGGTTGCGAGCCATCGCTTCAATCAGGGGGATGCCGAATCCCTCAATTAAGGAGGGAAATATCATAGATCCAGCCTGATCATACAAACGAATGAGTTCCGGCGTTGTCAATTGATCGAAGAACTCCACCCCGTCAGATACGCCGCATCGTTTCGCAAAATCATTCCAGCGAGCGTGGCGCACTTCTGGAATTCCAACAATCCATAGCTTCGCGCGAGACATTCTCTGAGAAGCAACTGCAAACGCTCTTATTAATGCAGAACAATTTTTATGGGGTGCGTCGCCGGTAACCGCCAAGTAGATCGAAGAGTCTCTTTTGGATAGGACGGGAGAAGGAGCAAACCATTCGGTTGAAAGAGCGTTGGGAATCACGACTATTTGGCTGTCGCTGATGTGTAACTCACTTATTAAGTTTATCTTAGTTGTCTGCGAGACCGTAACAATGCGAAATGCGTTTTTTATAACTCGGGGAACAACAAATTTGCGATAGAATCGCCCGAGAGACTGGTAAGGAGAACCCGAGAGTGGCAATTCCTGAATGGATTTCAAATAGATGAGATCGTGTACTGCAATAACCAGTCGCGCTGATTCTGACCAGCAGAGAGGAGCTGTATTGTAAGGGCAGAAGACAAAATCCGGGCTCGTCTCTCTAGCCTTACCACGAAGTACGAACTGCTCCCAGACGGGGTAGGGTCTTGCAGGATGGGAAATAATTGAGCAACCATCCGCATGCAAGCCCAGGTTCGGTGAAAGAACGGTCAACGATTTGGCTTTTATCAGGGGTTCTATCATCATGTGCGCGAATCTCCCCATCCCTCGAGATGCGGGAAATATCCATCGCCCGTCAACCAGTACCGTCACTTTGAAGACCTCCTCGCGATAGCGGCTTCGCAAACTCGAATGAACGTAGATGCCATAACATTCACGTTGAACGATTCCGATATCGTTTGTCTAGCGTTTTGGGCCATTTTAAATCTTAAATCCTCCTCTTCATCGAGTCGTACGATGTTGCGCAGTAGACCGGCACTGTCGGTTCTATCACTCAAGTAGCCATTGTATCCATCGATAATCAATTCAGGCATTCCCCCAACAGGCGTGGAGATTACAGGCAAACCGTATGCCATCGCCTCAAGCGCGGCATAAGGCAGGGCCTCATCCTTCGAGAGCACGAGAAGCGCTTGGCATCCAGCAAGGTGACGGATCGGATCAGCGACGAATCCAGTCCATTCGACTCGAGAAGAAACACCTGATGTTCGGCAAAGGTTCATCAGGCGTACACGCAGCGGACCGTCGCCGATAATCCTGAGATATATATGCTTAGGAAGCTCGGTAAGCATCCGGATAGCTTCATCCTGTCCCTTGTTTGCGTTTACGGCACCAAGCATTGCCAACCTAAATTCAGGGCCATTCCTACGAACAGGTGCTAACGCCGGGCTAAATGGAACTCCATTGTGGACAGTCTCTATGTTTGCGAAGAAACTGTCGGAAATCGCAGCGCGGCAAACGCGAACAATTGTTGTTATTCTTTGGGCGTAGTACCGAACCAACATTGGACGAAGCCAACGTTTTATGAAAATTGACTGATGATCTGACAGAAGACTATGGTGAACAAAAATGGAAGCTGCACAACGAGGTAGATTTCTGCCCCAGCGGTAAAGAGCGCCTACACCGTTGAGCACAATGACGTCGCTAGGGCTTTCCATGAAGGAGCTACAGCACAGCGCTTTTATAGAGGCAGGCGCACTGGATGACGCACAAACCACGTAGGACTCGATTCCACGTGCCCTCAATTCCTGAATCAGTAGAGTCAGATAACGCTCCCCACCGCCAAAGGACTCCGCAACGCTGTAAAAGATGATCCTCAAGCAAGACTCTCCTGCACAGAAAGACTCCGAAGGAGCCTTTCAAATGAAGTAACCGCAAGATCCGCTATCACGAAATAGAGGCCTATACGAAAAAACATTGCGATAGGTTCATATGCAACCCATCGGGGACACGATGCCATCAATAGAATAGTCAGAAGCTGCGTTCTACGAGAGCTAGCTCGCAAGTGCAGGCAGAACAAATACGCCACCAGAAATGCGGCGAGTATGACACCGGGGGCTGACAGCCAATAATAGTAATGACCTGCTATAAATCCACCGCCCCCGCCGGGAAGATGAGTAATTCCCTCGGCAGATAGAGTGCTATGCCACGTCGCAGGCAGAAGATTTCCCGGCAGGACGGACGCGAGAATTGCGAGAGCAAATGAGGCAGCTCGCGCTGATACAGGAATGCTGCCTGCGAATATTGGATTTAACACATTGTTGCTGGTGTAAAACACCTCTGTTTGATTTGTTTGAATTTGGTTCCCGGCCAGGACACCAAACATCGATGCGGGATCAGAGACTCCGTGTTTCATCATCCCATGCGCTTGGAGTAGTAGAAATCCAAGCAAGGAAAGCGCCAAGCATTTCTTGACCGTCAGAAATCTTCGGAAATGAAGTGCAGCAACCAGGATTATCATCTCTGTCATTTGGACCCTATACCCCCTGGTAAAAGTGAAATAGAGGCTATATGCTACCGACAGAAAATAGCATGTCTTATCGAGGCGAGTGCGAGAGATTTGGAATCCAAGCAAAATTAGCACAAGGAAATACTCAAGTGAGCCACTTTGCTCTTTTAGGTTATCCATGTAGGATCCGTAGTTGTCTGCACCGGAAATATTTACAATGGGTTGCCCTTTAAATGTCGCCAGAATAAAGACAAGAACGGCTAGCCAGTAAAAAATTGCCAACATACCCCAATTACGCTTCGGAAGGTTGCAAGGATCGATATAGCCGACAGCTTTTGACCCCGTCAGCCAATTGATAAAAATGGAGAACAGAACAACATATCCGAGGAAAGCGGACATAACGCACCATGTATTCATGTACTGCGTGTATCCGACATTATCTGTATATGGAACGATTGGTAGCCTGAACAAAAAATATGGGACAGGGGCCAGGTAATAAGAAAACATAAAGACCAGTACAAGGAGGATCGAGCCACCGATCCGAAATATGTGCATAAGCCAGCACAGGAACAAGAGATCGGCCATCCCGACGATAGGCCACAGGGCCTGACTGGAAGACTCTCCTAAAAAGGATGGCGCGAGCAACAAGACCGTAGCCATAGCCGCAACTAAAAAAAGCGAAAAACACACTTTAACTGGCATCAAATCTCCGAAGAGAAAAGGAGCTTTGCCCTAATCCCTAGCAGTTTAGCGCGCCGACTCAACCGCTGTTTTAGTAGACGAAGGTTCCTGGCGCGCGCCAAATGTTGTTCGGCTTGCAGGTAGAGTCCTGCCCATAGGAACTGGATTCCTGTACTAAACTCCATAAACGACTGAACCTGGACACGTTGGTGCCCAGAAAATCGGTCGAGTTGTTGTTCTATTGTGGCGCGAAGCATGTTTGCCCGGGCAAGGTTCGGAGAACTGAGGCTTCCCGGGGTTTGGAAATATTGACCAAGCACGAGCGGAATGAATCGAAAATGCGCGCCTGTCCAAGCAATCCGAATCCAGAAGTCATAGTCCTCCACAACGACATCATCTGTGCGCATTCCGCCTGCATCGCAATAGAGACTACGCCTGATGAGTGCTCCCGATGTCGGAATGGGATTACCTTGACTCAGTAGATCAAAGGGGACATCAGCTTCTGTCAGTGTATTCCAGCCAACGAGCTTTTGGAGATACGGCCGTCGCTGGCGGGGATGGATAGACAGTCTGTGGTAAACAACATCCGCTGAGCGGCACAGGAATGGCTGCATTGACATGAGTTTTTGCGGTTGCCAAGCATCATCAGCATCCAGGAATGCAACCCACTCGCCCGAGGCGTTCTCAACGGCGACATTGCGTGGTCCAGCCGCCCCCCCAGTATTGTCGAGACGAACATACTTAATGGGTAATGTATGCGAAAACTCTTGCACGATAGGCAGCAAGGAGTGTGGAGATCCGTCGTCGCAGACGATCACCTCGTATGGTTGGTGGGTTTGACTTTGGACACTCAGCAGACAGCGATGAAGTACTTGTTCCTCGCAGAAGGCAGGGATAACCACAGTGATATGCGGAGTTGTAACTTCAAAGGACATGCCAGCTCCTGGGTATCAAGTCGCTAGTGTCTACGCCAACCGCCGTCCATTTCGAAGGAGCAACCACAATCGATTCCAGCTCACGGGAAAGCCAGGCACCCCACCAACTGAAAGAACTGTTTGCCACGATATGATGACGGCACTGGCTCATTAAAAACAATTCGTCGTGCGCAGTCAAAGATCCGGTTCCCGATACAAGTGTGAACTTCCTTCCGATCGAAGGAAGGTTGGCTGACACCCACTCTGGATCATCACTGAAAACTAAGTAATGTGGGTCTCTTAATTGAGCCTCAACGAGACAACATGAATCGGCATAGTAGTTCAGTGGGCATGTTGAATGCACTGCTGCTGCTGTTGCGTTCGTAACGTAGTCTCCTCGACGAATGTGAATACTAACCGAAGATGAGGAATGAGCTTGCTTGATGAGAGGTTCCAGTTCCTGGGATGGTTGGCGATAAAGTTCTGTGAGAAGCTGAGGGCGAATATCGCTGAAGTAACGCTCCGTCTGCCAAAACCCGTCAAGGATCAGATTGCCTGATAGTTTGTCGAGTCCAGACCAAAACGCAAAGGATGGTTCTCGCACATAGGAAAATCCGCGAGTTCCAATCGCGCGACTAGCTAACCAGTTCCTAACTCGATTACTGGTGAGCCCGTAGTGTGCAGACTGTGTGTCGGAGAGAACCGATGCGCATATTGGATAACTGCATAGTGAGTAGGCTCTCTGTGTGGTAGATTGATTCCGAATTCCCAGTAGACTGAGATCGAGATAAAGCGAACCTGAGTGCCTAGCACAGAGTGCACGCCCGAGCGCGTACTGAAAAAGCTGGTTCCCCAGCCCACCCTTCAACCGAACAATGCAATCCATATTATATCTAAAGTATGACTTGCAGCAGAATCTTGTCAAATGATGATTTTATTAACTTTAGCTCACAACATCAAACCTGGCGTGGCCCCGAAAAATCGGACAGCGGGTTAAGTGGAAGCGCGACTCCCGAAGCAGCCAATAAAATGGCAAGAACGAGGAGAAAAGATGACACGCCGTCCACGTCGGAACCACACAGCATAGTTCAAAACGAAGGTGGCCCTGACCGCCTTGAAGGACGACAAGACACTGGCCGAGTTGGCGCAGCAATTTGATGTGCATCCCAACCAGATCACCGAGTGAAAGAGCCGCTTGCAGGAGCGAGCCGCCGGAGTCTTCGGAGAAGACAAGTCTGAGTCTGAAGCGGTCAGGGTTGACATGACACGCACGCAAGCCAAGATCGGCAAACTGGCATTAGCACACGATTTTTTAGTTCCGCACCGGCGTAAACGCCGACCCACGAGGCATGAAACGTGGTTGCGGGCAGGACATTCTACAATCGAGGTGTGTCGCTGGCACAGAGATCGGTCATCTCTTGGTGCGCAGCAGCCCGTTTTTTAGTTGGACCCGGAGCCTTTGAGCACCCCGAATTGCACCGTGGGCAGAGCATAGCACAGGAGCGCGTTTACGAGAATTCATCGAGTGATTCTCCCCGCCGACGGCACATTTCGCCAGGGAGAATCTATCCATGGAAGTGCTCCATGCGCATTGCGCAGGTCTGGATGTTCACAAAGACACCGTAGTGGCTTGTGTTCGTCACATGGTGAGTGGCAAGGTAACAACGACAGTCAAAACTTTCAACACCGCAACTGCGGAGCTATTGGCCTTATCGGACCGGCTTTCGGCAGAAGACGTGACCACATTGCGATGGAAGCTACGGGCGTTTACTGGAAGCCGGTCTGGAACATTCTTTCTGATAGAGATTTTGAGTTGGTGCTTGGTTGCTGCGCACACGCAAGCAACTTGTACGGGAGTGAACCAGTCACACACAGCGTATCCAAAAGACGTTGGAGTGCGCCAATATCAAACTGGATTCTGTGATCAGCAATGTCGTCGGAGTTTCTGGCCGACGCATGCTTGAGGCTTTGATCGCCGGTCAAACCGACTCCAAAGAGCCAGCGACAATGGCGCATGGCCGCCTTCATGCAACGCCAGCAGAATTGGAGGCGGCATTACGCAGCCGGGTAACGGCGCATCATCGCTTCATGCTGCGCCTGCATCTCGGTCAAATCGACTCTATTGAAGAAGCGATTGCAAGCATTGATAAGCAGGTCAACGACCATGACCAGCACTTTCGCGCGGCCATCGAATTGTTGAAGTCTGTTCCTTGGGTAGGTTCGCTCGCTGCAGAGGTGATCGTTTCTGAAATAGGTGTCGAGATGGACCGCTTTCGAACGGCAGGCAATCTGGTTTCCTGGGCCGGGTTCTGTCCGAAAAACGACGAGAGCGCTGGCAAGCGTAGAAGCAGGCGATTGAAAGCTGGAGCGCCATGGCTGAAAACGACACTGGTTCAGTGCGCCTGGGGCGCTTAGCGCTCCAAAGGAACCTGTCTTCATGCCCAGTATCTCCGCATCCGGACACGCCGCGGAAATAAAAAATCCATCTGCGCTGTTGCCGCTTCTATTCTCACAACCGTTTATCACATGCTCAAAGACGGAACCTTCTACGAAGATCCTGGCCCTAATTACTTCGACAGACGCAACAAAAATCAACAAGCCAATAAGCTCATGAACCATCTGCAGAATCTTGGGTTCAGCGTTACCATTCAACCCGTCTCAGCGCAATAAGAGAGCAGGATTTGTTTCTTACGAGCGGCAGCGGGCTTTTTCGCGCTCGCAATGCGTGGATTCACACCCTCGGCATCGTAGCGCGCATAGCCATATTTCTTGTGACCTAATGGGATGGACCCGCCTCGAAAGGGTGAGTTGATAAGCTCACGACGAGGAGGATAAACCATGGCCACAGTGACGACGATCGGTCTGGACATAGCGAAACAGGTTTTTCAGGTACACGGAGCCGACAAGGCAGGCAAGGCCGTACTGCGACGGAAGCTGCGTCGAGGAGAAGTCGCCAAGTTTTTCTCTAATCTTTCACCTTGTCTGGTTGGGATTGAAGCCAGCGGTAGTGCTCATTATTGGTCACGAGTCATTGAGTCCTTCGGTCACACCGTGCGGCTGATGGCTCCGCAGTTTGTTAAGCCCTACGTAAAGTCGCAAAAGAACGACGCCAACGATGCGGAGGCGATTTGCGAGGCGGTCACGCGGCCTCATATGCGATTTGTTCCGCAGAAGAGCATAGAGCAGCAGGATCTTCAGTGCCTGCATCGTGTGCGCAGCCGTCTGGTCTCCAGTCGCACACAGTTGATCAACCAGATTCGTGGCTTGTTGGCTGAGTACGGAGTCATTCTTGCCCAGCATCCTGTGCAGGTGCGACGCGGTCTTCCCGCAGAGTTGGAGAATGCCGAAAATCAGCTCACTGGCTCTGGGCGTGAACTATTTCATAGTCTCTACGAAGAGTTATCGCAGCTTGATGCGCGCATCAGCGCGGCCAATGATCGAATACAGATTGCATTCGATAACACTCAAGACTGCAAAAGGATTGCTGCTGTCGAAGGCGTGGGGCCGCTGATTGCAACCGCGATTGTCGCCGCGATCAGCAATGGGCGCGCTTTTGAAAACGGCCGCCAGTTTTCTGCCTGGTTGGGACTGGTTCCACGACAGAACTCAAGCGGAGGCAAAACCAGACTATCTGGAATCAGCAAACGGGGTGACACTTACCTGCGAACACTGCTGATTCACGGCGCCAGATCCGTCGTCTACCGAGCGAAATGCAAGACAGACAAGCGAAGCCTTTGGATCAACGACAAGCAACAACGACTGGGAACAAGCAAGGCTTGCGTGGCCGTTGCCAACAAAAACGCTCGTATCATTTGGTCCCTGGTAGCGCACGAACAGGACTATCGACGCGCCGCATAGTGCCGAGATTCGAAACAACAACGACTTTTCCAACGAGATGCTTGAGTCGCCAACGATGGCGCAACCGGTGAGACCAGCTTCTTCAGAACCTGATGGGGGCAGGGCCATTCGAGGCCGATGACCTGATAAGGAGAAGAAGCGCAGATTCCATGATGGCCAGTGCGGAGATCCCCTCTACACATCAACAGGCCGGATATATGTGCGCGTCTCTACCCACTGTACTATCGAAGAAAGCTCTTGCATTCGAGGCGGGTCCATATATGCCCCCCAAAATCCGCACACATGTGAGATCAGTTAACCAGCCGCCGCAGCGGAGGTAAAGTGGAAAACGGTTTGATCGTTTTCCAAGCGGACTTGGTCCGCGTCTTTTCCTCGGCTGTTCTTTACAGCGAACTCTGCTGGCGTCATGCAATTCAGGCTGCTATGCGGTCTCGATTCGTTGTACTCTCGGCGCCAGTCGGCGATGATGCGTCGGGCTTCGAACAGATTTTGGAACCAGCTGATACGCAGGCATTCCTCGCGCAATTTGCCGTTAAAACTCTCGACATAGCCATTCTGCGTAGGCTTGCCAGGTTGCGTGTGGATGAGGTTGATCTTGCGTTCCAGATTCCACGCAAGGAAATGTCTACTCGTTAGCTCGGGGCCATTATCGCAGCGAATCGCTTGCGGCAAGCCGCGCTCTGCGATGATGCCATCAAGCACGCGTGTCAGCCGTAGGCCTGCGAAGCTCGTATCAACCTCCATCGCCAGGCTCTCTCGCGTATAGGCATCAATCACGTTCAGCACGCGGATCGAGCGGCCTGAAGCTGTTACGTCATGCACGAAATCGAGCGCCCACTCCTGGTTGGCTTCGGTGTACGTGCCCAGCGGCACATGCGTGCGCACACAGTGTTTCCTCTTCTTCCGTCGCAGCGCCAGCCCCGCCTCGCGATAGATTCGATGCACGCGCTTGTGGTTGATCTGTTCGCCATCGCGCTTGAGCAGTACATGCAGGCGACGATAGCCATAGCGCGGCTTCTCACGCGCAAATGCGATCAGACGCTCCTTGAGGTCATCGTTGTTCTGCCGTGGCTTGTAACGAAAGCTCGAAATCGGAACTAGTGTCCTGAGTCTAAAATAAATACCATAATTAACGGCAGTTCTTGCATCGAATACAGTAGAGGGTATCGATGCGTAGAGGTCGTCCAATAGCGATTGTCACAGTCACGTCCGAGCATCGGTCAGAGCTTGAGTCGTGGAGCCGAAGACCCAAGACTGCGCAAGCATTGGCGCTTCGTTCCAAGATCATTCTGTTGGCAGCGGAGGGTTGGAACAACAAGATGATTGCGGAGAAACTTGCTACGACTCCGCACACGGTGGGTAAGTGGAGGAAGCGTTTTGCCAGCGCAGGCAACGATGGCCTATTGGACGAACCGCGTCCAGGCACTTCGCGTAAGCTGAGTGACAAGCAGGTGGAACAGGTGCTGACGCGCACGCTGGAGAGTCAGCCAGAGGCCGCTACACACTGGTCCACGCGGGATATGGCCAAGGCCTGCGGACTCAGCCAGTCGAGCATTAGCCGCATCTGGCGTGCTTTTTCGCTGGCCCCGCATCGCTCGGAGACCTTCAAACTTTCCAAAGATCCGTTGTTCATCGAGAAGGTTCGTGACATCGTTGGCTTGTATCTTGATCCACCTGATCGTGCTCTGGTTTTATGCGTCGATGAAAAGAGCCAGATACAAGCGTTGGATCGAACCGCTCCACTGTTGCCGATGCGTCCAGGACAGATCGAACGCCGCACGCATGATTATGTTCGCCACGGCACCACTACGCTTTTTGCAGCTCTCGACACAAAAACTGGCGAATTGATTGGCCAAACACAGTCACGCCATCGCACCATAGAATTTCGAAAGTTCCTCGATACGATTGAGCAAAACGTGCCTCAGCAACTCGATGTGCACTTGATCCTAGATAACTACGGAACCCACAAGACGCAACTGATCCGCGACTGGCTGGCCAAACGGCCACGTTTTCACCTGCACTTCACGCCAACCTCTGCCAGTTGGCTCAACCTGGTGGAGCGATGGTTTGCACAACTGACAGAGAAGCAGCTACGTCGTGGCGTTCACCGCTCAACCAAAGAACTGGAAGGCGCGAGTCCGCTCAATAAACCCCATCTTGAATGCGCATGGTACAGAGGCTAGCTTCATGCTATGGAGCCACATAAGCGTCATAGCCGTCAGTATTGGGAAGATATTCTAGCCGAGCAAGCGACAAGCGGTCAGACCGCCACCGGATTCTGCCGTGAGCGAGCTATCACGCCGAGCAGTTTTTTCTCTGCCAAAAAGCGCCAGCGATTGGCACACAACAAGGCGATTACGACGGCGTTTCCTGCGCGTCCAGCGCCATTCGAAGCGCAGAAAACCGCGGATTCCGTCCCTGCTACGCGGGCCGCATTCGTTGCAGTGCAAGTCGCGGAGCCGTCCGGCGATGATGGTCGTACGGCAAGCGCGATCCGCGTACAATTACGCAGCGGGCATCATCTCTGGGTTGCCTCGGAGTTTGATTCCGCGCATCTCCGTCGACTTGTTTCCGTTCTGGAGTCGGCATGATGATGGGTCTGCCTACGCTACGTTCCTTCGATCATCAGCAGTCGTTGCGCATCTGGCTGGCGGCCTCGCCCGTCGACATGCGCTGCGGCTTCGATCGCCTTGCCGCACAGGCCCGCGCGGTGACAGGACAAGACCCGTTTCATGGCCATCTTTTTCTCTTCCGTTCGCGGCGCGGCGATCGCTTGAAAGTCCTGCAGTGGGATCGTGATGGCTACGTGCTTTGGTACAAGCGGCTGGAAGTTGGCGTCTTCAAGTGGCCGCGCATGGAGCACGGTTCTACTTCGATCGAACTTCGTGCGAGCGAATTTGCGATGCTTCTGGATGGCATCGATATGAGTCGCGTGAAGCGGATGCCGCGCTATGAAAGGTTCAGTTCTGAAGCAGACAAAAGGCGCATGAATGCTGGCTGATTATGCAACCGAATGGGGCCGTGAACCGTCTATATAAATGTGAATCGTGCCCCGTTCAATCCTGCTAAACTGCCCGATGATGCGGCCTCGCTCAAGGCGATGCTGCTCGCGTCGATGGCCGGACAGGAGCGGGAAAAGCAGCGCGCCGATCATCTGCAGAAGAAGTCCGATGAACTCTATATCGAGAATCTCCGCTTGCAGGTGCAGGTAGATCGCTTCAAGCGTTGGTACTATGGCCCGCGTGCCGACAAGCTGACGACCGCGCTTGAGCTTGGCCTGATGCTGCTCGCATTTGGTGAGGAGTTCGACAGCAAGCCGGTAGACAAAGAGGACCTTGTTCCCGGCGAAAAGCCTGAAGAAACTCCGCGCCGCATTCGCAAGGCGCGAGACCGGCGCAATCTGGGGAACTTCGACAAGCTGCCGGTGCAGGAACTCGTGTATGAGTTGAGCGAGGCCGAGCGAGCCTGTCCCTGTTGCGGA
>WSSedL1CaDRAFT_10001551_pt1 | contig 13165 bp, 9 predicted proteins | sample WetSurSL1Cattail_FD_9464 | JGI IMG/M metagenome (IMG submission 9464)
CAGTGGCATCTGAGATCATGGCCGTACTGTGTCTGGCGGATGACATGAAGGATCTCAAAGAAAGGCTTGCCCGTATCGTTGTAGCTTATACTGAAGCGGGCAAACCGGTAACCCCGAAGCAGCTGAATGCGGTAGGAGCTATGGCTGCCCTTCTAAAGGACGCTTTAAAGCCCAATTTGATTCAGACACTGGAAAATACACCTGCAATCATTCACGGCGGTCCCTTTGCAAATATTGCTCATGGCTGCAACAGTGTAAGGGCAACAAAAACAGCTCTTAAGCTTGCAGATGTTGTGGTAACAGAAGCAGGCTTCGGAGCTGATCTTGGTGCAGAGAAATTCTTGGATATCAAATGTCGTATGGCAGGATTAAAACCGGATACAGTGGTACTCGTGGCAACGGTAAGGGCTTTAAAATATAATGGTGGGGTACCAAAGTCTGAATTGTCCGGTGAAAATATTATAGCATTATCAAGTGGTATCGTTAACCTTGAAAAGCATATAGAAAACCTTCAAAAATTTGGTGTTCCGGTTGTGGTAAGTCTAAATCGTTTCGTAACGGATACCGATGCTGAACTAAAATATGTAAAAGAATTCTGTGAGAAGCGCGGCTGCGAATTTTCCTTATGCGAGGTGTGGGAGAAGGGCGGAGCCGGAGGTCTTGATCTTGCAAATAAGGTTCTGACGACCATGCAGACAAAAGAAAGCCATTTTAAACCCTTATATGAACTCGAATTATCCATTAAGGAGAAAATCGAAACGATTGCCAAGGAAATCTACGGAGCAGAGGGCGTTAACTATGATCCTGCTGCAGAGGGTGCGATAAAAACGATAGAAGCGCTGGGTTATAAAGAGTTTCCAGTGTGTATGGCTAAAAATCAATATTCACTTTCCGATGATGCAACCAAGCTTGGCAGGCCGACCGGCTTCACAATAAATATCCGCGAAGTATATGTTTCGGCAGGTGCAGGCTTCGTAGTAGCAATAACAGGAACTGTAATGACGATGCCGGGACTTCCGAAAGTACCCGCGGCAGAAGGTATTGACGTGGATGAAGAAGGCATGATTACAGGATTGTTCTAAAAATACATTGAGGCTGCCGCATGAAATTTTCTTAATAGAAAGATAATACGGTAGCCTCATTCATAATATTAGTGATTATAGACATATTTACTGTTTTTAGGAGGAGTCAAGGTGGAGGATATTACGATCCGACAGGGTTTTCATAATATGGATTTTTCAGTTGTTACAGAAATGCTGTCTAAATCCTTTTGGTGCCCGGATATCAAGATAGCAGAAGTAATAAAAGGAGCAGAAAACTCTGCTCTGGTTATTGGCGTATTTACCATGGATCAGAAGCAGATTGGATATGCAAGAGTAATTTCTGATAAAACAAGGTTCGCCTATATTCTCGATGTCTATATAGATGAAGATTATAGACACCAGGGTATCGGACAAAGACTAATTCAATCTATTCTTGAATGTGAAGAACTACAGGACGTATACCAGTGGCAGTTGATCACAAAAGATGCACATACTTTTTATCGTAAATTCGGTTTTGAACCAAGTAAGCGGATAGCGGATATCCTAGAAATACGCAAACAAAGGCCCATCAGATGAAACACAGAATTTTTATTTGTTTTTCTCTAGATAGATAAAAGTCAGATCCGGAGACACCTGTTTTTCGAGAAATCTTATATATCCCATATACTCATATAATCTAAGGTTCTTTTTACTTAAACTTCCCGTAAATAATTCATATCTTAGGTCAGAATATTCCTGTTCAATTGACTGCAGTAGTTGCCTGCCAATGCCCTTTCCCTGATATTCGGGGTGGACAATCAATTTACCGATGAATAAGGTTCCATTCTCAACATAGCCCCTAACGGAACCGATAATTGTATTGTTATCATCTACGGCCTTCAATATAATACCCTTATTAAATTCCATCTTAACCTCTTCCAAGGTCTGCAAAAGAGGCGGAATGGAATAATCCTGATAAATCTGTGCTTCACTTTGATAAGCAAGGTATTGAAGCTTAAGAATCAGTTCTAAATCGATTGATTCTGAATGTACTATTTTCAATTAACCCTCCATCTGCTATGCGCTAATGATTTTATGACAATAATAACATAGACAGTTAATACTTAAAAGAGTCAGTCAACAAATAATAAAAATCCGATTCATATGTATTGTTTATCCGCATAAATTAATACAAAGGAGGACTGGCTATGATAGAAAAAATGCAATTCAATTATACAAGGGAGATTACTGTTATTAATCAGGAACAGTTTGAGGCACATATACGTCTTTATGAAGGCTATGTCAATAATATCAATAAGGTTGATAAAGAGCTTATGTGGGGAAATCCGCAGAGAGAACAATCCAACACCACGTTTAGCTATTATAGGGAATGCAAGCGCGGAGAAACCTTTGCCTTGGATGGGGTAATATTACATGAGCTATACTTTGAAAATATCGGAGGCAAGGAAGAAGAACCAAATCAAAATATTAAAAGTAGGATAGAAATGTATTTTGGAAACTATAAGAATTGGTCGGATGATTTCATTGCCACTGCAAAAGCAAGCAGAGGCTGGGCTGTTCTTTCCTTTGACCAAAGAAGTGAGCGCCTGCGTAATATCAGTTTAGATGCCCATGATCTCGGCAACATTGCCTATTCAGCACCGATACTAATACTTGATATGTATGAGCATGCATATTTTCTACAATATGCGGATAAGAAAGTTGACTACATTAATAACTTTATGAAGAATATCAAATGGTCAATTATCGGAAGCCGGATGCAATTCATGGATCATATAAATACTTAACTGAGGAAAAGGGAAATACAAACTATTGAATAGATATCAGTATGCAGATAAAATTTCATCTCTCATAAAATAGGTCATAAAATAATTACAAAAGATTATTATAGGGTTAGAAAAAATATTATATACAATGTGGAATACTCATGGTGTTTATTGAACTACATAGATAATATTTCTCGGGAAAAATACTGAATGATTATTTATACCTTTAATTATAACTTATCTCGATACGATATGAAGTACATATTGAATTATCAATAATATAATTCTAAAAAACAGGTACATGGACTAGGTTAATCTATTTGACTGTCAGTTACAGTTAAGCCTACAATGAGATGTATCTGGATCTGGAAAAAAATGATTTCCATATTGGAGTATTTGCATTCGTCGGTACTTAGGCTCTGTCCTATAGAGCCTTATGTACCGCTACGTAATGCAACTAAGCGAAAGCGGCTCCTATATGGAAACATTTCTTTCCCGATCTTGTCACTATCCTTGCTGGCTTAACTGTAACGACTGCCGTACCGTTCCTAGAAAAACATCTTTCACATTTATCTTCGGTCAAACGCCTGTTCACAATAGACACAACGATATACTCCGTTCGCACGGTCAGTCAGTTTATAGGAATGAACCAGCCCCTGTTCGATTGAAGTGATGCATCTGGGGTTCTTGCATTTGAGGACATTATTCACATGATCCGGTAATTTTGGATTCTTCTTTTCAACAATAATGCCATTTTCAATTACATCAATTGTAATCTGGTGATCTAAAGCTCCCAGAATATCCAGATCTATATCGTCCAAGGTTCCCTCAATCTTAATAATATCCTTTTTGCCCATCTTATTACTTCTTGCATTCTTAATGACAGCTACGGAACAGTCCTTATTTTCCAAATCAAGATAGGAGTAGATTTTCATGGCTCCGCCGGCCTTGATGTGGTCAATTACGATGCCTTGATTAATTCCACCGATATTAAGCATTTTCCACCTCCAATAATTTCATGATCAGTGCCATCCTGACATAGACTCCAAACTGAGCCTGCTTAAAATAGACAGCTCGGGGATCGTCATCAACTTCAGTTGCAATTTCATTTACCCTCGGAAGCGGATGGAGTACAAGCATATCCTTCTTGGCTAAAGTCATTTTCTTTTCTTCCAATATATAGGTATCCTTGAGTCTGATATAATCTTCTTCATTAAAGAAACGTTCCTTCTGAACTCTTGTCATATAAAGAATATCCAACTTAGGCATTGCAGCCTCAAGCTTTCTGGTTTCTTCATAAGAGATATTGTGTGCGTCCAGAACCTCTTCGCGAATATAAGCAGGGACCCTTAATTCCTCCGGTGAAATGAGTACAAAGTTAATATCTTCATATCGTACTAACGCATTAATCAAAGAATGAACTGTTCTGCCGAACTTTAAGTCACCACAAAAACCGACGGTTAATTTATCTAATCGTCCTTTTAAATTTTTGATTGTTAATAAATCAGTAAAGGTCTGTGTGGGATGATTATGGCCGCCGTCTCCGGCATTGATTACTGGAATAGAAGAGTAATTAGATGCAACTAATGGGGCGCCTTCCTTAGGATGGCGGATTGCACAGATATCAGCGTAAGAAGATATAACTCGAATCGTATCGGCAACACTTTCACCTTTTGATGCCGAACTGGAATCAGCAGATGAGAAACCTAAAATACTACCTCCAAGATTAAGCATTGCGGCCTCAAAACTAAGCCGCGTTCTGGTACTTGGTTCATAGAATAGAGTGGCCAGCTTTTTTCCCCGGCACACCTCGGAGAACTTCTTTGGATTTTGTATTATTTCTTCAGCCAATGTAAGAAGTTCATCGAGTTCAGAAACAGTAAGGTCGGTGGGACTGATAATATGTTTCATAGACACCTCCGTATGTTGTAGTGAGATAAATAACGCATGTTGATAGTTAATCATGTATCTATCCTAACTAGATATTGTAATAGAAAGTATTCAATAATTCAATCAGTAATTTTATTAATTGTAAAATATTATGGGAAACAGATAAGTTTGTAAATTATAATTACATGGCAATTTAAGGCAAACACCCATTGATAACTGTCAATTCGAGATAATCTATAATTTAACATATTAACGGCAAAATATATTTTGTATTAACAGATAATAGTATTGACAAACCGTCAATTGTAATATAATATATAAATATAAAATAAAAACGAAAAAAACTCGAAGCCCTAAAGGCTAATACAATCGAAGGGAATGAGTCCAATGAAAATGTAAATGCAATCTTATATTAAAATAGAAAGGACGGTATTGGCCATAAGGTATTTAGATAAAACTTATCATAACATGAAAAGAAAGGATGGTACAAACCGCATAAGATTTTAGGTAATCTAAATAAGAAAACAAGGTCAGGAAAGATTAGGAAGTAAATTTACCCTACGGTAAATGTATTCATCTTAATTATCCGGAATAAGAAAATAGATGTTATTCAGAGAATAACAAATTGATAGGAAAGGACTGAGTCCCTTGAAGAGATTCGCTTACTACATAAGGTAATAACCTGTTACAAAATGAGGGATTACATTAGAATTAGGATCAATGTTAAAGACAAAGTCAGAATCAGCATTAAATTAGAGTCAGAGTTAAAATCAGAATTTGAATCAGAAATATAATATAAAGAAAGGACGGTATAAGCCACCAGGTACATTAATTGATTTCAATAGAACGAACGAGAAATTTAGGTACAGACCAATATAAGCTTTGCGCAACACATCAAAGCATTTCTGGAGATGAATTGGCTGGTACCAAAGTAAATAATGATTAACTTAATAGGTTAGGGAGCATCTGATGATGAATCGGATGCTCCCTTTTTTTATAGAAAAGCCCATGATCAATATTCTAAATACAACAAATTAATTACACACTTCCCTTAATTTGTGTTATAATAATAAGATACTATGCAGGAAAGGTGTGCGTATATGATACAGATTTCACGTACAGGAATTCGTAATTTAGCTTCTAACGATACAACTTATGCCAGAGGTTTACAGTATTATAAGGATAGCCGCATCGTTAATGCGACATATTCTAATGCAAATAAGCAGTATCGTTTAATAATAAAAGGGAATTATAATTATTCAGTCACTGTGGATGAACAAGAGGACGGATCCTTTGATTTTAGCTGTAATTGTCCGTCCAGACTTAAGGATCAAGGAGCCTGTAAACATGTAGTTACAGCTCTGTTATTTATATTAAAACACCAGGAGCGTACGATAGTTGCAGAATCCAAGAATCCGGAGGAACGCAAGGTAATGTCCTTATTGGATTATTTTATCGCCCAGGAGGATTCGGTTCTTGTTGGAGAAACCTTTGGACTTGAGTCTGTAATTACAATTCCGTCCATAATGAAGGGCGATAATGGCAGGGCATTATTATCGCTTAAAGGTGGAAGTAACCGTAAATATAAGATTCAAACGGTAAAAAAGTTCTTATCGGATATTTATCATCATGAAAACTTTGCAATCGGCAAGGAGTTTAAATATGTAAGTGGGGAAAGCACCTTTGATGTAACTTCATTGAAGCTCCTAGAGTATCTTCTGGGTATTTATGAGATACAGGAGGTGATTGACAGTACACATTTCTCAAGAATATTCTCAAAATCGCAGCTATTCTTAACTAAAAATATGCTGATTAAGTTACTTGATATCACCGGTAATTTAGGCTTAACACTGGAACTTTACGGTAAGGTTTACGATAATGTTACCTTTAGGAGAGGAAATCCTAAGATTTCATATCAGCTGACACTTGACGAGGATTCTGTGTCGATTGATTACCAAGGTAAAGAAGCAGTGCTTCCTATCACGGAGACAGGGGAATTGCTTTTTTATGACGGAGTCATATATCAGCCGGATAAGAAATTCATTCGTAATTATAAGCCGTTTTATAATAGCTTCGGAAAGGACAAGGAGGCTTTAACTTTTCGCGGTGAGAGCAAAACCAGCTTCCTGGAGCATGTATTACCAAGGATTAGTGAAACTATGATTCTGGATGTACCGGAGGAATTAAAAAGCCGTTATGTTACTTGCGATATGGAGGCTAAAATATATTTTGATAAGTATAAATCCGGTATTAAGGCTGAACTGAAATATAAATACGGAGAATATGAATTTAACTCCTTTGAGAACGCTTCCTCGGGCTCCTATATCATAGTCCGACAAAGGGAACAAGAAGATACGATAATATCTGAGCTAATACAGGAGGGATTTGTTCCTTATAAGAATTTCTATCTGCTTAAGGATGAAGATAAGATATATGATTTCCTTTCAGGCAAGGTTATGAATCTTGAGGGAAAAGCGCTGTTATTCTACTCAGAGGATTTCAGAAGGCTTGGAATACGCGCTCCTGGAGGCTTTAAGGCCGGTGTCCGCATGAACAAAGAATTTAATATGCTGGAGCTTGATCTATCCTTTCATGAAGTTCCAAAGGATGAACTCAGAGAGCTTCTTCATTCCTATCAAATCAAGAAAAAGTATTACAGGCTTAAGAGTGGTAGCTTTATCAATCTTGAGGACAAGACCATTAATGAGGTATCGCATATTCTGAGTTCTCTTAATCTAAATGATAAAAAGCTTAAGGAAGATGCAATCAAGGATGATAAAATTCTTCTTGAAAAGTATCATGCTGCCTATCTTGACAAGGCATTTTCAAACCAGGATTTTGTTTTTGACAGAGACCACGATTTTTTGGCTTTGGCAGATAAAATTGCCAACCCTGCAAATACGGAATACCTTCTTCCGGAGGGTATACTGGCAGAGCTCAGGCCTTATCAATTTACCGGTTATAAATGGCTGAAGACACTAGCGGATAATGAACTGGGTGGAATACTGGCCGATGATATGGGACTTGGTAAAACGCTTCAATCAATCGTTTATATTGTCTCCAACTTGGACAAGATGAAGGATGTCCATACTCTGATCGTCTGTCCGACCTCATTAATCTATAACTGGCAGGATGAAATCGAGAATTTTGCGCCACATTTAAAAGCACTTGTAGTCACCGGAAATCCCGTTGATCGGCAGGAATTAATATCCGGATATAAGAATTATGATGTTTTGATTACCTCCTACCCATTAATCCGAAGAGATGCAACTCAGTATGAAAAAATTGATTTTCATACGGTATTCATCGATGAAGCACAGTTTATTAAAAATGATTCCTCGATGAATGCAAAATCAGTAAAAAGGTTAAATGCAGCACATCGCTTTGCCCTAACCGGAACACCGATTGAAAATAGTCTGTCAGAATTGTGGTCCATCTTCGATTTCATTATGCCGGATTACCTTAACAGCCATTCCAGGTTTGTTGAAACATATGAAAAACCAATTTTAAAGGAAGATTCGGAAGCTCTGAGTGAGCTGCATCAGCATATTACTCCTTTTATTCTTAGACGAATGAAGAAGGATGTACTCACAGAGCTCCCGGATAAGTATGAGACAAAGATGCTGACGGAATTAACGGACGATCAGAAGCTGGTATATATGTCATACCTGGAAAATATCCGAAGTGAAATTCGCTCTGAAATCGAAGAAAACGGTGTAGAGAAGAGCAGGATAAAAATTCTTGCAGCTCTTACAAGACTCCGTCAGATTTGTTGCCACCCGTCCACATTTATAGAGAATTATCAAGGCGGAAGCGGTAAGCTTGAGTTATTAATGGAGCTAATCCCTGAGGCAATTGCGAATGATCACAGAATTCTTGTATTTTCACAATTCACCTCCATGCTTCGTATCATTGAGAATGAATTAAAGGATCTGGAAATTCCGTATTTTTATCTGGAAGGAGCAACCCCGACGCAAAGCCGTAATGAATATGTAAAGCGTTTTAACGGCGGAGAGCGAAAGGTATTCCTAATATCTTTAAAGGCCGGAGGAACAGGGCTTAACTTGACAGGTGCAGACACCGTTATTCATTATGATCCGTGGTGGAACCCTGCTGTGGAAGATCAAGCCACCGATCGTGCATACCGTATCGGACAGATGAATAAGGTACATGTTGTAAAACTGATTACCAAGGGAACCATAGAAGAGAAGATATTTAAGCTTCAGCGCAAGAAAAAAGAATTATCCGATTCAATCATCAGCACCAAAGAGGTATTTATCAATACCCTATCAAGAGAAGAGCTGGAAGAACTGTTTACCCCGATGTAAATGAAAGCAATAGATGGAGAGACAATTCACGCTGATGTAAATTATTCAACAGCTGGAACACAATTCACATTGATATAAAATTAAAATAGCAGATGGAGAAACTATCACTCTGATGTATCATTACAACAACTAGAGTAGCAATTCATGTTGCTGTATCATAACAACACAAAAAAGGTAATAGTCATAGAAGGGACTGAATTCGATATACAAACGAATTCAGTTCTTTCAAAATAAGCATAGCGTTAAATTAAAGCGACTTAGTATGCGACTAAATATAAATGACTAAATAAATGTATAAAAACAATCTCATAAATCATTCGAGCAGTTCAAAGAACTCCAAAACAAATCCATTGCTCTCCTTTTGAATTCCTTTCGCAGCCTTCACTACCTTAAGCATACCATATTTACTACTCCCCTCCGGCAGCCACATACATTGCAATGCCGATGACGCTTGATTTTTGTCATTTTATCTGTTATATTTTTCATAATAGATTTTATATCATCGGTTTCTAAAAAATCATCAATAAAAGTTTGCGGAGGTCCAGCTATGGAAAACGATAAATACCCGGAGCAATTGGTTTTTGGCTTAGATATTGGTACAAGAAGTATAGTCGGAACGGTTGGTTATAAGGAGAAAAATCAATTTATTGTTGTGGCCCAATGCATCAAGGAGCACGAAACCAGGGCAATGATGGATGGGCAGATCCATGATATAGATAAAGTTACAGAATCGATTAAGGAAGTAAAAGCAGAATTAGAAAAGCAGATTGAGATGAAATTAACCGAGGTCTGTATCGCTGCTGCAGGAAGAGTATTAAAGACAATCAAAGTTATGACGGAATATGTGTTTTCAAGTGAAACCACGGTAAATGAAGAACATGTTCATGCCCTTGACCTTATGGGTGTTGAAAAGGCATATGAAACACTGCGTGAGGAGTTAAAGGGTGATAAAATAAATTTCTATTGTGTTGGATATTCGGTTGTTAATTATATGGTAAACGGTTATTCCATGTTTAAATTGAACGGGCATAAGGCAAACCGGATTGGTACCGAGCTTTTGGCAACCTTTTTACCGGATGAGGTTATTAACGGATTGTATGCGGCAGTTGAAGCTGCCGGACTTAAGGTAGCCTCTCTGACATTAGAACCTATCGCAGCAATCAATGTTGCGATTCCGGAGAAATTCAGGCTGCTTAATATTGCGATGGTTGATGTCGGAGCAGGTACCTCGGATATCTGCATCACAAAGGATGGTACAATCATTGCGTACGGGATGATTCCATATGCCGGAGATGAAATTACGGATTATATCGGTCAGAAATATCTGGTGGAATTCAAGGTGGCAGAAGCAATTAAAGTCGCTTGTTTACGGAAAAAGAAGGTTTCCTTTAAGGATGTCATGGGCGCTACCCACAGAATGACTACCGATGAAATTCTCACTGATATCTCTGAAATCATACAGAAGATCACTCAGAGTATTGCGGACAGAATCATAGAGCTTAACGGAGGAAAAACCGTCAGCGCCGTATTTATCGTAGGCGGAGGCGGTAAGATACCGGGATTTATAGAATTATTGGCAGATTATCTGAAGCTTCCGAAGGAACGCGTTGCACTGCGGGGAGAAGAGGTTCTTGGTTCGGTAACATTTTTGCAAGAACATATTAAGAAGGATTCACTGCTTGTTACACCAATCGGAATTTGCCTTAATTATTATGATCAAAGTAATAACTTCATCTTTGTTACCATAAATGGTGAACATATTAAGCTGTATTTTACAAATAAACTTTCAATCTCGGATGCTGCTGTTCAGATGGGATATCCCAATGAAAAGTTATTTCCGCGCAGAGGTAAATCCATAACCTTTACGGTGAATGGCGTTCAGCGTACGATAAAAGGAGAGACAGGGGAAGCCGCTCATATTAGATTAAATGGGGAAATTGTCGGAATCAGCCATAATATCAGCCAGAATGATAAGATAGAAATCACTGAATCTACAGTCGGTAATAATGCAAAATATGAGCTTAATAAGCTACCGGAATACAACAGTAATCTTAACATTATCGTCAATGGATCGAAAATTTTATTTCCTGTATTAATTCAGGTCAACGGTAAACAGGTATCTAGTCATTATATGATACAAGACAACGATGAAATTGAGCTTCTTAGTTGCTATACCTTGAAGCAGGTTATGGAATATATGGATTTAACCTTTGATGGAGAGATACTGGTCAATAATGAATATGCTGACTTAGATACGATGATATATGATAAATTCATGATACAGTTCAAATTAAACACACCTAAGTTGATCTTTGAACCGGAAAAATCCGAAGTCATTCCGGAGCTTGAGAGTCCAAAACCAGAGCTTGTGAGTCTAAAACCACAGTATGAAAGTCCAAAGCCACAGTATGAGAGCTCAAAATCACAGTATGAGAGTTCAAAGCCACAATATGAAAGCCCAAAGCCGGAACCAAAAGATCAGAAGCCGAATTGGTTTGAATTGGCTCCGGAGACTAAGGTAAAAGCGGAAAGCAGTCCTTCCGCTACTATGGATATTTATGTAACAGTTAATTCAACAGTTGTTAAGCTTTCTAATAAGAACAGCTATATCTTTGTCGATGTATTTGATTTCTATCCATTTGATTTATCCTCTATGAAAGGCTCAGAGCTTGTTGTATTACAAAATGGGGAACGGGCAGAATTCACATCTGCATTGAAGGATAAGGATATGATAGAAATCTATTGGAAGAAATAACAGAAGCTAATTGGAGTTACTGTTATGAATAAGAGGTATTTTTGAATGAAGAAAACTGTTATCCTACTAGTCGGTGTTTTGATTATGTGCATTACTGCAGTTGTGATATGTTGTATCTATCTGGCAACCAGAAAAGCAATAGTTACAGAGCATCAAATTTGTATTCAAGTCGGAGATACCTACGACCTGAATATTTCTGATATATTTTTAGATTCAGAATGCAGATGGATCTCCGGCGATACAAGCATCGCTTCTGTTGATGAAAACGGAACGGTAATAGGCAAAACAATCGGAAATACAATGGTATCCTGCATTGTTGTACGAAATAAGAAAGAAGCAACTCTTAAGTTTCGTATAACAGTTTCACAGGAAGGCAACAGTAATACTTCGTAAGATGTAAGGTGTTGTCACAACTCACAGTTGAAAGTTGGTATAATTGAGCAGAGTAATCTGCTCAATTATTATATATTTAGTTCGCGAATGAGGGACGATAGCGAATCAAATCACTTCTTCAATCGGTATTGATAACTTTACTGATATTAAGATTTTTTCAGTATCATTCCACAAAATTGCTGGATTTGATATGTACTCGTATATTAAATCATGTGATAAATTTTGTAGCATGTATTGACCGAGATTATATGAAATAGCATATGCATCTGGCATGTTAACATAATTAAACATCAACTCATCCTTAGTATATAAAACATCTGTTGGTTCCATAGATTGACCCGATAAATTTGTAGCTAATGCTTCCCAGAACCACTCACATCCATAACTATTAGCATTCACTTCTTGTTGACATATATGCACAAACTCATGAACAATAAGTTTTGAATAATCATCTAAACACATATTTCTATGAGAATTCGTTTTTCGACAAGCATCTATTGACATTATATTTACTTTTCCATCGAAAGTATCGGCTATCATCCACTCATAATATGAATACTTACATTTGTTAATATGAGCAATGTAATCTTCAATTGTTGTATATAAAATAACGTCTACCTTATTTTTCAACTTTCTCAAGCTAAAAAAATGGAGAATACTATCCCCATTTATAAGTAATGTATTATATAGCTGCTCAGCTGACTCATCACAATCATGTTCATAATATAAATTAAAGTTTTCTGTAATAATATCCATATAATTTCTCTCCTAATTCTGATTTGTCACTGTATTATGTGCCAAATCTATAGTTCGCCATCTGAATACGAATTACTTATTAAAAATAATAATACATCAAATTATATAATTTTTCCATGTGATTTTTAATTAATGCGTGCTCAACAACTCTCGAATCCCTATAAATGCTGAAATAATCGGCATTTTATGCTATACTTAATGCAAGGAAAACACTGATTTTCTTCAAAAAACCTT
>WSSedL1CaDRAFT_10001552_pt1 | contig 13160 bp, 7 predicted proteins | sample WetSurSL1Cattail_FD_9464 | JGI IMG/M metagenome (IMG submission 9464)
TGAACATCTCCAGCCATAAATACCCATTCTTTGACAGGAAAGTTATAGGATAGTTTAACTTTATCAGTAATTGAAATTGGACGAACGGTTATTTCATTACTAATGATACCACCTCCTCCTCCTCCGTCGTAAACACGTACGGCAATCAGATTATCTTGGCCAGGTTTAATGTACTTAGCCGGAACTATGTATTTTCGGGGGGTTCCGTATTTAGTTTCATAAACGGGAGGCATACCACCTGTTGAGCCGACCTTATAACCGTTGAAGTACAATTCATCAGCATCATCTACCTTATCGTATTTAATCATCAGTCCTCCGAACTTTTTAATTTCGTCCGTTAACTTTGAAGAGATAACTATACTTTTTCTGTACCATCCAAATCCATCGTAGTCTACATAACCCTGACTTTCCCATTGATAAACTGAAGAAATAGATTTCCAGCTATTGTCGTCAAAATTTGGAGAAGCCCATTGCAAGTTATCTCCTGTAGAAAATTTCCACAGATTGTTGACAATCAGTTTTTGAGCATTTAATTGGAATGTAAAAATCTCTAATGCCAATAAGGCAAAAATTTTTGTGTTTTTCATAAAATAAATATACTATACTTCTCTCAATCCTTATATTATCTTTATAATAAATTTAAAAAGAGAAGATGCAATGCAAATATTTAGTGTACGATATTGATTATAAAAATTTTAAATCAACACGAGAAATGAATCATTTCGTCAAATATCAAACTCCAAAAGAAATCATAATTCATAAAACTCTAACCTGCGAATTAAAATTTTTGAACAATAAAAAATTTATATACAAAGCCCAAATTTAATTCTTCCAACAGAGTAATACAGATAAAAAAACTTTTACATGAAGTTGAACCGATAGAAATATATGGTAAAATCTCCGAATCGAAATTACACATTTTATTTTACAAAAATAGAAGATGAAACATTATAAACACTATATTATTTTAGCCATATATGATACTTTTCATATCAACAAGAGTGCTATTTCCCTATTATTAGATAAAAAAAATAAAAAACCCTATGATTTTTTATCTTTTTTGAATATCCTGATTTAATTACGAACTTGGGATTTGACAGGATAACACTATTGAGATTTTTTATTTACACAAATGCACCAAAATAATCAATATCAAAATATCAGTTAATATTGATTTTTCATAAATATCTCGGAATTCAAAAATCCGTTCAATTACTATAAAAAATGAACAAGCATGAATGAGAATTGTAAATAATCTTTTACTTTTGCATTTATTAATAATTGCATTCGTAAAATCCTCAGTGTAATTTAATATGCTTTATTAATGAACACAAACTTCAAATCGTTTTAAGAAAATGTATCTTACAACAAAAATTATAACCGAATGAAGGTACTAAGTAAGTATATCCCAATATCTATTGTAATATTTTGCTTTATAACTTGCTTTATATTTTTTCAATGGGGTTATTTATACCATTTAGCATACAGGGTACAAACCCAACTTTTTATCTACAGTTCTGATTATTTATCTTCTTATTTTGTGCAACCAGCCTGGCTGGCTTGTCTTACAGGAGATTTTCTGACCCAGCTATTTTTCTTTAATTATGGAGGAGCGTTAACTATAACATTATCTTTATTATCACTTGGTTTACTTTTTTATATTACTCTTGGAAAATTTTATACTGATAAAAAACACAATTGGTGGCGGTTTATTTTGATGCTGGCATTAATGATATGGGAATTTTTACGTAATTGTGGAATAAATTACGAACTTTCTTCTACCATTGCACTAATTGGAGGTTTATCATTTTTTATAATTTACGTAATCATACAAAAAAAATGGCGTTGGGGTAGCTTATTGATGCTTCCATTGGCTTATTGGCTTTTTGGAATCGGAATGTGGGTATTCTTATTAATGGCATTATTTTACGAAATAAAATCACGTCATTATATATTAGCATTATCAATGTCAATAATATCATTTTTAACACCAGCTTTTCTACGCCAATCATACCACTTAACATGGGAGCAAGCCTACGAGTATCCTTCAACCACTTTCATTGATAAACCAGATCTTCTACTCGAAAACGTTTTAGCTATGAGTATAGAAAGTTCTTCAGGTCATTGGGCTAAAGTTGCCCAAATAACCGAACAGAATAATTTAAGATCATCTCTTACATCTTATTTTTATAACTTATCTCATGCTATGCAGAGCTCATTACCCGAACATTTAATGAATGGGTATCAGCCAGGCACTTTAGGACTGATGATCCTATTGAAACCATCAACACCAATGCTTTCTATATGGAGTAGTAATGAAGTTTGGTTTCAGCTAGGCGATATGACAATGGCTGAACATTCTGCAATTTTAGGAATGATATTCTCGCCAAAACATCGGAGTGCAAGGATGGTAATGCGTTTGGCCGAAATAAATATGATCAATGGAGATACCCAAGCCGCTCTAAAATATTTGATGATGCTACAAAAGACGTGGCTTTATAGAAATTGGGCAAACCAGCGCATACCAGGCAAAGAAACTGCAGATGTAAAAAAATGGTTAATTCAAAAAAAATCTCTTATTCCTGTTCAGGACACTCTGAGAGCGGCTTTTGATTATCAGCGTTCGTTGCGTGCTCTGTTAAAAAGCAATCCCAATAACAAAATGGCTATGGATTACCTACTTTGTTATGATCTGCTTTCTAAAGATATTGAATCATTTATGACTGATTACGATGCATACAATTCGGGCAACCTACCAAATCGCTTATATAGCGAAGCTCTGATTATAGGATTAATAAAGCGAAAAGCCACTTCAGATGAAGTGAAGCGATATTTCATATATGAAGATGTATTCAATGATTTCAGCGAATATACTCACCTGTATGAAGAAACTAAAGGAGGTAGTTTTCTCCAATCACAATATGGAAAAACGTATTGGTTCTATTATCATTTTGCTAAGTTCAAATAATCATGAAAATCCACACTCCAAAATACCTCATTCTAATCTTCGTGACTTATATCATTGTGGCTTGTTCGCCAAAACCACACGGCATAAAATCATTAAACATACCTGTACCAATATACCCCGATTATATAGATGTCACGATTCCGGTAAATATCGCTCCATTAAACTTTTTATTACGCAATGAAGCTGACATAGTAGAAGTAAAGCTTAAAGGGGAAAATGATAGCCTGACGGTTTACGGAAATCCTAAGGTTCGTTTCCCGGAAAAAGCATGGAAAAGATTATTAAAAGCAGAAACTGGCAATAAAATATCGGTTCAGGTAACAGCGCGCATAAACGAAATTTGGGTGACTTATCCAATTTTCTATTGGAAAGTAGTATCGGACAAAATCGATAATTTTCTAAGCTATCGACTAATTGAACCTGGTTACGAAGTATGGAACGGATTGCAAATTTGTGAGCGAAATATAGAAAACTTTGACGAACGTGTGATTGCCGACAATAACCAGCTGGATCGTTCGTGTATGAATTGTCATATTTACGGGAATCAGAATGGAAATCTTTCCATGTTTCATCTACGTGGCAAAAACGGAGGAACAATTTTGAATCGTAATGGTAAGATCAGAAAACTCACTCTAAAAAAAGAAGGTATGATTTCTCCTGCCGTTTACGGAGGATTTCATCCAACAGGCAATTTTGCTGTTTTTTCTACCAATATCATTATTCCTGAATTTCACGCTAAAGGGAATATCCGTATGGAAGTTTACGACCCAAAATCAGATGTTGTAGTAATAGATTTCGACAACAACAGGATACTACAAACACCATTGTTATCAGATTCGTTGGCGTTGGAAACTTTTCCTGTTTTCTCTGCTGATGGCAAGTATATTTACTTTTGTTCAGCTCCTTTGTTATCTCTGCCCGACAACATTAAAAATTTAAAGTATAGTATCTGTCGGATTACATTTGACGCTGATAAAAAGGCATTCGGAACAACAGTGGATACTCTGTGGAACGCACGTCTGACACATAAATCAGTATGTCATCTTAAAGTTTCTCCTGATGGAAAATATATTCTTTACACAGTAGCCGATTATGGAACTTTCCCGATTTGGCATCGTGAAGCCGATTTACAACTTATGAATCTTCAAACAAGAGAAGTAGATAATATGCCTAAGGTAAACTCTGACAGATCGGATACTTATCATAGTTGGTCATCTAATAGCAGATGGTTTGTATTTGCAAGTAAACGGGGCGATGGACAATACGGAAAGCCTTATTTTGCTTATGTTAATAAAAGCGGTAAAGTGGATAAACCTTTTGTATTACCACAAAAAAATCCGTCTCATTACGACGAAACTTTAAAATCGTATAACATTCCCGAATTGTCAAAAAGCAAACTACCTTTCAGTGCTGCCGATATTGAAAATACTTATAAAAACATTAAAGCTGAAAAATTCGAATAAAATTATTGTTTCTTATAATCTGGCCTTTTACGTTCAGCGCTTAGAGCTCTTTTTTCGAATTCCGAAAAATTCACTTTCACAGAACCCGTTATAAATTCTGGTACATTGAATGAAAACAACGAAACGTCGTAAAAACGTGGATCTTCCTGAGGAAGCATGAATGGTTTGGTAATATTTCCATTTTCATCGATAGATGCAAAATATGGACGGGTATACAGGCCATCTCCACGTCGGCTACTAAACACAAACCAGTGCGAATTACTGCTCCAATCGTGGAAACTCTCTGTTTCATTGCTATTTACTTCTTTTATCGGGCGGAAAGTTCCATCTTTTAAAGTTAATAGATATAAATCAGCTTCACGATGCCAAATCGAAAAATTACCATAATCAGACAAAGTGAACATCAAGTATTTTCCATCGAAAGACGGTCGCGGAAAAGATACACTTTTATTGGTTAAAGCCGCTGAAACCAAAGTATCTACTTTACTCCCAAACGTAGCATTCTCAGGATGAAACTCAATTTTGCATAAGCTATATTTGATTTTTTTATATCCTGTTTGAATATCCTGTCTTTTGGACGAACAAAAATATAGGGCATTACCGTCGGCAGAGAAAACAGGAAATGTTTCCAAATCATCCGTTTTCAACAGACCCGTAGTCATTAGCTGATTTGTACGTAAATTATAAACCATAACATCCGAAGCCATATCAAACACTTCAACACGTTCGTTACATATCTCGTGAAAAGCTTGTTTAGTCTGATTTACAGAATAAGCAATGTATTTACCTGAAGGATGCCAGTAAGGATATACACAAGGAGATAAAGTACTGTCAGTTTTTGTATTTAACATTTCCATTTTGCCATCCACCAATATCATAGTGGCTCCTTGCGCTCCCCGTAAATGTAGATTCATTGTGTTTGGATCGTTTCTATTAAAAGCATGACAATTGACACAAGTACCCGGGATCAACGTGTTTTCAACAATAGGTTTTTGATCAAAATTGGACAAATTCCGTTGATAGATTCCCATTTTACTATAAACTTCGTAACCGGGTGCTATCAGGCGATAAACCAATCCATAATCAATTGGATAATCACTAACATAAATGTTGAACGACTTGTATTGTTTCCATGTCCCTTTCGATTTTAAACTCACAACCAGTTCCAGATTTTTTCCCTTGTTATCAGCTAACAGCTGATGCCAAATATTTTCTGAGAATTGCACAACTTCCGTATCCTGAATATGCATTGAACCTTTAACACTACCCTTCACCGTTACGTCAATCAAATCAAATTTTTCAGATTTTATAGTAAAATTTAATGGCGCAATCGTCGAGGGAACAGTAACATCGACGTAATCAGGGTAGATTATCGGTTTAACTTCAACAACAACAGGTGAATTCACTTTTTCCTGACAACTTACTAAAATCAGTAACAGACCGAGTATATATATAATTTTTTGTTTCATGACAGGATGTATTGATTATTTTCTGTATTGCAAATAATACCAGTATGTTTGAGAAAATGCATTATACATTTGAGCTTCTGATGTTAATTTAGATGAAGACATTTGTATATAATTCATCATATTTTGCTTTATTGCCGGAGTAATCGGCCATGGTGCATCATTCAAATTCGGCGATTTATTTGACCAAACTAAAATTAGTGCTTCCTGATAATGAGCAGGAATAATCTCATATCCTAAATTTCTACCTAAAGGAAAATACTGTATAAAATGCTCTACATCTTTTGTAAGGAGTAAGTATGCCATCAAATATTCATAAGCCATTTTATTCGACATACAATGCGTGAACAATAATCCCAACATTTGATCTTTCTCCATTTCACTGAATAGAAAATCATCTTGCACACGATATTTTCTCAGTTTTGCCCACTCGGAATTCTGATCGATCAACTTTTCATTTCCTACACATTTCAATGCATTTGTAGCCCATGTTTTGTAGAACAATGTGTTTTGTAATATATTTAAATACTTAATTGCAACCTGATTTTCGCCATTCAAGAGGTTTACCTCAGCAATCCTTTTTATTGCACGACTACTTTTTTTATAATCTGGAATCGCTTCCATTGCTTCAAAAGCATATCTCATCGATGTATTCAAAAACCCCAAATGATAATACACTTCGCCGGCTACTAACGGAGAGGTAAAATCTCGTTGAAAAGTGGGTAGTAACCCTTCCGTACCATTTTGATAATATCTGAACATGCAATCACCCATCTTTCCTGTTTTTGCCAAAGCTAAATTCAAACAAGTTACAGATAAAGGGGACGTTGGATCTTTATGATTAGCAAAATTGATAATTTGCTTCCATTGCCCGTTTCTTGCGCAGTAATCATAAGCCATCACTTCCTCTTTCTTCCAATCGGCCACCGACCTTACAAGCCAATTTCCGAATAGAGCAAGAACAATAATTTGTACCGAAAAATAAAATATCTGTGAATAATTTTTTATTATGGTAGGAATAAAACTCAACCCAACAGGAATGATAATTAATGAAAGCCAAATAGCCAATATTGGATATGGCGCTACAACCGGATAACGATTATAACTAAGCCCCCACCAAAGACGAGACATTGGATATTGCAGAAAGATTTTAGTAATGAATGGTGAAAGAATCACAATTACTAAAACCGTCAAAATAGTAAATATCCATTGTATCGTGTTGAATTTTTTAAAATACCTCCATTCAAAAATAAGACAAAGTATGGCAAAAATAAAAAAAATTCCACCGGAAAACCAGTAAAGTAAAGGAAGAGCAAATATAAAAACTATTATTCTTATGCTGGGTTTGCGAATCAGAGCGTATAAATAAACGGCAAGTAATATAAATATAGCAGCAAGTAAACCAGATAAAAGATAATTTTCGTCGCACAATAATGCAAAAAAAAGAATCGATGGAATAAACGTCAGGGGAGCAAAAACTATATTTTTTTTCAGCTTTGTCGCAAGAAGATTAACTGTTTGCTGAAGAATAACCAGCAAAAATGCTATTATCAATGCTCCAAGCCATGAAATATAATAAAATTGGGTGAGAAAGGTACTTAAATAATCAACTAAACCACCTGGACGACTAATAACATCTTTAAAATAATCAGTTGTAAACAAGAACATTTGTAACTGTTCCTGATAATGAAGATGGTATTTATACGAAAACGCAAAAAACAGATACACCAAAAATCCAAATAAAAGTGGGAGTGTATTTGTCAAATAGTTTACAATTTTATTCATGGCGTGATTTTTTCGTATTAATTTTTAGTGGTATATGTAGCTTCTGAGAGATGATCATTCCATATACTTTATTGTGTTGAGAACAAAATACTCAGAATCAAAAATTATTTTTAGATTAAAAATCTCTATATATTGAGTTTTCAATTTCTTTAATTGCAATACACTCCATTTCTACTAACCACCCGGGACGACATATAGGAGCCAAAACAATTACACGAGGCACATTCCCGAATTTTTCATCAAACATCATCTTTACTCTCCGACAATCTGCAATATCTCTCAAATATACAATCATTTGCATAATATCTGAAAAACCACACTCTGCCTCAATTAACAAAGCTTCAACATTATCCCACATTCGTAATACTTGTTTTTCAATATCACCTTCAAACATGATTGATCCCTTATTGTCGATACTCGCAGTACCACTAATCAACACTTTTCTTCTATCTCCAAAATCAATGCTAACGCCCCTTTCAAATGTCACTCCATAATCATAGGTTGAACTTAAATTCTCACGAGCATACAAAAAACGAATTTGAGATTTTTCAAGACCTTTTATTGCATAAGCATCTAATAAAACCTTGATATTATGATTCGCAGTACTACCTTGAATACCTGTACTAGCTATAAAATGAGTATCTTTAGTCAAACCGTTTGATTCAAAATTTTCTTTTCGAGCTGCGACTACCCCTTTATAATCGCAATCAATATCTCTCGCAAAAAACCATGTACGCACGCAATCATGTTCCATAGTACACTCATATTGCCTCAATATCAATTCATAATCTTCGAGTAATGATCTCGTCTGTTGATATGAAGTCGTGTTGTTATCAACTTGTGGAACTAAAATATTGAAATATTGCGTGTAACCATTATGTTCATAGCCGGCAATACCATTTGAAAGAGAATGCACATCCGTCTGAAATTGCATCCATACAGCTATTTTTCGTCCATCTACAAGTGGTTGTTGCACATAACTAATAGGGCATGTTAGCAGAGCAGACATTGATTGAGCCGTTTCAGTATACTGATTTGCAGCATCGCTTAAAAAACAACGGGTAAATATCGGTTGTGCATTTTGTAACAACGCTTCAGAAAACAATCTTGAAATTCCAACACATAAATATTGTAATTGATTGTGAAAGCTTTCTACAATTGTATCTACATGCAAAATAGCATGAAATTCTTTCACTTTTTCGTTGGGTGATATTTCGGCAACCTCAACAATTACCTTGACATCATCGTAATTTATTAAAAAATACCTCATTATACACCTTATGGTAAGATAAAAAGAAGACGGGTTTTATATATGCCCGCCTTCTCTTTTAGAATTACATAATGAACACAAAGATATTAAATAATACTACTTTTAATAACTAATGGTTCTAAATATTATACTTAAATCGTAAATTTCGATTTATCAGAAAGTAAATCCTTTGCGTTTAAACACCCAAAACCATGCTGTACCCCAAGCACCTGTGGTAGTAGGCTCTGGTATTTCCAGTACCATTACATTATCATCCAAGTATAATATGTCATAAGTGTAAATGGATGGAAACCCTGAAACATTGGGTTGATAACCTAAACTAACTGTAGCACCAGTTAAAGTTAGTTGTCCAATTGCATAAGTATTAGTACCTGTTGCTGAAGTTCCATCGCAGGTTTTTGTCGCTGACATATCAAACGAAAATTTTCCGGCATATGTTCCAGCTTGCAAACCTTTATCAACACCACCATCTTTTTGTGTATTGCCTGTTACTAAAGTATAATTCGCAGCACCGTTCATATCAAATGTCATTTCATCATTAAGAACTCCCCATGGTTCTAAATCAGAAGCACCACAAGTCCACCAACCAGGAGCATTGTTTCCCAAATAACCTCCATTACCATAACATTTTCCAGCAGCGGAACCAGAAAAATATGTAGCAGAGACATCAGTAGCCCATACCCATGTCTTTGATCCGGTACCACACAACAGTCTCCATTGTGCAGGAACTGAATAATACATAGAGTCGACAGTTACAGTATATGTTTTGGTTAACATAGTTCCATCAGCCGCCATAGCTGTTAATTTAATTGATTGTTCACCTTTACCAAATAATAAAATTGTAGTGTCATTACTTACGTAAGTCGTTGGACCACCAGACCACTGACAAACTACCGGACTGGTACAGTGCACTTTTACCTTATTAGTCTTATAGGTTTTATACATCACAGATGTAATTGTTGAATTAATCTGATCAGCAGAAGTAACAACTTCACCTACTCCATTAATATTCTCAATAGGATCACAAGCCACAAAAAAGGCTGCAAAGACTAATGCTGTTATAATATAAAATATTTTTTTCATGTTCATTACTTTATTAAGATGTTAATACTTATTTCCATCCTGTGTATTCTGCCGAACTAGATCCCCAGCCAGCATTTTGAACCAATACTCCGTTTGACAATGCTATCTGGTTTTCAGGGATAGCAAAGAAGCCTCTCGTGGTTTGGTAGCGTGAAGCATATCCTCCACCATTATGCGACGTTGTATTTACATCAGCAACACCCTTATAATATGTTGGTTGATTTGCTTGTTTTGCTAATGCTGTTTCGGCTATATGCCAACGTCTAATATCATTCCATCTACCTCCTTCACAACTTAATTCCCATCTACGTTCGTTCTGTAATGCTGCATCGGTATAAGTTGCGATAGTAGGTAAGCCTGCACGAGTACGAACTCGGTTTATTCCTGCTACTTCCTTTTTCAATTCTGATTGCATTAAAAGTACATCCGCAAATCTTATTAACACTATATCATGTATATTACAAAGTTGCATATTGGTATACTGCGCAGTATAGTTGTACATTTCGACATCAAAGGCTACAATGTAAGCATTATTTACTTTAGCCGAGATTGGAGCCCATTTTTTAGAATAATAGTCTGTTTCCTGAACATAATCAGTCCATCCACCGTAAGTATAATTTGGAAGTTCGTCTGGAATATGACATACAGAAGCTGCACGTCTTGGATCATTAGGCTCTGCTGCTACCCAATCTGACCAAAGATTCGGAGCAACTGGACCAGCTCCCCAACCCTGACCAAATGGGAAAGTCTTTGCATAATCCTGAGCACCACGCATACCAAAATGAAGAGCATAACCATTTGAATAGCCAATGGTAGTTGACCAACTTGCAAATTTAGAAAATTTAATTGCAAACATTGATTCGGGATTAACCGCATTATCATCTTCCACCCAACTGGTTGACTGAGGTTTGGTAGGATTTTGAGTATTATAATTCTGGATATATGAATAATCATTTTTTGTCAAACGATTAGTATATGCCCATAAATTAAGATAGCAAGGCACCAAAGAATAACCGGAGTTATCGACACAATCATCAACCCAAGTAATTACGTCAGTTTTAGTAACTTTTGATCCATCAGGAAGTGTTACCTCAGTAAGTGGGGAACCTGCTTCTCCATAAAATCCGGTATAGAAAAGAAATGCACGAGCCATCATCGCTTCAGCAGCCCAATGATCAACATGACCAGCCTCAACCCAACCAGATCCGAATTTATTAGCAGGCATTAGTTCAATTGCCATTTTAAGGTCGGAAATAATCTGTCCCCAAGTATCAGCAGGAGCTGATTGTGCTTTATTTTCAGGATCAGCAGAAGTTACTACCGGAATATTTTCAAACAACGAAGCTAATTCGTAGTAATAAAATGCTCTGAGGAAATAAGCTTCTCCTAACATTTGATTCTTTTGGTCATCACTTGCATATCCTGTACAATTTCCTAAAGTAGAAATAGCTGTATTGGCTCTAAAAATACCAGCATACCGATCTTTCCAGAATTGTTCAAGCATTGTTGGTTCGTAGTTCATGAGCAAATCTTCTGCTTGCATTAACTTGTCATTTTCTCCACCTCCACCAAGACGATCATCTGATGCCAACTCAGATACATATAAAAATGATTGGTGAGGATTTGCATTGACAACATTCAAGTTATTATAAATCCCGGCAATTACCTGTTGAGCATCGGTAACAGTCTTAGGATAATTTGAAGTGTCTTTTTGCGTAAGATTTTCTGTATCAAGAAAATCATCACAACTTGTAAATAGCATGGCAACTGATGCTGCAGCCGCTATAAGATATTTAAATTTTTTCATACTGTTGTAACTTTATTAGAATTTAATATTTACACCAACCAAATATGTTCTTGGGCTTGGATAAAAACCAATGTCAATACCTGATGCCCAACTATCTGAAGTTCCTGCGTTAGAACCGATTTCAGGATCCATTCCCGAATAGTTTGTTATTGTAAATAAGTTTTGTGCAGAAAAGAATATACGAGCTTGCTGTAATGGCATCTTAGGAGCCAATTTCTTAAAGTCATATCCTAATGTAATGTTCTGACATTTCAGATAATCACCATCTTCAATATAAATATCAGAAATATTCATATAGTTAGCATTAGTGTTTGCAGTCAGACGAGGATATTTATTTGATGTTCCTTCACCATGCCAACGTTGATAAACTTCAGTCGTATAGTTGTCAATACGAGATGTCTGACGATAAGATTTTGCAATTTGTTGACCAAAAGCACCATGAGTAGTCACACTAAAATCAAATCCTTTATATCCAACATTAAAGCTAAACCCAAGATTAAAATCAGGATTAGGGTCTCCAATCATAGTTTTATCATCAGAATTAATTTCTCCATTATGATCTAAATCGACAAATTTAAGATCACCTGGTTGTACATTCGATTGGAGGATTCCATTGCCATCAGCTTTCCAAGCATCTATTTCTTCCTGATTCTGGAAAACACCTGCGGTTTTATAACCCCAGAAATATCCAATAGGATAACCTACCTCAGCACGATACATTTCTGTCGTTCCTTGTGCTAATACATTTGTTGCCCCATGAATAATACCTTCTGAATTTGCAATACGTGTAACTTCATTTTTATTAAATGAAAGATTGGCATTAATTCCATAAGTCAAATCTTTTCCCATATGATCGTTCCATCCTAAAGCAACTTCGAAACCTTTATTATCTACATCACCTCCGTTAATATATGGAGCACCTGTTCCGTAAGACGCTAATTGCGGAGCAACGACTAACCAGTTTTTAGTGGCCTTATCATAAAAATCAAGTGCTACACTTAAACGAGAATTCATAAAACGAGCATCAATACCCAAATCTGTTTGTTCTGCGGTTTCCCATGTCACATCAGGATTAGGAAGTATATTTGCATAACCACCTGTCGTTTGCGTATCTTTATTATTTCCAAATGAATAAGCAGCAGTAGCATCAAATGAAACGGTTGCTAAATACTGGAAATTAGAGATGTTACAGTTACCATTTTGTCCCCAGCTTCCTCGCACTTTTAAGAAATCAAGCCAATTTTTAGTAGATTCCATAAATGATTCGTTAGTCATTACCCAACCTGCCGATACTGAAGGGAAATATCCCCAACGATGC
>WSSedL1CaDRAFT_10001553_pt1 | contig 13160 bp, 7 predicted proteins | sample WetSurSL1Cattail_FD_9464 | JGI IMG/M metagenome (IMG submission 9464)
TAAAATTCTCATACAGGTCCGCATTTACAGCAGCGGACACGATTGATCCTGTTATATCCGATCCGCCTCTTGGAAGTGTCACCACTTCTCCACTGAGAGAATAACCGAAAAAGCCGGGGAAAATCGTGATTCCGGGAAGATCGGAAAGGTATTTCATATTATCGTAGGACTGCGGAAGAACCTGAGCATTTCCAAACTCATCGCTCAGCAGCAGGCCTGCGTCTTTCGGACTCACATAACGCGCTTCGACACCAATGCTCTGCAGATATGCAGCGACCAATTTGGCGCAATTGTCCTCACCGGCCGCTTTCAAGCTGTCCATATACCGGCTGCTATTACTCTTGTCACCTTCGGCACGCGCTTTCAGGTCAGTAGCAATAATCCGGGTTATTTCATCTCCTATACCAAGCTCTGCAGCAATATCTGCAAACCTCGTCACTACAGCCTGCAATTCGTCATCCGCAACCCCCTTTTGCAATCCTGCCTTTGCACAGGCAATCAGCATGTCTGTAACTTTGGTATCTTCCTTGAAACGCTTTCCAGGCGCTGATACTACGACAAGTCTCCGGTCAGGGTCGGATGTGACAATGGAACAGACCTTTCTTATTTGATCGGCGGATGCCAGAGAGGTACCACCGAATTTTGCAACTTTCATACGTTCAACCCCCAAATAAATAATTCATTATATTATCACATCTGCCAAAAGGGTATGTCAATAAAAAATTCCATAAAATGACGAACACCTGTTTGTATTATGACTATTTTATGATATAATGTAACGTGTATTTTATGGTTATCAGTGCAATAGCACAAGGAGAAGTATTGGAGGACGTTATGGCAGAGTTCAAAATTGTATCGGATTATAAATTGTGCGGGGATCAGCCGGATGCCGTGGACAAGCTTGTAAACGGCTTGAACAGGGGCTATCGGCACCAGACGCTTTTGGGTGTGACCGGATCCGGAAAAACCTTTACAATGGCCAACGTTATTGAAAGGGTACAGCGTCCTACTCTGATCATCGCTCATAACAAAACGCTGGCGGCACAGCTCTGCAGTGAGTTTAAGGAATTCTTCCCGAACAATTCGGTAGATTACTTTGTCAGTTATTACGATTATTATCAGCCGGAAGCCTACATCGCTTCGACAGATACTTATATAGAAAAGGACTCCTCCATTAACGATGAAATAGACAAACTGAGGCATTCCGCAACCGCAGCTCTGTTTGAGCGCAGAGACGTGATTATTGTTGCGAGCGTATCGTGTATTTATGGACTTGGTGATCCTGAGGACTATAACGAACTGATGATCTCTCTGAGGCCGGGGATGCAGAAGGACAGGGATGAGATCATTCGAAAGCTTGTCGACATCCAGTATGAGAGAAATGAAATTGATTTTAAGCGCGGCAAATTCAGAGCCAGGGGAGATGTTCTTGAAATATTCCCTCCGGATTCCTCGGAAAAAGTGCTGCGGGTCGAGTTTTTCGGTGATGAAATTGAGCGGATTTCAGAAGTGAATTACCTTACAGGAGAGATTCTTGGGGTCCGTTCACATGCTGCCATTTTCCCGGCAAACCATTATACCACGACCAGGCCCAAAATGCTCCGATCCTTAACCACGATCGAGGAGGAACTCGAGGAGAGGCTGAAGGAATTGAAGGAACAGGGGAAGCTGGTTGAGGCACAGAGGCTGGAGCAAAGAACCAGATATGATCTTGAAATGCTGCAGGAAATAGGCTTTTGTCAGGGAATTGAGAATTATTCCAGGCATATCAGCGGAAGGGAACCCGGCAGTTCACCGTATACACTCATAGATTATTTCCCGGAAGACATGCTGCTGATTGTTGACGAATCACATGTTTCGATTCCTCAGATCGGAAGCATGTACAATGGCGACAGATCCCGCAAGGAATCTCTTGTTGAATTTGGGTTCAGACTGCCGTCCGCTTATGACAATCGGCCCTTGAGATTTGAAGAATTCGAGAAAAAGATCAAGCAGGCAATCTATGTGAGCGCCACTCCGGGAAAATATGAGCAGAGAAATTCACAGCAGGTGGCGGAGCAGATCATCAGGCCGACAGGCCTCATAGACCCGGACATCATCGTGCGCCCCGTCAAAGGCCAGATTGATGATCTGATCGGTGAAATATCAATACGTGTTAAGAAGCAGCAGAGAATTCTGGTTACAACGCTGACAAAAAAGATGGCGGAGGATTTAACCTCCTATCTTAAAGAATTGGATTTCAAAGTGGAGTATCTGCATTCAGATGTTGAAACCCTTGACAGAATAGAACTAATCAGAAATTTAAGGCTCGGTGTCTTTGATATATTGGTCGGCATCAACCTTCTGAGGGAAGGACTTGACTTGCCGGAGGTCACACTTGTGGCAATACTTGACGCAGACAAGGAGGGCTTTCTGCGCTCGGAAACTTCGTTGATACAGACTGTAGGCAGGGCAGCAAGGCATGTTGAGGGTACCGTCATTATGTATGCGGACAGAATAACTGATTCGATGCAGAAGGCAATCAGCGAGACAAACAGAAGAAGAAAGATCCAGATGGAATATAATATTGAAAACAATATTACGCCCACTACCATTCAAAAGAGTGTAAGAGACAGGCTGGAAACGATGAAGGTTGCTGAAGACGATACGAAGTACACGTTTGGACAGAACTTTGAGCAACTGGATGAAAAGGATCTTGAGGCTATGATGTTGAAGCTGGAGAAGGAAATGAAACAGGCGGCCAGGGATTTGCAGTTCGAAAAAGCAGCCCATTTGAGAGACAAATTGCAGGAATTGAAAAAGAGGCTGTAAGGAATTGAAAAAGAGGCTGTAAGGAATTGAAAAAGAGGCTGTAAGGAATTGAAAAAGAGGCTGTAAGGAATTGAAAAAGAGGCTGTAATAAGAACAACTATGATCCCGACTTTACAAAGGTTTTCAAAAAAGTATTAGCTTCGCAAAAAGCATTGGTGGCGGGTACCGATCTGGTTTTCAGGCGGCGGGCATATCTCCCGCCCGGATGCATGGGCGGGCAGCGGGCAGCAGGCAGCAGGCCGCGGGCAGCAGGTAAAGCTTGCGACCAGCCTCGTTGAACCGATGCCTTATAAACAAATTGAAAAAGCAGCAGCATCCTTTACGACAGAGGATTAGTTGCTGTTTTTTTATAGTCGGCGGAAATTTTACAGCTATATGAGTTAAAATAAATAATTAGTATACACCTGTCATCCTGAGCGTAGCGAAGGAGCTTGCAATTGCTGCATTGATTTTCTTCGCTGCGCTCAGAATGACAAGAAACTTAATTCAACTTATATAGTTTAAACAGAAAATTGGTTGGCAAAGATAATTACAATTGGTGGTTTAAATCTTCCGGACTACTGTGGTATTATTATAATTGGATGGTACCAATCTAGCGGAAGGCAGATGAAAGAAAATGAATATACAGCTGGACAGAACCAGTACAACACCAATCTATCTGCAAATAAGCAATAATATCAGGGACATGATTCTGGCTGGAACTCTTGCAGCCGGCACCAGGTTGCCCCCTGAGAGGAAATTGGCGGAGCAGCTGCAGGTAAACAGGAGTACGGTGCTTAATGCTTACAGAGAGCTAAAGGCCAATAACCTGGCAGATTCGCATATCGGTCAGGGCACTTCGGTCATAGAAGGAAAATTGGATGGTGCGTTTAAACAGGAGGGTATGGCCGATGAAAATACACCGATACCTTCCATGCCATGGGAGCAGATTTTCAGCGAAAGCTCACTAAGATCGCAGGATACAACAGTCAGAGATCTGCTGAGACTTTCCGGAAATAGCGGGATGATCCTGTTTGCAGCAGGTGTCACCGTACCGGGGATCGATTCACTGGATGCACTGCAGCGTATTCAGACAGAGGTGCTTCGGCAATATGGGCATACTGCCGTACAGCATATTCCCTCCGAGGGCTTTTATCCTTTACGCGAGAGCATATGTACTTTAATGCATGAACGCGGTATTTGTGCCAATGCGGAAGATACCGTTGTGCTGTCGGGTTCCCAGCAGGGACTGGATCTGGCGGCACGCATATTCCTTGATCCGGGAGATGTGGTGCTTGTTGAAGAGCCGAGTTTTTTCAGTGCTTTTCACATATTCAGGGCGGCAGGAGCCAGGGTGATCGGCGTACCCACCGACAGGGACGGGATGCGGACGGACATACTGGCAGGGCTGCTTGAAAGATACAAACCCAAATTGATTTATACGATACCTGATTTCCAGAATCCCGCCGGGTTTGTTATGAGTCTGGAAAGACGTAAAAATTTGCTGTCTCTTGCATATAAGCACCAAACAGTCATTCTTGAGGATGATCCCTACGGAAGGCTGCGTTATGAGGGCAACAGCCTGCCGCCATTAAAGGCTTTGGACAAATTCGGGCACGTTGTTTATCTAAGCACCTTTTCAAAGCTGCTTTTTCCGGGCTTCAGGGTAGGCTGGCTTACAGCTCCCCAGGCAGTCATTCACCGTTTTGTCTTGCTCAAGCAGATGGCCGATCTGCATACAAGCAGCCTTCCTCAGCTAATATTTGACAGGTTCATCCGTGAAGGCCTTCTTGAAAAGCACCTTGTGATTGCAAATGGGGAAAACTGCAGGAGAAGAGATACCATGCTAGAGGCACTGCACTCGGCAGAAATTGAAGGGCTGAACTGGAATACGCCCGAGGGAGGACTGTATCTCTGGTGCAGAATACCCGGCAACATCCTTCAAGCAAGACTTCTGACGAGGTCTGTAGAAAATGGTGTATCCTTTGTGCCTGGTAACACCTTTTTCCCCGGTACACCTTCGGGAAATTACATAAGACTGAATTTTACCTACCCCGCACCCGAACAGATCGTTGAAGGAGTCAAAAGGCTTTCAGGAGCATGGGAAGATGTCCTGAAGGAGCAAAAACGTTATACAGCGGTATCTAAAAGTGAACTTGGGCCAATCGTTTAACACTATTCCGGACATTTGCAAAGCGAAATCGGCCCAATATATGATTTTACAACATGAAACGGCATTTAAGCGGAGCTTGATGTAACGATATCTTTTTGAAAGAGGTGATCATTATGATGGAATATGCTGAACGTATGAAAAATATAAAAGCTTCGGATATAAGAGAGTTATTGAAATTAACCGACAGGCCGGGAATGATATCTTTCGCGGGAGGTTTGCCGGCCCCTGAGCTTTTCCCGGTGGAGAGACTCAAGGAGATAACAGTCAAAGTACTTGAAACTTCAGGTGCCGAAGCATTACAATACGCCACGACTGAGGGCTTTGAACCATTACGCAGGCAAATCTCCGAGAGAATGAACAGAAGATGTGGTACCTGTCTGACAAAAAACAACATCCTAATAACAAGCGGTTCTCAGCAAGGGCTGGATTTCACAGGTAAGATATTTTTGAATGAAGGGGATGTGATTTTATGCGAAAGTCCCACCTACCTTGGTGCGATCAATGCATTTAACGCATACGGACCCAGGATGATCGAGGTTCCTACGGATAATGACGGAATGCTTACCGATGAGTTGGAACATATACTTAATACTGTTGAGAACATAAAATTGATTTATACGATTCCGGATTTTCAGAATCCAAGCGGACGTTCATGGTCTCGCGAACGCCGTAAGAGATTTATGGAACTGATTAAAGGCAGGAATATACCGGTACTGGAAGATGCACCCTACAGTGAATTAAGGTTCGATGGCGATGCAATCCCTTCACTTGCCTCCCTTGACAGGGAAGGCAGTGTCATTTACCTTGGAACCTTTTCAAAAGTTTTCTGCCCTGGAATGAGGATCGGCTGGGTAGCTGCCGATGAGCGCATCCTTGAGAAGTATATATTGGTAAAACAGGGAGCAGATCTGCATTCTGCAGGTATTACACAGCGAAATATCTCAATGTACCTGGACACGTATGATCTTGACGAGGATATAGTAAAAATCCGGTCGGTCTACAAAGGCAGAAGGGATGCCATGCATAATGCTCTGCGTGCCAACTTCCCCGGCGAATCAAAGTTTACGCATCCTGAAGGAGGCCTGTTCACCTGGGTTGAGCTTCCCGTTGATATCGATACAAGGGAAATGCTTGAGGAATGTCTGGAGAATAATGTAGCATTTGTACCAGGTTCTTCATTTTTTCCGAATGGGGGCGGTAAAAACACAATGCGACTGAACTTTTCCAATATGCCGGAGGATAAAATAAAAGAAGGAATAATGCTTCTTGGGAAAATTGTAAGAAACCAAGGGGACTAAGAAACCAAGGGGACGGTTCCTCTGGTTTGCGACCGTGACAGGGGGACTGTCCCTTGTCACGCACAATGGCCGCTCCTGCATTACATCCCGTTCATTGCGCATACTTTATATATGTTGCAGGAATAAACACAAGGAAATCGTCTCCATGTGCTCCAAGAGAACCGTCCCCCTGGTTCCCGTCCCCCTGGTTCCCCCCTGGTTCCATTTGTAATTATTTTCAAATGTCACTTTTCCTAATCACTTTACATAATGTACATTATGGAAGTGAACAAAATGAATATATGCCCATGTATACGTATCGTTACGCAGAAAAAAAGCTCTGACAACTGTATATCCGCTGGTGATAACATTAAATTTACGGTATACGTTGGTAATGTTTGCAAAGTGCCTGTACTTGTTATTGTTAAAACCATAATAGTAATTAAAAATTCACTGGTTACTGTTTTGGCAAGCACTCTTGATGGAATCAAAGAAACCCGGATTTTCGATGCACAAACAGGGTTGGATAAAACAAACAACGGAAAGCAGCGAATAGCAATACCATCTTCACTAAGTTCTTATCCGTCAATTAAAGAAGTAGGCTCAGTCACCCTGGATATCCATTCTGTTATGCAAAGCGGAGGGAAAATAGAATTTACAGCCCAAATTGAAATGCCAGGCGAATGGCTGGATTCCAAAACTGTTATTATGGACACAAAACCCATATCTCCACAAGACTGTTTATACTGTTTATAAAGAAGCATCATTATAGATAAATATTACAGGAGAAAACATTTTAGCAGCTAAACTGGCGTAAATGTAAAAATTTATCGAACAAGTGTTTGCATTTTATTTCTGATTTGATATAATAGTAGAGGCGAATTTGAATATAACACTAAAAGAAATTCGCGTAAATGCAAACAATTTTGCAGCTCAAATATTATATAAATACGGAACAGGTGTGGAGTATGAACAAAAACAGTATTTTTATCAAGGGTGCAAGGGAACACAACTTAAAGAACATAGATGTTGAAATTCCGAGAGATAAATTTGTAGTAATCACCGGGCTCAGCGGGTCGGGAAAATCCTCACTTGCTTTTGATACCATATATGCGGAAGGTCAGAGGCGCTATGTCGAATCACTTTCAGCCTACGCCAGGCAATTCCTCGGTCAGATGGAAAAGCCCGAGGTCGACTATATCAATGGTTTGTCGCCTGCGATATCCATTGATCAGAAGACCACCAGCAGAAATCCAAGATCCACAGTAGGAACAGTTACGGAAATATATGATTACCTCAGGCTTCTCTATGCACGCATAGGCGTTCCGCACTGTCATGTCTGCGGCAAGGTGATCTCTCAGCAGACCGTGGACCAGATGGTGGACACAATCGCCGGCCTGGCTGAGGGTACCAGGATCCAACTGCTTGCTCCTGTCGTCAGAGGCAGGAAGGGTGAATATCACAAACTGATAGAAGATGCCAGGAAGAATGGGTATGTTAGGATAAGAGTAGACGGGGAAGTTCGGGATGTAAACGAAGAAATCAATCTGGATAAAAATAAAAAGCATACGATAGAAATCGTCATAGACAGACTCGTTATCAAGCCGGATATCATAAAACGTCTGGCGGATTCCGTTGAAACCGCGCTGCATCTCAGCAGCGGCATACTTCTCGTGGACGTCGCCGGCGCTCCGGAGATGCTTTTCAGCCAAAATTTCGCCTGCAGTGATTGCGGGATAAGCATTGAAGAATTGACGCCAAGGATGTTTTCGTTCAACAATCCCTTTGGAGCATGCCCTACCTGCAGCGGTCTGGGCACATTGCTGAAAATGGATCCTGACCTGATCATACCTGACCGTTCAAAATCACTTGAGGACGGAGCAATAAAGGTCGGCGGCTGGAATTTCGAGAACGAGGACAGCTACGCCAGAATGCATATCAACGCATTGGCGAAGCATTATGGCTTCAATATTTCGACTCCTGTAAACAAGCTGCCTTCACAGATCATCGATATCATCCTGTACGGCACCAAGGGTGAAAAGATAAAGATCGCTTATGAAAAGGAATACGGCAGCGGTACCTTCATGTCTGCTTTTGAGGGCGTTATCAGCAGTATGGAACGTCGCTACAGGGAAACCCAGTCCGATGGAATGAAGCAATACTACGAGGAATTCATGAGCAGTAACCCGTGTCCCGACTGCAACGGGGCCAGACTGAAAAAAGAAAGCCTGGCAGTCACAGTGGGGGAAACCAATATCACTGAACTTACCAGAATGCCTGTCGACCATATCAAGGAGTTCTTCGACAGCCTCACTCTTTCCGAGAGGGACAAGCTGATTGCGCACCAGATATTGAAGGAAATAAATGCAAGGATCGGTTTTCTTGTTGATGTAGGCTTGGATTACCTGACGCTGTCAAGGGCTGCGGGAACGCTTTCAGGCGGAGAAGCGCAGAGGATACGACTCGCCACACAGATAGGCTCAGGCCTGATGGGGGTGCTCTATATTCTGGATGAGCCCAGCATCGGGCTGCACCAGCGCGACAATGACAGGCTGCTGAAGACATTAAAACGGTTGAGGGATCTTGGGAATACGCTCATTGTTGTTGAACATGACGAAGATACGATGTATGCGGCGGACCATATCATCGATATGGGGCCAGGCCCTGGTATACATGGGGGCTACGTCGTAGCTGAAGGAACGATCGAGGATATCAAAAACTGTGAGGAATCGCTGACAGGGCAATACCTGAGCGGCAAAATGAGTATTGCGGTTCCGGATAAAAGAAGAAAGCCCAATGGCAAATGGATCAAGATCATTGGTGCCAGAGAGAACAATCTAAAGAATATAAATGTCGATATTCCGCTTGGTGTATTCACAGCCGTGACAGGCGTTTCAGGCTCCGGCAAAAGCTCGCTTGTGAACGAGATCCTTTATAAAAAGCTGGCCTCGGAACTGAACAATGCGAAAACAAGAGCAGGCGACCATGACTATATCAATGGGATAGAACACCTTGACAAAGTAATCGATATCGACCAGTCGCCCATTGGCAGGACGCCCAGATCAAATCCGGCAACCTACACAGGCATGTTCGATCTCATCAGGGAGGTTTATACCGGGACGACCGAAGCGAAGATGAGGGGTTACAAGTCCGGGCGTTTCAGCTTCAACGTCAAGGGAGGCCGGTGTGAAGCCTGCAGTGGAGACGGAATTATTAAAATAGAGATGCATTTCCTGCCGGATGTCTATGTGCCGTGCGAAGTCTGCAAGGGTAAAAGATATAACAGGGAAACTCTTGAGGTGAAATATAAGGGCAGGAATATCGCCGATGTGCTTGACATGACTGTTGAGGACGCATTGGAATTCTTTAAAAACATACCGAGGATACAGAAAAAGCTGGAGACGCTGTTTGACGTCGGTCTGGGGTATATCAAGGTGGGACAGCCCTCTACGACGCTATCCGGCGGAGAAGCACAGAGAATAAAACTGGCAACGGAGCTATCCAAGCGTGCAACAGGCAGGACACTTTATATATTGGACGAGCCGACTACAGGGCTGCATGTTGCTGACGTGCACAGGTTGGTTGACATATTGCACCGTCTGGTTGATACAGGGAACTCTGTTGTTGTGATCGAACACAATCTGGATGTTATTAAAACCGCTGACCACATCATTGATCTTGGACCTGATGGAGGCTGGAAGGGCGGTTATGTCATCGCAAGCGGAACACCTGAAATGGTTGCAGACACGGAGCAGTCTTATACAGGGCACTTTCTTGAGAAAGTTCTTCATCATAAATAGTTCTCACTTTATATAATAAAAACAAAACTTGAATAAAAGCCCGACACCATCGGGCTTTTATTCAAGATGTTTACCACTGCGTTCATATGTTATTTGGGATCAGCATATAAGAGACCGCGCGGGCTCACGAACAAGAGTAAGAAAACCAGAATAAAGAACAAAATGGCGCAATCATCATTAAAAACTCCGCCGAGGAAATTTCTGTCTGCCATTAAAAACACCTCCCCATTTTCTAGCTTAAGCTCAAGCTTTGTAGCTACTATAAATATATTCCAAATCACTTAAATCGGTTACAAATAACCTGAAGTTAAAATTCAATTACCTGCACCGACCTGTAAACTGCATATTTTGTCGGATATAGGGACAATAATGGAAAGACACTTGTGACAAGTGTTATCTAAACTTTACGCAAATGTTAATTCCATGTTAACTTTATTGTATTAGCCTAACTGCTGTTATATAATTTTTGGGGGAATAGAAAATAATGTAGGATACTTTGTAAGAAAAGGGGAACTGATTATGTTCAGGATGACTGCAAAAGAAGCGCTATTTTTTGATTTGTTTACAGATACAGCGACCGATACCTGCAAGGCTGCCAAAATGCTTGAAGAACTGATGAGAAATTTTACCGATGTTCCTGAAAAGGTAAGAGCGATTGAGGAAATCGAGCATAAGTGCGACGGACATGTACATAAGATGCTTGAACACCTCAACCGCTCTTTTGTTACTCCGATTGACAGAGAGGATATCTATCTGATTGCCAAGGAACTTGACAATATTACAGATGACATAGAATCAACCGCACACAGATTCAAAATGTTCAATGTGACAAATATGAGGCCGGATGCATTAAAACTGGCAAAAATGATTATTGATTGCACAGAGGAACTGATGGGCGTCATGTCCGAGCTAAAAAACATGAAGACCAGCAAAGTACTCAGGGATAGGATTATTGAAGTAAACAGGATCGAGGATGCAGGCGATGAAATTTTCAGAAGTGCGATGCAGAGTCTGTTTGTCAACGAGGATGATGCTCTTGAGGTTATAAAATGGAAAGAAATATATGAATATCTTGAAAACACCCTTGATGCCTGTGAGGATGTGGCTAACATTATAGAAGGGGTAGTAATGAAGCATGCCTAATATTTCACTGGTACTTATCGCAGTTGTAGTTCTAGCATTGACTTTTGACTTTATCAATGGTTTTCATGATACAGCCAATTCCATAGCCACCTCCGTTTCTACAAGAGTGCTGACACCTCGGATAGCAATAATCATGGCGGCAGTTCTAAACTTAGCAGGGGCACTTGTCAGCGAAAATGTTGCAAGAACCATATCAAAGGGCCTAGTTAACGGTACGCTGGAACAGTATGTCATTATCGCCGCTTTAATCGCATCTATTTTGTGGGATTTGCTGACTTGGTATCTCGGTATTCCGAGCAGTTCCTCACACGCTCTGATTGGCGCCCTTGTGGGTGCATCCATTGCATTTGCAGGGGGATTCGACAAGATTATTTGGAAGGGTGTGTGGGATAAGGTTGTGATTCCGCTGATTACTTCGCCTATTATTGGCTTTTTCTTCGGATATCTTGTCATGACATTGATTTATTTCCTTGCGAAAAATGCATCTCAAAGGGATGTTAACAAAGTATTTTCAAAGCTGCAGATCGTGTCTGCCGCGATCATGTCCTATGCACACGGAAATAATGATGCACAGAAATCCATGGGTATTATTACACTGGCTTTGGTTAGTGCAGGGTTATGGAGCGCAGATGCAGGTATTCCGATCGAAGTCAAGATCGCATGCGCGCTTGCCATGGCCGCCGGTACCTCAATTGGCGGCTGGCGCATTATTAAGACGATGGGCATGAACATGATCAAGCTTCAGCCTGTAGGAGGCTTTGCAGCGGAGACTTCAGCAGCGGCGGTAATATTATCCGCGACCGCGATAGGGGCGCCTGTCAGCACGACTCATGTCATATCTTCAGCAATTATGGGCGTCGGTGCATCCAAAAGGCTTTCAGCGGTCAGATGGGCGCTTGCCCGGAGCATCGTATTCGCATGGATATTCACCATCCCGGTTGCGGCTATTCTTGGAGCGCTGATTACACTTGTTATCAAAGCTGTTTTCCTATAAATAATACTATTATGAACTTGTTTTTGCGGCTAATATATATACATCTACATATAAAACTCTACACTTAGTGTGAAGAGTTTTATTTATTCATACTATGGAAATTGCATGATTATGGACTTTATAGGCTTGCTTTTCAAGTAGACCCTAAGTATAATACTGTGTTATACTTATTGAAATGGTTTAATGTGTTCCAATACAAACATATTCGGCAGGACACGCGTATAATAATTGTGACTAAGAGGCTTTATATATGATTTTAACATCAGCGGAAGGAGTTGATTGACTGTGATGATGTGCTCGATTTGCAAGGAAAATTATGCAGTAGTTTTTATAACCAAATTTGTAGATGGTAAGCAGAACCAGGAAGGGCTTTGTTTATCCTGTGCGAAAAAGCAGGGTATCCAGCCTGTCAACCAATTGATAGAACAAACCGGCATGTCCGAGGAGGATATTGATAATCTGAACAAGCAGATGGGGAATCTGTTTGACAATATCGATATGGATCTTGGAAATTCCGAACAACCTACTGGCATCGAACCGGCAAACAACAATAAGGCGAATCCCATTTTTAATTTTATCAACCGTGCATTCCCTAAAAACGAAGAAACAGGTGAGCCCGCTGATAATCAAAGGGACGTTTTCGATGACAAGGACAATAAAAACGGGACCAGAACCAAGACGCAGGAAAAGAAGAGCCTCAAAAAGAAGAAGTACCTTGACATGTACGGTACAAATCTTACAGACATGGCACGTGAAGACAAGATTGACAGGGTCATAGGCCGTAACAGGGAAATTGACAGGGTGGTTCAGATCCTTAACAGAAGGGGTAAAAACAATCCTGTGCTTGTTGGAGAACCAGGTGTAGGCAAAACTGCCATTGCAGAAGGACTTGCAGTCAGGATCATCAAGCGCCAGGTACCTGCAAAGCTGTTCAATTCCGAGATCTATCTGCTGGATATGACGGGCATTGTGGCGGGTACGCA
>WSSedL1CaDRAFT_10001554_pt1 | contig 13151 bp, 8 predicted proteins | sample WetSurSL1Cattail_FD_9464 | JGI IMG/M metagenome (IMG submission 9464)
CTTTGGTATATCCTGATATTACGACTTTATTGAACAGCGGAACCGGAACAGACTTTTTTGGTTTGCCGGTTCGGTCATTAAATTATCCTTCCAGTGTTATCCCCATCATTCTTGCAGTAGCTCTATTGCATTTTGTGGAAATTCCTTTGGATAAATATATTCCAAAGACAATCAAGGGATTTTTAAAGCCATTGATTGCCGTGATTATCGTCGTACCTATCACCTTTCTCCTTTTTGGGCCGATTGGCGATCTACTCGGAGATACAATTGCAGGTGCTTATTCTGTGATTTATAACTTCAGTCCTGTCCTGGCGGGTGCAGTTTTTGGTTTTATCTGGCAGCCCTCCGTGATCTTTGGCTGTCATTGGGGAATGGTTCCGGCCATAATCAATAATATCAATACGGTTGGAGTAGATTCTTTCCTCCCCCTGGTGGGACCTGCAGTTATGGGTCAGGCAGGTGCTGCGCTGGCCGTCAGCTTTATGACAAAAAGCAAAAAGTTGAAAGCAGTTGCTCTGTCGGGTTCCTTTGCGGCGATCCTTGGGGTAACAGAACCGGTATTGTATGGAATCACCGTACCTTTGAAACGTCCTATGCTGGCGGCCTGTATTGCCGGTTCCATTGGTGGAGCAATTGTAGGAACCTCACACGCCGGAGCTGTAGCATTTGCCTTTCCTTCCATGGCTTCCTTAGTCGTATATCTGGGAGAGGGCTTCTGGACCTTCCTATTTGCAATGATTTCAGCCTTTATTATAAGTTTTATACTAACCTTTATTTTCCGCTTCAATGAGCAGGTATATGATCATAACATAGAAAGCAGCAGTCTTTGAGCTTCTTCATTATACATCAGCACCTCATATTCATTTCCTTTTTCACTCGTACGCATGGAAATTGAGATTCCCATTTGAAGTCCCATTTCCGCCGCGGTTGTCATATTTCTATGTAGAGATGTGTTATAGGCCTCTGTAATATACCCTTCATCCATCAAACGTGCGGTCAAATGAATTCCGGTCAGCCTTTTCATTTGCTGTTCATCCCGTAAGTTATTTACTTGTTCCACAAATTGGCTGAGAGTAACTGATTCCATGAATTCAAAGGTTTGTCTCATTTCATCGGTCAAAACGAATTCTGACTTTTCGCTTTTTGTCTTATCGTTCTTTGCCTTTACGCCTTTTGCCTTTAGATTTTGTTTAGGTTTCCCTTCACCCTGTATAGTTCCATAACTTATTCCCTCTTTATTACCGTTCGTGAATTCCAGTATTGCATCCATGAAATACTGCCCGTATTTTTCATATTTGTTTTCACCTACACCGGAAACCATCAGCATTTCCTTTCGATCATAAGGCAGCCTAATACACATATCTGTCAGTGTTTTATCAGAGAAAATGATATATGGCGGCATTCCTTCCTCTCTTGCCAGACGAATTCGCACCTGCCGCAGTACTTCGAACAAGTCATAACCACGCGAGGTTAATAATTCAGACTTTCGCTTCACTCTGCTTGTATCGGTATCCTGTATTATGGTATTTCTTTTTATAAGTTTCATGATAACTCTTTTCTTACCCGATACAATCGCATCCGCAGATTTCTCGACTTTCACAATCGAATATTTGTCGTTTGTGAGATACAACGCTCCATCAACCACCAATTGATTCATGACATGTTTAAGCTGATGTTCACTCATCGAAGTTTGCTTTCCATAGAAAGCGCTGTTAATCATATTATTTACAGTAAGCTTCGCAATTCTTCTACCGATAAGCGCAGCAATTATTACATTCATGCCAAATCTTTGGCCACATTCTCTTACACATCCAATGATGTCTTTGCTAACCTCGGTCACATCTATCTCATCGAATTCTGCCATACAATTGGAGCAATTATCGCAGTGACTTTCTCCATGCTGCCCAAAATAACGTAAAATATATTCTCTTAAACAATCATTTGTAAAGCAGTAGAAGGTCATTATCTTAAGACGTTCTTCATCGCGCTCCCTGATTAGATCTTTCTGGCTTTCCGTCAGTTCGTCGTTTGAATTCACATTTTCGATTAAGAATTGGTTGATTCGTACATCTTTGGCTCCATATAGCAAGATACATTCTGCCGCTTCCCCATCTCGTCCTGCTCTACCTACTTCCTGATAATAAGCTTCCATGTTCTTTGGCATATTATAATGGATGATATATCTTACGTTCGACTTATCAATCCCCATACCAAATGCATTCGTTGCCACCATAACAGACTTTCTATCATAGATGAAATCTTCCTGATTTGCACTGCGTTCCGCATCAGACAATCCTGCATGGTATTTTACTGCAGAAATTCTTCTGCTACCGAGAAGTTCTTGTAATTCATCTACATTCTTACGTGTTGCACAATAAACAATTCCACACTGCAGCGGGTGTTTATTGATATAATCCACAACCTCGGCATCCTTATTCTTCGGTGTGCGTACCTCAAAATACAGGTTCTTTCTATCATATCCCGTAACAACTACCGTTGGTTTCTGAAGTCTTAAAACGCAGATAATATCTTCAATAACCTCCTTAGTCGCTGTAGCAGTAAATGCGCTGATTACCGGACGTATCGGTAACTGATCGATTAACCTTATTATCTTTAAGTAACTGGGTCTAAAATCCTGACCCCACTGTGAAATACAATGAGCTTCATCTATGGTTATCATGCCTATTTTAGCTTGAAGGGCGAAGTCAAGAAACTCTTTCGTCTCCAAACGTTCCGGAGCCACATAGATCAGTTGGTATCTTCCCTCTTTCGCATACTGTAATGCCAAATCAACCTGTCTGGATGACAAAGAACTATTGATATAGGCCGCGTGAATTCCAACTTGGTTCAAAGCCGATACCTGATCCTTCATTAACGAGATCAGCGGTGATACAACGATTGTAATTCCCTCCATGACGAGTGCCGGGACTTGAAAACAGATAGATTTACCTGCTCCGGTCGGCATGACGCCGAGGGTATCTGTTCTGGACAGGATGCTCCGAATAAGCTCTTCCTGACCTTCACGAAAATAATCATAACCAAAGTATTTTTTTAATATTTCGAACGACTGCACGATATTATTTTGAGGCATGTATTATATACTCCTTATTTTTATTGCGGGATTATAGAAACACTGCTTCTATAAGTACTGTTTACGGTTCATTGTTCTCGCATTTTTAATGGACGATTATTCTTGCAAACTGTATGTATATTACTTTTATTATAGCTTTCTTGGTAACGTTTATCAATCGTTGATTGCATTTAGCGCACGCAAAAAGCCTTGTAAATTTTAATTTACAAGGCTTTTTAATTCAATCACTTTGATTACATATCTGATTTATCTATTAGTACCGGTGCACATAAAGATTTTTTGTTATTAGCAAGTCGACCGCATTTTCGGCAAATATATTTCGGATCTGTAACAAGCTCTTGATACGCTTTAAAATGATCTTTTATATAATCATTCTTTACTAGTTTACATAACGGATATTTCAATTCCTTATTCTTTTTATCCTTTACTTTATCTTTTTTCTTATCCTTTTTCTTATCCTTTTCCTTATCATTTTTCTTATCTTTTATCTTTTCCTCATCTATTACTTTATCCTTATCCTCGTCATCTTCCTTATCCATATCCTCGTCTATATCTTTGTCTGTATCTTTGTCCATATCATTATTCATGTCTATATCTAAATCCTTATCTTCGTCCGTTATCATTTTTACTTCCTCCGTTATCTCTTCTTTCGTTTCACTGGTGACTTCTACTTCTTTTGTCTTCATCCTACCCAGATACCTTTTACGCCAACGGCGCTCAGTCCCTTCTTTTCTATTAGTTCATGATAGATATCAATCAATCCATCAAATATCTTGTCGCAGGACCTTTGTGTGGTTATAGCCTCTAGTATAACATTACCAAAGGTTTCTGTCGAGGAAGGGTAGACAAGGCTATATCATTTTGACATCCTTAAATATTCGAAACCTACTTTTTATTTAATTATATAATAAATAAAGCCGAATAGTTTAAATTGTACGTCAAGTGCATCTTAAATCTATGTGAATTAATATTGGATTTTGTAATTGCGGACTGATTAGCTATTACCATTTAAACCAAAATGTTACCCCGTCATCCACGTTTTCTGCACCATAAGAGAACTTATACAGATTCAATATTTTGGCGGAAATGGAAAGACCAAGACCGGATCCCTTTTTATTACTACGTGAATTATCTGCTTTTTTATAAGGTTGCCATATCTCGTTGATAACATCTTCCGGTATATGACTTCCACTATTAAATAATTCCAATGTGTTGTCAAATATACTAATACGAATTATTCCGGCATCCGGAGTAAAGTCTATCGCATTGACAAAAAAATTATCAATCACTCTTTCCATGAAAGAGAACTCCGCTTTTATAATTGCGTCACCCTTCAGGCTCACTGTAAACTGTCTTTCATTGCATACCTGACTATAACGTTCAATCAATTTTGCACATACTTCGCCAAGAGATACATCTTCATAAATCAATTTATTAAAATCAGTATCATATCTTGATAACTCAAGCATTTCACGTAATATTCGATCCATTCGATTCACATTCACATTGATATTATTTGCATAATAATCCCTTTTCTCGTTATGAATATTTTCAATCAGATTTTGTGCATATCCCGAGATAATGCTCAAAGGTGTTTTTAAATCATGCGCTAAAGCATTGGTGGTTTCACTGCGTAGTTTATCTAATTCAACTCTCTTTCTATATATTTTATGATTTTGAGTTGATAGGATAAAAGCAACTACCATAAATAACACGAAGCAACTGATCCATACAGAAAGTAAAGAACCGATGCATTCCTTTAACAAATCCTTCTGGAAGCCAAGTATAATCCAATAATCGCCATAATTTTTTGCTTCACCGTAATAAGGAAAAGGAACCGGACAATAATACCTGGCTGTTATAAGATTCACTCTATCAAACGTTTCAAAATGATCCTCACTAATCAATTTCTGTAATCTATCTTTATCTAATACCACATCAGACAGCTTGCTTAGAGTTTTATTTGGTTCTGGTTGACTAAGCATATATCCATCTTGATAATATGGAAGTTCCTTGGTATTTTCATAATTTGAGGAGAATATGATATCTGATTTACTATCATATTTTAGCACCGTTCCATTTTGGTCAAATTCTTTGGCATACAAAGTAGTAACTACGATTTTGTCTGGAATAACCAATCCGTGATCAAGCCATAAACCATCCAAAACAAGGTTGTATTTATAAATATCCCCTTCTTTTTTTGGATTCGGATCAGCTTTCATATAATTATTTATTTCAGCAATTTCTTCTTTGGTAAACCACTGTTCTAAGTATATGCTTGCTTTCGAATATTTTTTCGTTACAGTATCCTTATAAGCGCATAGCCATTTGTTATTGCTATGATAAATCAGATCACCATCTCTTGTAAATATTGCCAGATCGACGTTAAAATATGATAAACTTTCTAATTCATCCGCACAATCCTTTCTGAACTTTTCTGTATCTAACATTTGATTATTACTGTCAATATTATTCTGAAGAACATCTTCTATCGCTACACTGGATAAATAAACAGTATTTTTATAACAAAGGTTGTCCTCGAATCTACATTGCAGATTTAACAGAAATATGCTTAACCCAGCCATCAGTACAAGATATGTAACCATAAAAGCGGTAAAAGTTCGGATATATATTTTTCGTTTTGCTTTATCATGTTTTGCTTTATCATGTTTTGCTTTATCATGTTTTACTTTATCCTGTTTTATTTTGTTATCCTTCACTTTATCTTTTTTCATTCTTTCCCTCCATTCTATAACCTCTTTTAATAATAGTCTTAATCTGATTAGAAGCCGCACCCAAGGACTTACGCAATTTTTTAATATGATTATCAACGACTCGATCATTACCCTCAAAATCATATCCCCATACCCGTATTAACAGATTCTCTCGACTTACGATTCTACCGACATTCTCCATAAGTATTTTTAAGATGGTATATTCTTTTGGTGCGAGAATAACTTCTTTATTGCCTACAAGAACCTCATAATGAAAAGGGTTTAATTTTATGCTTCCAACTGTCATATAATCGTTTCTTACTGTACCTTTTGCACGCTTGATCAGGGCCGTTACCTTAGCATATAATTCTGCAAGAGAGAAAGGTTTTACTATGTAATCATCACATCCAAGATGATATCCGTGTAATATATCATCCTCACTGCTTCTTGCCGTAATAAAAATGATGGGAACATCACTGTTTTTCCTAAGTTCCCTGCAGATTGTAAAACCATTTACCTCCGGCAGCATAATATCTAGAAGTACTGCATCATATTCATTCTCCATACATTTGTCCTGACCTTCAACGCCTGTACCGGCAGAGTCTACGTAAAATGTTTCTCCGCTTTTCTGGGTAAAATAGTCTGTGATGATTTCTCTTATCTCTGCATCATCTTCAACTAATAATAATTTGTAAGTCATTTTTTCACCTCCAAGAATATGTTAGCATGCCGATATATCTTTTTTGTATCCTTCCATAATGTTTCAATATATTTAGTAAAGATTTTTGCCCTTGTTCACTTTAAAATCAAATCTCAAGATACACTCTAAACGATATCAATATTCTTAATTATACATTATTTGATAAATCACACAATATATGGATTACTACTATAAAGAGATTAAAGAAAGTAGTCGAGTAATTCTAAATTCATCCATATCCTGTTTGTTACCCTACTGATTATTCACAGCAAAAAGCCCTGTAAACGATTATTTACAAGGCTTTCTTATTGCATCCAACACCACATACTCAGGGTTTATCTGCTGCAACTTCTAAACATTATTTACTTACGAACATTATTTTAAATAGATAATACTACTATTGTATTGTGTTCCATCCCATTCAGTATAAGCCAGCTTTTCTCCGGAAGGACTCCAACCGGTACTTAGATTTTCAACATCAACTGCAATCTGGGTAGACTCTCCGGTTAACATATCATAAACATATAAACTTCTTACCGTTGAATTGTTCTCATCCACCTTCCGGTTATAAGCAATCCTCCGCTGATCTGGCGACCAGGATACTCCGTTTAACTCGGCTCCGTCTGCAATGGTAATTTTTTCTCCACTTTCAAGATCATAAACAAGCATGGTATTCTTGGTACCGTTCGCCTGCAATATAATCATTTGCTTACCATCCGGAGAAGGTATCATATCGTATACCTGCTTCAAGTCAAGACTAATCTTCTCCTTCGTATTCAAATTCAACTTCACTAAGGTTCCATCAGATTGTGTATTGTAATAAATGTCATCATTTATTTTTTCAACAAGATATAACGATTCCTCTTTTAAGTCATCTATCAAGGTGATCTTACCTGTTCTGTCAGCCAAATATGCTCCGCCACTATAGGCCGCTCCAATAACAGTCTCATTATTGGCCCATTTAGCGCTGATGCCTCCACCGATAGGATCTCCCATTATCCCATAGCCTTCCTGTGTATCCATGTTCATAACGTAGAATACAGGATCACCCAAGGAATACTCATAATACAGAAGGTATTTCTTATCCGCAGATAAGGCTGCCCCATCCAAGAACACGTCCTTTTGTTCTTTTACTAACTTGTAATCCTTAGAGTTAATGTCTAACAAGTATAAGCTCCTGGGATATTGCTCAGACAGCTCTGCCAAGCTCATCTTATCCAGTGACTCATTTTCCTTTGAGACAATTACCGTATCCTCATCCAGCCAATCCGTAATATTTACCTTCTCATAGCGGTCAATTTTTTCTACCGATATCTCTGGCTCACTTTCTTCCTGATTGGAATCATCAATGATAGTTATTGTTTTACCAGGCTCCTTGACAGTAACCTTTTTCCCTTCCTTTTCACACGCAGTCATAGTGAAAATTAATGCAATCATAATAAAAGCTTTTATAAAAAATGTATTTTTCATTTAGTGCACCTCCTTGATACTTATCTTATCAAGAATATATCTCAATAAAATATACAAATGTTTCGAGCATGTAAAGAAATGTTTCAAATTTGTAAATATTTCGTGACTATTCAGTCACTGCGGTTCTTTCGAACCGATGCACACAAAATATGTTGAAAAGCACATATTTTGGCGCTGGATTTTCTCGAAATCCAAAGGATTTCTCGGGGTACTGAATAGTTACATTATTTCATTCTACTCTGCTTGAGACTCTGGAAACGAGATTCGGAATGTGGTACCATCTACATCCGAATTTATAAGAGTGATAGATCCTCCCATCTTATCGGTATACTTCTTTACGAGAGACAGACCCAAACCGGCACCGCCGCTTTCTCTGGATCTGTTCTTATCCACGGTATAGAAGGGATCAAAAATTCTGGTAACCGCCTCCTTCGGGATTCCAATCCCGGTATCGGTAATCTCTATAAACACCCGGTTATCATGTATATAATTCTTCACAAATACTTTACCATTTATTTTATTGTACTTAATCGCATTATCCAAGAGATTTATCAGAATGATTACAATACTGTCTTTATCGGCTTTTACATATGCCCCTGTTAATTCGGTTTTCAGCTGAATGCCGAATTTATTCATTTTACCACTCAGGCTTTGGAGTACGGATAGCGTTATTTGCTTGATATCAATTTTTTCCGGATTATATTCAAAATCATATTTTTCCAGAATAGATAGTTGCAAGACCTTATCCACCATTTCATACAAGCGGTTCGTCTCACTCTTGATATTGATTTTAGCAGTTTCTTTTAGCTCGTCATCGTCCGGATACATTTCCAGCAAATCAATATAGGCCTTAATGGAGGTCAGAGGTGTTTTAAATTCATGGGTTACATTCCCAATGAACTGTTTTTGCTGTTGATCAAGAAGAGATAACTTATTAACTGCCAGCGTCAACTTCTCCTGTTCCTCCTCCATGTCTTTCATCGTAGACATAATTTGACTGCTCATGGCATGGATGCCCACACTCAGTCGACCGATTTCATCCCTTCGCCTGAATATCGTAATCTCAAAATGACCTCTCCGAACCCTGTCCACCATTTGTTCCAATTTGATAATCCCATTAGCAAATGAATTGAAATAAAAATATGCCAGAATAAAACTGAATAAAAATATAACTGTACCCAGCGTAATAAACGTCTGTCTGATACGGCCGTAAAATTCATTATCCCCAGTCAGGGAGTAATAGAACCGGATCACTCCAACCTGTTCATTTCCTATTCTTAAAGGTGCCAGGTAAAACAGCTCTTCCTCTTCCACCAAATAGGCTGTTTTACCTTCTAATGCATATTCCAGAGTCTCGGTGATATCCTCCGATCCCTTTGGGGTTACTTTCCTGCTGACAACTTCCCCGCTCAGGTCATACAAGACTACCGATTGGCCGGTTAGTAATTCTAATTGCTTCGCAAATTCGACCCCCTTGGTATTTAAAAAGATCTGAGGTATTTTATTCGATTCAGCCAAAACAGACTGCTTAAAATATACATTAGCTGTTTCCATCTGCCTAGCAAGGTATTTCTCGTACTGCTCCACTTGATTTGTCTTAATTCCTCTTAATACCAACAGGCTTAAAATGAATACGGTAAGAAGCAGTAATGCGGCAAGGAACAAACTAAATTTAATCTTAATGCTGATTCTCACTGTGGCCTCCTAACGCTTTATAGCCAATCCCTTGTACGGTCTGAATAATTTCACTGTAGTCCGTCCCCAATTTCTTTCGTAGTCGCTGTATATGAATGTCCACGGTGCGGGTACCTCCATAATAATCCATACCCCAGACTAAATCCAGCATCTGCTCTCTTGTAAATGCTCTGTCCGGGGAGGATAGGAGCAACTTCAACAGATCGTATTCCTTTGGTGTTAGGTCAAGTAATGTATCGCCGGCATATGCAGTTCTATGACTCACATGAAGCTCTATTCCTCTCAGATCAATCTCTTCACTTTCCTTCCCTGCTTCTGCCTTTTGCATTCTTCTAAGCAATGATTTTAATCTGGTAAGCAGCTCTCGCATATCAAAAGGCTTGGTCATATAGTCATCTGCCCCCAGCTCCAACCCCAATATCTTGTTAACAATATCGTCCTTAGCTGTCAGCATGATAACACCCATACGGCCTGTATCCTGTAACTTCTTTAGAATTTCATACCCATCCATACCCGGAAGCATAACATCCAGAATGATGGCATCGGGTTCGAACTCCCGCGACTTTTTGATAGCTTCATCTCCATGATAAACAACCTCTACTGTATATCCTTCTCTTTTTAAAGCATATACAATCGCGTCTGCAATTTTTTTCTCATCTTCAATTACTATGATCTTTTCTTTCATTGTAGCATTATCTCCCTTCTATTGAGAAACATGTCTTATTGTAGTATACTGCCAAATTTCCATTCGTATATGCAAAAAAGCCTTGAAATCATTGACTTTCAAGACTTTTTACTGCATTCCTTGGGCGCCATTTACAGTGGCATGTAAGAAAAAACCAACCTAATAAATCACCTAAGATTAACCCCGCTATTTTTTATCTCACCACGAGCAGTCAAATCAGTAATGATTTTATCAAACAGCTGTTTATCAATCTTAAAATTCTTGCGGTATATGATATAGCCGGTCACAATAAAGAAATGAGGTAAAATCAACATTGACAGCTTCATAATCAGCAATCCGGAATCGGTTACATCATCTGGCGTTGCTGCGGCATTGATCCCGGAAATAATTAAAGTCGCACCAACAATCCCATTTGCAATAGCACCACCGATTTTATTGATAAACGGCTGTACAGAAAAGGTGATACTTTCGTTACGATGGCCAAGCTTCCACTGTCCGTACTCTACCGTATCCGTCAAAAACATCAGCATCAGTAATTGAATAAACGCCTGCCCTACAAAAATGAAAATACCGGCCGAACCAATAAAAATCATATTCATTGGTGCAAAGAAGAAAATCACATACCCTATCACAACTAAAATCGTAGCAAAGGCATAAAGAGTTTTCCGACTGAATTTCCTTGAAAACATTGGAAACGCTATCAAAGCTGAAAGCTGAGAGACTCCAAGGATTCCGGCAAATGCAGAGTACATCCCTTCATTTTTAAATGCATACTTAAAGAAATAGACTCCAAAAGTCGTAGTAGTGCAATAGCCTATCATAAATAATGCCATTGAAATTGCTGTAAATAATAGCTGGTCATTCTTAAACAGAACGCGGAACATTTCCTTTAGGGAGGTTGCTTCCTGTTTTACATGAATACTCTTATCTTCCTTTACTCCAAATACAGTAAAGCATAGAAATGCCCAGGTAATCAAAACAATTGCGATTATCGTGATGTGCCAGGCATTTTCTTTTCCCCCGAGTGCCTTCGTAACAGGTAAAATGCCAACAACCACTGCAAACAATCCGATATTCGCACAAATTCTGGCAAAGGATCCTGTTTTCTCACGTTCTTTCTGGTCAAGTGTTAAGGAAGGGAGCATGGACCAATAAGCGATATCATTGGCTCCATAGGTTAAATCCCAGAGCAGATAGATGATTACAAACATGGTCACATACCCTGCTCCACTCAGTCCAAAATCAAAAAACAATAATATAGTAAGAATTCCGCCTAAAAAACCTCCGATTACAATCCAAGGTTTAAACTTTCCAAATCGGGTATGTGTATTATCAACCAAAAACCCCATGATCGGATCATTTACAGCATCGAAAATACGAAGAATAGTCAATGCTCCCGTCATCCACCACATAGTGGAATTGGGTAAATTCAGAATATCTGTTAGGAAATACAGAAGGTACATGCTTACCATTGTATAGAGCATATCTCTGCCAATTGTACCAAGTCCAAACGTATAACGATTATGATTTGTTTTTAATTTTGTTTTCATAATTCATTTCCCCCATTGTTCTTCTTTGTAATGTACAAATTAGACCCGAAGTCGCCAAGCATTCGTACCTTTTCGTGGTAACCTGTGCCGATAAACTGATCACATAACGGAATGCCTGCTTCTAATGCCTCCTTAGAACAGGTATATGTTTCAACACAATCCCTCAGACTGTAATGGCGATTCGCTACACGCATAATCACGCCATCCGGATTTAATTCCACCGGCAGGATGTGTTTTGTCAAACCTCCAAAGCGTTCGATATAAAGTCTCTGCGGCCGTGTCCTGATTGAATACATTCCCTTTTCTAGGCCAATTACCTTCAGCTTGTCACTGCTTTCTGCAGCAGTAGCTAAGGTCTGAAAGAATCCGGTCAATGCTACCTCTTTATCTTCGCTTACAGTTTCCCAAATGACTTTGTTCGTTTTATAGGTTCTGATTCTATAGAACCTACCGTATTGAAAGATTCTTCGATACTGTTTGTAAAATGCTATCTGATCTGTGATATCTTTTCTTTGTTCCGGGGACAAATATTTTAAATCAAGTTCATAACCAAGACATCCAAAGCATGCAACATGAAAACGGGTGGCAAGCGGTGTTTCTCTTAAGGTCTGCTGATGCGGAACCCCTGAAACATGTGCCCCCATGGTTGACTGTGGATAAAAATAGGACAAACCCGTCTGTATTTTTATCCGTTCGATTGGATCCGTATCATCAGAACTCCAAATCTGCGGACTAAAGCACAGCATTCCTAAATCGAACCGATTTCCGCCACTGGAACAGCTTTCCAGCAAAATATGCGGTCGTGGTACAAAAATACGGGTTAATACCTCATAGAGTCCAATAATATAGCGATGATAGAACTCTCCTTGATTTTGCAGGGTGGTAGAAAATGCTTCTGCAATATGACGATTCATATCCCATTTTACATAGCTCACCTCTGCTTCATCCAAAGCGGCAGTAACCTGTTCGACAATATAATCACGAACTTCCTTTTGACACAGATCCAGTACCAGTTGATTTCTCCCTAAAACCGCTTTACGATTTGGAAGTTTTACCGCATATTCAGGATGTGTCCGGTACAACTCACTATCTTCATTCACCATTTCAGGTTCAAACCATAAGCCAAAGCCTAAACCGATTTTTCTGATTTTATCGGCAAATCCTTTCAGTCCACGAGGTAATTTTCTGGAGTTTACCGTATAATCTCCAAGTCCCGCTTTATCATCATTCCGCTTTCCAAACCAGC
>WSSedL1CaDRAFT_10001555_pt1 | contig 13150 bp, 7 predicted proteins | sample WetSurSL1Cattail_FD_9464 | JGI IMG/M metagenome (IMG submission 9464)
TTCTATTTTATCAACGGCTGCTCTTGGTGCTGCTGCTTTTGCCGGCATGGGTGCTGTTTTGGCTTTTAAAGCTGTAATTGCTCCAATGTTAATTGCTGCTATTGGTATTATTCTTTCTATAATTGGTATATTCCTTGTAAGAGCAAAAGAAGGGGCCTCTCAAAAACAACTCCTTCGTTCTCTTGCTGTTGGTGTTAATTCTAGTGCTTTTTTAATTGCAGTTTTTTCATGGATAGTATTATATTTTCTTTTTAAAGACGAAATCGGGTTTAATTATTCCGGTGTTTGGGCTTCCATGGTGGTAGGACTTGTTGCCGGTATTGGAATTGGACAAACAACAGAATATTTTACTTCCTCTTCATATAAACCCACCAGAAAAATTGCAGGTTCTTCTCAAACAGGGCCAGCTACTGTTATTATCTCCGGTATTGGCACCGGAATGGTTTCTGTTGCTTATCCTGTATTAATTGTTGGTGTTGCTATTATTTTAGCTTATGGTTTTTCTTCCAGTTGGCTAGTTTCTAATTTTAATATGGGTCTTTATGGTATAGCTATTGCCGCTGTTGGTATGCTTTCTACGTTAGGTATTACTTTGGCAACGGATGCTTATGGCCCTATAGCTGATAATGCAGGTGGAAATGCCGAAATGAGTGGCTTGGGTGAAGAAGTTCGTAAACGTACAGATGCTCTGGATTCCTTAGGGAATACTACTGCTGCTACCGGTAAAGGTTTTGCAATCGGTTCAGCTGCTTTAACTGCTTTAGCTCTTTTAGCATCTTTCCTCGAAGAAGCCCGCCAGGGAATGATTCATTTCCATCCTGATAATCCTATGACAGAAACTTTAAAGAATGGAACATTAATGGATGTTCTCTCTGTATTTAATGTAACCCTTATGAACCCTAAAGTTATTGTAGGCCTTTTTATTGGAGCAATGACTGCCTTTTTGTTTTCTGGGCTTACTATGCAGGCTGTTGGACGTGCTGCTCAAAGTATGGTTGAGGAAGTACGTCGTCAGTTTCGTGAAATTGCCGGTATTCTCGAAGGGAAAGCTGAACCAGATTATGCCCGTTGCGTTGAAATTTCAACTAAAGGTGCCCAGCACGAAATGTTATTTCCTTCATTGCTTGCTATTGCAATTCCTGTTATTGTTGGTATAATTCTTGGAATTCCAGGGGTTATGGGTTTGTTGTTAGGTAGTGCTTCTTCCGGTTTTATTCTGGCCGTATTTATGGCCAATGCCGGTGGTGCCTGGGATAATGCTAAAAAATATATCGAAGAAGGAAATCTTGGTGGTAAAAGATCCGATTGTCACAAAGCAGCTGTTGTTGGTGACACTGTTGGAGATCCTTTTAAAGATACTTCCGGCCCTTCACTTAACATCCTTATCAAACTTATGACTATGGTTTCTATTGTTATGGTTGGGGTTACCCTTGCCTTTTCAGTAATGAGCCTTTAAAATATTTTTAGTTGTTGAAACGTCCTGGATTAATTTTCAGGGCGTTTTTTTATTTTTAGTGATATTAATTCTTAATTCTACAATCCCTTTACCTTTCTGTTGCAATCTCCATCTAACACTTTGTATCTAAAAAGAAGATTAATTATATTTGAGGTTTAAAATAATGTCGAAATTCTATAATTAATATAATATTTTGGATACTTTTCGATATAAGTTCTCGTTTAGATAAAAACATATAAATAATTCAAGATTATGTCAATTCTTCTGCAAATTACACAAGTTACAGACACTCTTAGTAAGGCTGTATCGAGTGCTCCGGCGCTTCCTTCACAACCAACTCCTGAAGTAACAACTGGTTTAGGTATTATTATGAAAGGTGGAATTATTATGATTCCTATTTTAATACTTTCTCTGGTAGCGGTTTATATTTTTGTAGAACGGTACCTGACTATCAGAAAGCATGTTAGTAATGATGTTAATTTTATGAATAATATACAGAATTCTATCTTGCAGGGAAATACAGATTCTGCTTTGGCTTTATGCAGAAGTACCGATAAACCTATTGCCCGGATGATAGAGAAAGGTATTGCCCGTATTGGCAAGCCTATTAAAGAAATTGAAGAATCTATTGAAATTGCCGGAAAATTTGAAGTTTACAATCTCGAAAAAAATATTCAGGTTTTGGCTGTTATTGCCGGTATTGCTCCTATGTTTGGTTTCCTTGGAACTATCATCGGGGTTATCAAAATATTTTTTAATATATCTTTAACCAGCGATGTAAGTATTGGCAGCGTTTCTGCTGGTCTATATACTAAAATGGTAACCAGTGCCGCCGGCCTTTTGGTTGGTATTATTGCTTACATTGGATATCACTGGTTAAATATTATTTTGAGTAAAGCCATTCATCAAATGGAATGGAATGCCATGAATTTTATTGATCTGTTAAAAAGTCCTACAAAATGATAGATCTTAAGAAAAAAAAGGAACTTTCGGCCGAAGTTTTTACTTCGTCAATGAATGACATTATGTTTTTTCTTATGCTGTTCTTTATTATTACATCTACCTTGTTAAATCCGAGCATGATTAAGGTAGCGCTTCCTAAGGCCTCGAACAGTCAGACTCTTCAGAAAAAGGAAATAAACCTTACCATGACTCTGAATAAAACCTATTTTGTGAATAATACACAAACAACGCTGGATGGGTTAGAGTCTGAATTGCGTAAAGAATTGGCTCATAGTCCTGATGCCTATATTATGCTTCGATTTGATAACAATTTGCCGATTCAGGATTTGGTTAACGTACTCTCTTTAGGAAATAAGTTGAATACTAAAATGATAATTGCGACAGCAAAGCAAAAATAAGATTAAAGCTCACAAAAATGCCGGTTATCTGATATTACAGTTAACCGGCATTTTTATTTATACTAAGTTGTGTTTGATCAAGGTATCTGTATCAAATTTTCTTTCCATTTTTCATCGCTACGATTCGATTTTATGACGAAATCGGCACCGTTGAATACTCCATAAGTCATCCCGTAAATCCATTCGCCCAGATTAAATAATTTTGAGGTTCCGTTAAGGGTAACATCCATCGGGATATGACGGTGCCCAAAAACGAAATAATCAATATGCCTGGTTTTTAAATATTCTTTCGCGAATAATATATTAAATTCTTTATCCTCACCATGAAATGTGTCGGCAATTCCTTTGGAATACCGGCTGTGTTTACTCCATGTTTGACCAAGTTTATAGGCAAAATTGGGATGGATACGCGAAAATAAAAACTGGCAGATTTTACTGGTAAAAATTGATTTTAGGAATTTATAACCGGCATCTCCCGGTCCAACTCCGTCGCCATGTCCAATTAAGAATTTTTTTGTTTCAATTTCAATTTCGATGGGAGATGGGCATACCCTGGCCCCAACCTCTTTTTGAAAATAATCAAACATCCAAACATCGTGATTGCCGGTAAACATGTAAACAGGAATACCATTATCCGTAAATTCGCATAATTTACCCATGAATCTTACAAACCCTTTGGCAACTACTTTTTTATATTCGTACCAGAAATCAAATATGTCTCCGGCTATAAAAAGAGCACCGGCGTCAGACTTAATTTCATCGAGCCATTTAACAATAATTTTTTCCCTTTGTGCACTGGCTTCATAAGGATATAGCCCAAGGTGTAAATCCGATAAAAAATAAGCTTTTTTTCCCGGGGCTAATGTTATTTTGGGCAGTGTTTCACACATCTTGTTCAAACAGATTATAAGTTTTATTTAATTAATAAATCTTTTAGTCTGTCATCGAGGTTGTCGCCCATAAGGTTTCTTGCAATAATAGTTCCGTCCTTGTCAATCAGGATACTGGCAGGAATAGATTCTATATTGTAGAGCTTGGCAGCCTTAGAATCCCAGTATTTTAAATCGCTTACGTGGTACCAGCCAAGTTTATCTTCACGAATTGCTTTTACCCAGGCGTCTTTAGATTTATCCAATGAAACCTGGAATATTTCGAAACCTAGCGCTTTATATTTTGCATAAATCTCCACAAGATTAGGATTTTCCTGACGGCAAGGGGCACACCACGATGCCCAGAAATCGAGCAGTACATATTTCCCTTTTAATGAGGAAAGCCTTAAGGTATCGCCATTGGGTGATGGTAAGGCTATTTCAGGTGCCTGAGCCCCCATGGCTGATAATAGTTTCTGTACTTTTATTTTATTTTGTTGCAAACGCATTTCGTTTACATTGGCATGAAGTGCCATAACATGTGGAGAATTTGGATATTTTTTGAACAGAAGAGAGTCTGTTCTGTCGAAATATTTAAAATCTTCATCTTTATAAAGCACAAAAGTATTGTTTTGTGGATCTATCTGTTGGTAAAGGGCTATAATATTTGTTATAGATGTCGGGTTTTGTTCCAGAAACATGATGGTGAATTCTCTTTGCTCGTCAATGCACCGGTTGTAATTATTGGTTAATGTCTCTTTTATCTGAGCAATATTAGGATTGTTCAAAAATGTATGATAGACTTTGTTAAGAGAATCAAGTTTGTTTAATGTCCTGTCGAGCATAAGTTTTATAATCTGTGCTCTTTTTGAATCCTCAGATCCGGAAACTTTATAATTATAAAATAAACTGTCTGCCAAGCCTTCAATCTTAATTTTTTCACCGGGCTGGGCGACAACTGTAATAGGCTTTTGACCTTTTATCCACAACAAATAGAATGAAGGCAACTTCAGATTTTTAACTATTTTAAAACTACCGGAACTGCTTAAATCAGTGGAGTCTATAGGGCCATCGCCTTTAACCTTAATTTCCTGAAAATATAAATATTTCCCCTTGCAGTTTTTAATTTCTCCTTTAATAACTGTTCGGGAACCATCGTGTTTACAAGCAAATAAAGAAACAGCCAGAAGTAGCAAAATAATTTTTCTCATAAATAAAATCTTTTAGTTCAATTCAATACTATCAGGAAATGCGAAGATAATTATTTTTTTTATTGGCAACGGGCTAATGTTTTCATTTATTATGGTATCGTTTTACATAAAATTAAGGAATAAATAACTATTATTTTTTGGGATATGTTAATAGAATTTGTTAATTTAGACATACCATCCTCTATGTAGTCGATCTTCTGTTAACTTTATTTTTAGACCTTAAAATAATTTGGGTACATGGCATATTTAACATTTAATAGCGAACAACTAATTAACCTCGAATTTTCTTTAAACAGAGAATTTCTTAGGACAAATGGAAACGGAGCCTATTGCTCGTCATCTATTATTGGCTGTAATACACGCAAATATCATGGTTTGCTTGTTTGCCCTATTGAAAAATTTGATAATGAGCGTTTTGTTTTACTTTCATGCCTTGATGAAACAGTTATTCAGCATGAGAACGAATTTAACCTTGGCATTCATAAATTTGATGGAGAAATTTATGCACCTAAAGGTCATAAATATGCTACCGAATTTGAATGCGATTTGGTTCCCACTACTATTTACAGGGTTGGTGGTGTTATTTTAAAGAAAGAGATATTGTTGGTTACAGGCCAAAATCAGGTTTTAATTCGCTATACCTTATTGGAGGCCCACTCTGATACAAAAATTAGAATAAGGCCATTTTTAGCCTACAGAAATATGCATGAATTAACGCATGCCAATATGTATGTTGATACTCATATTTCCAAAAATGAGAATGGTATTGAATCAAAAATGTATCCGGATTTTCCGGCGATTCATCTTCAGTTTTCTAAGGCTATAGAATTTATTCAGGTGCCGGATTGGTATTATAATATTGAATATTCCAAAGAAGAAGGCCGTGGTTATGATTTTAAGGAAGATTTGTTTGTTCCGGGGTATTTCGAGCTAAATATCAGTAAGGGAGAAAGTGTTGTTTTTTCAGCATCTCTAAACAATGAAAATCCGAAATTATTTTTAACGCAATTTGAAGGACAATTGAATAAAACAGAACCTTCTAATTCATTTTTCAATTGTTTAAAAAGTGCTGCAAAACAATTCATTATACGGCAAAATGGTAAAACCGAAATTATTGCCGGTTATCCATGGTTTGGTTCATGGGGCCGCGATACTTTTATAGCTCTGCCCGGATTAACACTGGCGTTCAACGATTCTCAATCTTTTCTTGAAGTTATAGATACTCAACTTTCTAAACTTAAAAATGGTTTATTCCCAAATATGGGAAGTGATTCTAATCCCGCATTTAATTCGGTTGATGCACCTTTATGGTTCTTTTGGGCTATGCAGCAATACGTTAAAATATGTAAACCCGACCCAAAAGAATTCTGGGATAAATATGGAATTCCATTAAATGCCATTCTTAATGGATTTAAGCAAGGNTTGCCTTATAATATTAAGATGCATAACAATGGATTGATATATGCAGGAGCCGAAGGTAAGGCTCTCACCTGGATGGATGCTGTTGTTCACGGAGTTGCGATAACTCCAAGAATTGGGTATGATGTTGAAATTAATGCCTTATGGTATAATGCATTGATGTTTTGTCTTGATTTAGCCGAAAAATCTCAGGACAAGAAATTTATCAAAGAATGGAAGGATATTCCCGAATTAATTAGATTATCGTATATTTCAATGTTTTGGAATGAAACCAAAGGATATCTTGCCGATTATTGCGATCTCGACAAAAAGGATTTTTCTATCAGACCGAATATGGTAATTGCAACATCTCTGGATTATTGTTTATTAACTCCGGAAATGTGTAAAAGTATATTAAATATTGTTACTAACGATTTGTTAACCCCCAAAGGTCTGCGCACCTTATCCCCTCAGGATTTAAAATACAAAGGAGTTTACGACGGTTCTCAGGAAGCCAGGGATAGTGCCTACCATCAGGGTACTGTTTGGCCATGGTTAATTGAACATTATTGCACCGGTTATTTAAAGTTGTATAAACACAATGCAAAAAGTCATTTAACTAAAATAATAGAGGCTTTCGAAGAAGATATGTGGATGCATGGAATAGGCACAATTTCTGAAATTTATGGTGGTAATCCACCTCATTTCCCGCGAGGGACCATATCTCAGGCATGGAGTGTAGCTGCTATTTTGCAGGTATTTAAACTATTAGAAGAATATAATAAGGAAGCGCAATGAAAGTTTTAATGTTTGGATGGGAATTTCCTCCTCATATTTCAGGAGGTTTGGGGACAGCTTGTTACGGTCTGACTAAAGGTATGTCGAAAATACCTGATTTGGAAGTAACTTTTGTCGTTCCAAAGGCTTATGGTGATGAATATAACAATACGGTACGCCTTATTGGGGCTAATCAGGTTCCGGTTGTTAGCAAAAATGTAAGAGTAAAAGGTTTTACTAAAGAATTTCAGGTAGTGGAAGTGGGCATTAATTTAATACCCTATTTGTCTCCTGAACAATATGAAAAAGGACTCTCTTTTTCTGTGGCTCATGCATTGCAAACCATTAGGACAAACGACCGGGGAATGGTTGATTTTTCCGGTGGATACGGAACACGCTTATTTAATGATATTGCCAACTACGCGGTTGTTGCATCTGTGATAGCTTCCGAAACGGATTTTGATATTATTCATGCTCACGACTGGTTAACATACCCCGCTGGTATAGCTGCTAAATCTGTTTCCGGAAAGCCTTTGGTTGTTCATGTTCATGCTACTGATTTCGACAGGAGTGGTGGAAATGTAAACCCCGGTGTTTACCAAATTGAAAAACAGGGTATGGACGTTGCAGACAGGGTTATAACCGTTAGTAATTTAACACGGAATATTGTCATTGAAAAGTATTTTATTCCGGCATCCAAAGTATTTACAGTTTATAATGCTGTTGAACCAGCTGCAGTTAAAGAAAATCTTGAAGTTAATAAACCCTTTGATGAAAAGATAGTTACTTTTTTGGGAAGGGTAACGATGCAAAAAGGTCCCGAATATTTTATAGAGGTTGCCAATAAAGTGCTGCAACGAATGGAGAATGTCCGTTTTGTTATGGCCGGTAGTGGCGATATGTTAAATAAAATGATAGCCAGAGCTGCAAAACTAAAAATTACAGACCGTTTTCATTTTACAGGATTCCTTACCGGCGACGATGTTTACCGAATGTTTTATATGAGCGACGTTTATGTTATGCCGTCTGTCTCTGAGCCTTTTGGAATTTCGCCTCTTGAAGCCATGCAGTCTAATGTCCCTGTGATTATTTCAAACCAGTCGGGAGTTTCTGAAATATTAAATCATGCCATTAAAGTTGATTTTTGGGATATTGACGCTATGTCTGATGCTATTTATGGAATATTAAATTACCCGGCTTTGTATAAAATGTTCTCTACTTATGGAAAAAGTGAAGTTGAAAGATTAAAGTGGGAAAAATCCGCGATTAGGGTTAAAGAAGTATATGATACAATTTTAAATTGATAATGAAAGGAAGTAACATGAGAAACATTTGTTTGTATTTTCAGATTCATCAACCATTCCGTCTTAGACGTTACAGGTTTTTTGATATTGGCAACGAGCATTATTATTATGATGATTATTCCAATGAAGCTATTCTGGTTAAAGTCGCTAAACAGTCTTATTTAAAAACTAATGATATCCTTTTAGACTTAATACGAAAACATAAAGATAAATTTAAAGTTTCATTTTCTATTTCCGGAACAGCACTCGATCAATTTGAATTGTATGCTCCTGAAGTTCTGGAAAGTTTCAAAAAATTGGGTAAAACTGGGAATGTCGAATTTCTCTGCGAAACCAATTCTCATTCGTTGTGTTCGTTGAACAATCGTACTGAGTTTGAAAGACAGGTAAATTCGCATAAATTGAAAATTCAAAAATATTTTGGGGTTACTCCTAAAGTTTTCAATAATACCGAATTAATTTATACAGATCAGATTGGCGAATATTTAGCCGATTTAGGTTTTGAAGCCATCATTACCGAAGGTGCAAAACAAATTTTGGGATGGAAAAGCCCTAATTATATCTATTGTAATGCTATTAATCCACGCTTAAAAGTTTTATTACGGAATTTTAAACTTAGCGACGATATATCTTTCCGTTTTTCAAACCGTCATTGGAGTGAATACCCTCTTACCAGTGAAAAGTTTGCTCATTGGTTAAGTAAAATTGATAAGAGAGAAGAAAATATTAACATATATTTCGATTATGAAGCTATTGGAGGCAGACAAAATGCCGACTCCGGTATCTTCGGTTTTATTAAACATTTACCTGCGGCTGTATTTCATTATACTGATTTTACATTTAATGTTCCTTCTGATGTTGTTCAGAAAATACAACCCATAGCTCCCGTAAATGTTCCTCATGCCATTTCATGGGCCGACGAAGAACGGGATATTACTGCCTGGCTGGGTAACGATCTTCAGAAAGAAGCCTTTTTTAAACTTTATCAACTTAATGATAAAGTTAATCAGTGTACCGATGCTAAACTGCTTATCGATTGGAAATATTTACAGACATCGGATCATTTCTATTATATGTCTACTAAATTCTTCTCGGACAAAAAGACGTATTCTTATTCAAATCCATACGACTCTCCTTATGATGCATTTATAAATTATATGAATGTGCTGGCCGATTTTGCTATCAGGTTGAAAAAATCTATTGAAAATTCAGGTAATAGTCAGGATGTTGAAGAACTTTTAAAATTAATTGATTATCAGGAAAAAATTATAGAACAATACGAAGTTGAGCTTAAGGAAAAGAATTTAAAGGATACTATAGCTAAATCAAAAAAGGCTGGCAAGGTTGCCTCAAAAGTTAAGGAACCGGAAGCAAAAACAAGCACTACAAAAGCTAAAGCTCCTAAAAAAAAAGTAATCAGTGAAATTCCATAAAATGTATTTGATAGAATAAGCTGCTATTAATAAGTAGTTTTTAGGCAGATACATCTTTAAAAATATTAAACGGACGTGGATAACGGTAAAATTAACAAATCAATTATGAATAAAATTGAAGAATATCCCGATTTTTTGTTCGAAACAAGTTGGGAAGTGTGTAATAAAGTAGGTGGAATACATACCGTTGTTTCCACAAAGGCATTAACTCTATCTGAGAAGTTAAAAAGTAATTTTATATTAATTGGCCCCGATGTTTGGCGTGATACAAATCAGAATCCTGAATTTCAGGAAGATTTACAGCTTTTTAAATCGTGGAGAAGCCGCGCTCATGAGGAAGGTCTGAGCATTCGAATTGGCCGCTGGAATATTGCCGGAAATCCAATAGTCATCATCGTCGACTTTATGAAGTTTGTTCCGCAGAAAGATTCTATTTTCCAAAAATTCTGGGAAATTTATAAACTCGATTCCCTTTCCGGACAGTGGGATTATGTAGAACCTGCTTTGTTCGGATATGCTGCCGGTAAAATTATCGAAAGTTTTACACGGTATCATTTGAGTATACGAGACAAGGTAGTAGCCCAGTTTCATGAATGGATGACCGGAACAGGGGTGTTATATCTTAAACATTATATGCCTCAGATTGCAACAGCTTTTACTACCCATGCAACAGTTCTGGGACGTTGTATTGCCGGTAATTTATTGCCGTTATACAGCAAACTGAACCAGTATAACCCCGATGCTATTGCCACTGAGTTTAATGTAGTTGCAAAACAATCTCTCGAAAAATTGTCATCTATCGAAGCTGACGTTTTCACTACTGTGAGCGATCTTACAGCTAAAGAGTGTACCCAGTTTTTTTCCAAACCTGTGGATTTGGTTACTCCTAATGGCTTTGAAAATAGCTTTGTTCCTTCCGGTAATGAGTATTCTAATCAAATAAAAGATGCCCGGTTAAGACTTTTAGAGGTTGCCGGAGCTCTTACAAATCAGAATTATACCGACGATGCTGTTATTGTTGGTATTAGCGGTCGTTACGAATTTAAGAATAAAGGGATAGACCTTTTTATAGATGCTATGGGTGAACTTAATAAAGTTAAAACCATTAAAAGAGATATCCTGGCTTTTATTTTTATCCCGGCTAATCACTACGGTGGCAGAAAGGATATAGCCAATATTCTGGGTAAATGCGAAACCGTAAATAATGGAAGTAAAGTGCTTTCTCATAATTTGCATGATGTAGATTATGACCCTATTATTAAGAGAATTAGCGATAATGGAATAACTAATGAAGCTAACCAAAAGGTAAAGGTATTTTTTGTTCCTTGTTACCTTTATGGAAACGATGGTATTTTTAACCTGCCTTATTACCAGCTTCTTATCGGTTTAAATATTTCAATTTTTCCGTCGTATTATGAACCGTGGGGATATACCCCGCTCGAAAGTATTGCTTTTGGGGTTCCGACAATCACTACTTCATTAGCTGGTTTTGGCTTATGGGTACGCGATAACGAGCATATTTCAAAAGAAGCTATCACCGTTGTTGAACGTAACGATAATAATGATAAGGACGTGGTTGCTGAAATTGCCCAACGAGTCAATGAAATTATTGAGCTGTCTGATAACGATAGTAAAAATTTAAGAAGTAAGGCTCAGGAACTTTCAAATATAGCGCTTTGGGTTAACTTTATCAGCTACTATTATAAAGCTTATGATATTGCTATTGCTAAAGCTTCTCAACGAGCCGGACAATTGGTAGAAGCTGAAATTCACGACCAACTTCCTCATGTCGACAAGAGTTTATTTGTATCTCAACCTAAGTGGAAACGGTTACTCGTTCAGAAAAATATACCGGAAAAACTATCACCTCTCGAAGAATTGTCTAAAAATTTATGGTGGTGCTGGAACTACGAAGTTTCCGATTTGTTCGAATCAATAGACCCAACCGTTTGGAATGAAAGTGAGAAAAACCCCATTGTTTTTCTTGAATTGATTTCGTACAACCGGTTGCTGAAACTCGAAACGGATGATGTTTTCCTCAGAAAGCTCGAACATGTTTATAATAAGTATGTAGCTTACATGGATGAGAAGAAAAACAGGAAGGCTCCGGCAATTGCTTATTTCAGCATGGAATTCGGGTTACACAATTCGTTAAGGACATATTCCGGTGGTTTGGGTATTTTAGCCGGCGATTATCTGAAAGAAGCCTCAGATACTAATATTAATCTTGTAGGTATTGGTTTGCTGTATCGTTATGGATATTTCAAACAGGTTATTTCTGTTAATGGCGATCAGATGGCTATTTCTGAGCCTCAGCATTATTCTAAAACCCCTACTATTCCTGTTAGAGATGAAAACGGCAACTGGATTACTATTTCGATTATTTTGCCAGGAAGAACTCTTAAAGCCAGGATTTGGAAGGTTGAAGTAGGCAGGATTGACCTCTATTTGTTGGATACCGATTTTGAAGATAATGCCCCACAGGATAGAAGTATTACACACCATTTGTATGGCGGCGATTGGGAAAATCGTTTTAAACAGGAACTTCTCTTAGGTGTAGGCGGTATCAGGGCTCTTGATGCCTTAAACATCGAAAGCGATATTTACCATTGTAATGAAGGTCATGCAGCCTTTATTGGTTTGGAGAGATTAAATATTTATATTCAGCAACAAAACCTTACTTTCCCGGAAGCACTCGAAATTGTAAGAGCTTCAACATTGTTTACTACTCATACTCCGGTACCTGCTGGCCATGACGCTTTTGATGAAAATATGGTTCGTATGTATATGTCTCATTACCCCGACCGGTTAAATCTTTCGTGGCCGCAATTTATTGGTTTGGGTAGAATTAATGCGAATGATCACAACGAGAAATTCTCAATGAGTATCCTGGCTGTAAATATTTCACAGGAAGTTAATGGTGTGAGCCGTTTGCATGGTAAGGTTAGTCAGGAAATATTAAAAAATATGTGGCCGGGCTATGTACCCGATGAATTGTTTATTGATTATGTTACAAACGGGGTTCATTATCCAACCTGGACTGCCAAAGAGTGGAGACAACTTTATGAGGGATTGATTGACCCAAATTTTGTTTCAAACCAATTAAAACAAGAAAATTGGGATAAAATATATTCTGTACCTGATGTAGACATCTGGAAAATTCGTAACAGTCAGCGTCGCCGTCTTATTGAATATATCAAGGAACGGATGCACGAATCCTCCGAAAAACGGTATGAAAATCCAAAGCACCTGGTTGAAATTTATGATAAACTGAATAAATTCACATTAACTATTGGTTTTGCCCGCCGTTTTGCGACTTATAAACGTGCTCATTTATTGTT
>WSSedL1CaDRAFT_10001556_pt1 | contig 13141 bp, 13 predicted proteins | sample WetSurSL1Cattail_FD_9464 | JGI IMG/M metagenome (IMG submission 9464)
GGGGTCTTTTGCCTTGAGTTCGCTGATCTTGGCCTTGATGGCGGAGAGGTCTTCGGACTCCATGATGTTGACAATGGAGACCTGTTCCTGGAAGCGCTTGATCGCCGCGTCATTGAGGTTCTCAATGAACGGGATTGCGCCTTCAGCTCCGACAATCCTGCCGTCCTTGACACCGCTCTTGTGGAGCGCAATCAGCGACTGTGCGGAAAGGTGGCCCTTGACTTCGGTACCACAGAGGAGCACGAACCTGATGTTGGGGTTGGCGATGTAGTTGGCAATGACCTTTTCAAGACCGAGATTCTCGGTCTTACAGGAACCGCACATTGCGGCGCCTGCATCGCAGATGCCCTGTTCGTCGAGGTGAGAGCCCATGGTGATAACAGCAACGGGGCTGTTTGCGTCTCCCGTGTGGAAGTCACCCTTGACGAGTGGCCATCCGCTTGCCGGTGATTTCTTGTCTGCCATTTTATCTCACCATCACAAGCCGGAATGCAATGACTCCTGCAATGAGTAGTCCGATCGCAATCCCGTACCAGAACGCATTGATGCTGCCGCCGATAGCGAGCGTCTTCTCACGGCCGGGGAAGGATGCAACGTAGTTGCCTTCGCCGGAGAGCATGTTGACGAGATCGTCAGTAGATGCTTCGAGGACTGCTACCTTGTCAAGTACCGGGGAGAGCGATTCTCCTGCGGTGGTGACCGTGCCGACCATCGGGTCGGAGACGAGGCCGAATTCCGGAAGGACAATGACGTATGCCATGATTAGTGTCCCTCCACATCAGGAATCGGTTTCGCGTCGAGCCATGCAAATGCGTCGCGCTTCGAGAGCTTGATGTACTCGCAGTAGGTGTATACCCAGCCGATCAGTGCAATGAGGAGCGAGATGATGGCCGCTCCGGCGCTGATGAGGGCAAACGACATGACTGCTGCTACGATCATGCTTAAGAATCCGCACTCAGCGGTGAGCATGAGCATGCGGTCCTGTTTCCAGCCGGGGCCGAGGCACGCGTTGAACGGGTGCTGGACGGCGATGGAACCGAGCAGGAATGCTACTGCCACAAGGCCGCCGCCAATGAAGGAGACCTGGTAGCTGGGCATAGTGATCATGCCAAAGAGCGTGATGGAGCCGGTGGTAAGTCCCGTGAACGTGAAGCTGCCGGTGATTAAGACTGCAAAGCCCATGAGGGTGAGTGCACCGACGACTGCCAGTTCGGTAAGGGACTGGATCATGACCGGGATCTTCATGTTGAGGACCTCGTTTGCGAGGTACCCGAGAATGAGACCGATCACGGCTGCAAGGACGAGCGCAACGATGGGTGCTGCAATGCCGAACTTTGTTGCAAGGAGCATTGCAATGACACCGGAACCGAACGCGATCATACCTGCTGACGGGACACCGGTACCGATACCGTAGCTGCAGAGCACCTTGATGGTGTTGCTGCCCCAGATGAGGGCTGCGACAACGGCAAGGCCGCCGAAGAACGAGAACAGCCCGGTGTTGGTGACCACATTGAGATAAGAGAGGTACAGGCACACGATCGTAGCGACAAGGCCACCGATCATAATCTTGGTGTGCGGAATGCCTCCTTCGATTACTTCAACTTTTACGGACATTTCAGCACCTCTAGAGCACCACGATAAGGATCGCAACAAGTCCGCAGAGTGCAGATGCAACTGCCGATGCTACGACCGACCGGGGCCACCGCTTGAACTTGGGGTCGTGCGGGCCCTCGATGGTTCCCGTAATGTTGTACGCCGTAAGCACTGCGTTCACGAGGAACAGGCCGATTGCGAACATGCCTGCTGTGGCAATGGCGATCGGGAGAACCAGGTCTGCAGATGCGTTCATGACGGTGGGGAGCGTTGCCTTGTAGAGGCCGAGGAGCTCGATGTAGATGAGCGTACCGCCGGCACCACCAAGGATACCGCCGATGACACCGCCGACAAACGAGACGAACGGCAGGCCGTGGCCTTCCGTTCCCTGCGACTTGTACTCAGGCTGGCTGTCCCCGGTGATCGGGTCCTTTAAGACCTTGCCTGAGGCTGCGGGGATACCCATGCCAAAGACGTAGACGAAGTTGACCATCATACAGGTGACGGCCATCATCAGGCCGCCGCCGATACCGCCGGTGATTACCGCGATAAGGAGTCCCTGGTCTGCGGCCCATGCGCCGCCGAAGAGACCGGCAAGACCTGCACCTGCTGCGAGCATGGCGACACCGGTAGCGATACCGGGTGCTTGGCCCATTGCAGCGGGAGCGCCGCCGACCGGCACGAAGTGGACACCGAACCCGATGAGCACACCGCCGACGATGATGCCGATGAGGACCATGAGCACCATGATGCGTGAGTCAACCGGGACGATTACATAACAGACCCCGACAAGGATCAGGAGCAGGACAAGACCGACGACCATGGCGGCCGGGTTAAAGATCTTTCCTGACTGGGGTTTAGCTGCTACTGCGGTCATAACGTTAGGCCTCCTTTGCGGGTGCCGTGTACGGACCGTAGTTCTTGCGTGCCCAGACTTCCATGTACCTGTCGATGATCGTGAAGACGAGGATGATTAAGATACCGACAATGATCGCACCCCAGCCGGCGCCGACCTTCTCGAAGAGAATGGTACGCCAGAGTTCAAGGAATACGATAAGGCCAAAGCACAGGCCCGATGCGGGTCCGCCGAACTTTGCGGTGAAGTACCCGTTGTCGATGGAGTTGCGCTCGCCGGCTTCAGCATACCGGACAATGTTGCCTGATGCTGAGATCGGTACGCCTGCGCCGAACTTCTGGTTCTGGTACTGGCGTTCCTTGCCATAGAACGGGTTGCCGGTGGCAGACCCTGCAGCTCCGAGTGCGATTCCCCAGATGAACCCGAGCAGCGGCAGCGGGAACGGATGTCCCAGAGCGGCGTTGATCAGGTAACAGATGGTGACAGTACAGAAAATTGCTACAAAAGCATGAGCCATGGCGACGGTGGTCATGGACTTTAAGATGTCCACGTAGACCGGCTGGCCGAACTTCGCGAGACTTGCGGTTCTGCCCAGGTATGCTGTTGTTGAATAGATACCCTGAACAAAGACGGCAAGCAACGAGCCCAGGATAATTGCGAGGACCGCGTTAACATGCATGGCGAGAAACGCCCATGCAAGTCCTGCGCCAAGAGCACACCACAGTGCGTATGCCGGGGGTTCGCCTGCAACCGCCTTGTTGAATATGCGGTGCACGAAACCCATCTGCGGTGCGAGCTGAACCTGTGAGTTCGGGTCTCCCTGCGACCCGATGTTGGATTCAGTATCTTCCGCGGAACCGGCTACGGTGGCAAGAGCTCCTGCCAGTGCAGTAATTCCTATGCCAAATACTATTTGTTCCATTTAGCCTCCTCCCTGCGTGCGAATGCACGAGAGTATTCAAAATGCAATGCCACGCACATCGAGTTAAAACTCTTTGTGGTTATGGTAAAATTAGTGAGATCTTGATTAAAAGGTTTCGAAATCATATTCGGAAAAACAGGGTATTTAAAGCCCGAATTATTAAACCGGGTCTCTTGGTGGATTTTCCGGGCATATAGACTTGCGTTAATGAAAAATAGGTTGCGTTTGGGGCAAGCGGAGTTGTGTTTTCCGGGTAAGGGCCGGTCCGGTGCGGGCGGTGTCGTCATCCGGTCAGGAGATCTGTGAAGGTATTTTTGCAGATACTGCCGAACAGGATCCGGGAAGAGGATGTCAGACAATTCCATGATATCCCGGGACGGCTCCGGTCCCGGGCCGGTTGTTTCACCGGCCGGCGCGCCGGAGATCGCGGTGCTTGCCCGGTTCCACCGGCTGATGTTTGAGGAAATCTGGGCAGAGCGGGGTTTTCCCGTTGTTGAAGAGAGCATGCGGGCCGTTGAGGAGCAGTATATACAGAAGCTCCGCGAGGGTTTCTCTGACGGGAGCTGCCGTGCCTGGGTGGTAAAAAAGGACGGCCGCGTGGTCTCGGGCGGGGCGGTGAGCATCGCGGCCTATGTGCCGGTGCCGTTCGATCCGTCCTTGCGGATCGGGTTTGTCCACAGTATCTATACCGAAAAGGACGAGCGCCACCGGGGCCATGCCGGCCGGATCGTGCGGGCGGCAACGGCGTTCTGCAAAGATGCAGGGATCCACCGGGTGTACCTGTTTGCGAGCGCGGACGGGAAGCCGGTGTACGAGAAAGAGGGGTTTAGCGCTGTGGAGAACACGATGCTTGCTGTTCTTAGATAGTATGGGCCGGGTGCGATCATTCTTAGAATGTCAGAATAAGACCGGGACTAAAAAAAAAGAGGGAGTCCCCCCGCTCTTTTTTAGGCCAGCCGGTCTTCCTGCGCCTTAAGCGAGTGCGATAACGCTGTCGGCCCAGTTCTCGACCCGGATCCGAATGCTCTCGTTCTCGTACGACGAGAGCGTGATCTGGCGGCGGGCGATGTTGACGTAGTAGGTCTCGCCGCCGGGGTCGTGGCAGCGGAGCGTTGCAGAGAAGTTGTCTGCGTCCGGAGTGCGGACCGGGGTTCCTTTGTGGGCGGCGGTGTTTGCCAGATTAGCGAGCAGGGCAACGATACCGTCGTTGAATCCCGAGACGGTGTTGTAGGTCTCCGAGGTAACGCCAACGGTCTTTGCGGTGCTGTCCCGGTAGGCAATCCGTGCCGTGTAGCTTTCGCGGATCTTTTTTATGGGTGCCTGGTGTCCGCTCCGTGTCATGTACGAGGAGCAGCCGAACGGGTTGTTCACGATGACGGACTGGACGATTGCATTAAAGACGCCGATGTCCGGGATGGGCCCGGCCAGCATCCGGATGGCACATTTGACGCTGTGGTTCTGTTCGAAGTTTGCCATGGTTTTTTCACCTCCTTTTTTTGGTTCTTTTCTTCCTGTTTGTCTCGGGCGCCCTTTGACACGAAATTATGAGCAGTCTTAACATATATGCTTGCGAAAGGTTTTGGATCCGGGGCAGGAATGAGGCTGGTTTGAGGATCCGGGCGGGGAGCGTTGCGGATACAGTGAAAGGGAGGGGGATTGGGAAGATAAAGCAAAAGAGAAAATGGCTTTCGTTGAAAGCGGGGACAATTCAAAATAATAAATGACTACTTAACCGCAATTACGGTTCAAGCCGCAAAATAATTTATTATCTGCCAGATTGCTGGAGAAACAAGAGCGATATAGATTCCTCCATAAAATGCCAAGTCTAATAAGAAGTCATTCGGGTTAGACCAAAGCAAATAATTAACAAAATCGAAGGGATTGAATGGTGGTGCCAAACAGCATGCAATGAGACTTCCAATGAATAAACCAAGAACAAGGAAAAATAACGATAAAAATCCTATTTCTAGGCTCCACCATAATTCTGGGTTTAAGCCATATTTAGCAAAAATTAGGACTGCGTAATGTCCAATTAGAAAAATTTCAAAGAACCATATAGAAAAAATTAGAAACCAAGAGATAATTTTTTGTTTGTTAATATGTTGATTTTTCATCAAAAGCAGAAAAGATCCGGGAATTGCGAGATAAAAGAGAAGACTGGGAAAAAGTGTAATCCCATTCTTATCCGGAAATCCAATAAACACCACAATCCCTAAAATTAATGTAATATTGAATATTAGATAAACAAAGAACTCCCCAGATATTTTTTTGGCAATTTGTTGTTTTGGATTATCATATAGTGACGAGGAATACAATGTTATAATTAGGACAATTATAATCGCAGAAGCGGCAGTTATTCGAATTGCTTGAAAATAGATTAATGGAATATTTACTGAATTTAAATCCTCTAAATAATCGACTCCTTTTATAAATCCAATGAAAACAGCGATAATTGAAAATAACTTTAGGATATGATCTTGTAAATGAAAAGTTTCATGATTAATATTCTGGATTGATTGATTACATCTTTCACAAACGTCATCTCGGTCAAAATTCTCTTTTCCGCAGGCGGTACAAATTTTCATGTTTCTTGCTCTTATTTGGAGGTTGATTTTAAGTTAATTATTCGATAGATCGCTCTAGCTGAATAAAAATATTCTTTATCTTTGCATTTTTTTTGGGAGGTATCTTTCAGTTCTTCTTCGTAATCGGTTCTCATGAGTGCCTTACCCACACACCCCCACATGTGGGGGAGGGTACCCCCCACTTGAAAAATAGAAGGTAGGGGGGGTGGGGGGCACCCCCCTCCCCCCAGTGTCCGCAAATCGCAACCTCTTTTGCATGACCGCGACCTGTGTTTCGCGTGGAATTGTCGTCGAAGATTGGAAAAATGTGGATTTTTTGGAAAATCCGGATTGCCTGGTTTTTTTCTTTGAAGGGGGGGAGGGTGCCCCCGGTTTTTCCGGAAGAGGGGTGGGGGGGTGGCCCCCACCCCCTCCCCCTTGTTGCTTCGCGTACACCCGGTTTCGATTGCTGTTTTCCAGCGATTTTTTTTTGGAAATGTCCAGAACCTTTTTGTGGTGCCGCATCAACCAATCTGTAAACATCTGTAAATTTTACAAAAATTTACAGGTATTTGGCGATACAGACCGTTTGGGTGCAAGATGAAAAAACCTCATAAGCCGCCGGAACTTGAAAAATTATTCGCAGATAATAATCTGTTTAGTGAGTACGAGGCTCTATTTCTAAAGGCATCTCAAAACAGCGAAGAAAAAAAAGTAATCCATCAATTAACTCACACGTTCAACGAGATAGAATATATCCATTGGGATGATCTTCGCCGTAAAGAGATAAGCTATGACCCTCTCCTTTTCTGGTATTTCCTCAAAGTAACTCGTGAACGCAAGTATCACAAAATCCATATCGGTGAAGAAACTTTCCTCTTCTACATCCCGGAAAACTTCTCCAAGCAGCTCCATCTCATCGACAAGGCATCTCCCGCATCCTTTGACTGGCTGTTCGGGGAATCCCCAAGCGAGGCAAACAAGCAGCAGTATCTTGTCAATTCCCTCATGGAAGAGGCCATCGCATCCAGCCAGCTTGAAGGCGCTGCCACCACCCGGCCGGCAGCAAAGAAGATCCTTCGTGAGAAAAGAAAACCCAAAAACACCTCCGAGCGGATGATCGTCAATAATTACCAGACGATCCGCCGGCTCAAGGAATTGCGGGACAGACCGCTCTCCCGGGAACTCATACTAGATATTCATCACGAGATCACGAAAGGAACGCTGGAGAGCGAGACCGACGAATCCGCCTTCCGTACAACGGACGATATCGTGGTTGGCAGCAAGGCAGATCCCACCCAGATCTACCATTACCCGCCGGATGCTGTAAAAATTCCGGCAATGATCGACGATCTTATCGCATTTGCAAACAGCGATGAGGAGTTCATCCATCCAATTGTAAAAGCCATCATCATTCATTTCCTGATCGGGTATATCCACCCGTTTAACGACGGCAACGGAAGGACTGCACGGGCGCTCTTCTATTGGTTCGCTCTCAAGCACCACTACGATCTGCTGGAGTATATCTCGATCTCACGGATCTTCGTCCACGCCCCGGCCCAGTACTCTCGGGCATACCTGCTGACAGAGTCCGACAGCAACGACATGACCTATTTTATCGATTTTAATATCCGGATCATCAGCCGCGCACTGGATGACTTAAAACAATACATCCTCCATAAAAAAGACGAGGAATCTGCCTCCCTCTGGCTTGTCGAACAGATCCCCGATCTCTCGTTCAGGCAGGCGGAGATCTTACGGGATTTTATCCGGCACCCAACGCGATATTACGCCACAAGCGAGATTGCTGGAAAATACAAGGTATCTTTACCGACGGCAAGGGCCGATCTGATTCTTCTTGAAGAGAAAGGAAAAATCAGGAAGTATCTTGACGGAAAACGGCAGGTCTTCATGTTACGGGGCGAGGGAAAGTAAGCATAATTGTGTATAACCCTGCGTTACAAAACCTGCATTCCGACGCTCAATCTCTTCTCATTGCAATTTTCACCGCGCTTCAAACGGCCCCGGTTTTATAATCCGGTTCGAGGGACTTCCTAGGTGTCCTCCGGCGATCTCCCCCTTTAACGTACACCTCTATACGGTTTATAGCGGTTCCCGCACCGTTTTATCGCCCGTTCCCGCCCGCCCGTTTGCCCGCTTGTCCCGACCGTTGCACTCATTACCTCCGGCTTCCCACACCTTTTCATGGCAAACCTCTCGCACTTCATGATCCCGGCCGACGACGTGGCCCGGGCCCGGCGGTTCTATGCCGCCCTCCTTGGCTGGAAGATCGAGCCGACCGCTGCTCCCGAGACCATGGGACTTGGCGCGATGCAGTACCATGAGATAACCACCGGCCCGGTGGAGCCCGGTTCCCTCAACCACGGGGGATTGTACAAGCGGCACGAAAAGGAACCGATCCTCGACTTCGTCCAGGTCGGGGACATCGAAGGCGTTGTCTCGAAAGTGGAGATGCTCGGCGGAAAGGTCATGATGCCCGTCTCCGAGATCCCCGGCGTCGGGCTCACCGCCATGATCCTCGACACCGAGAACAACCTTGTCGGCCTCTGGTCGCCCGAAGGCCACGAATAACCGGGCCGCAAAGGCGATTTTGTTCCGGCAGCCGTGCCGGGCCGGCAGTCAGCGGGCATCCGGCCCGCCGGCTCTTTTTTCGAACAAAACGGGATGCCAGTCCGGCAAAAAAGAAGGCGTACCGGGATTGTTTAGTTCATCTTCCCGAGCGTAGGCTGGGAGAAGTAATCGTCCAGTCGTTTCGAGAGATCGTCGAGCATCACCGTGTGCCGGGTAAGGCGTTCGTCTTCGGTTGCCGGCGGGCGGCGTGCGCCCGGGACTTTTTGCAGCATTGCCATATCCCGGCCGTCCATGGGCCGGTAGAGAGTTGCGGCGGATTCCATCTCATTGCACCTAAGCACTATTGTGTGTAAGATCGATATATGTATTCTTATCTTTAAACTATAGAGAATACGGAGTCCGGGCGCGATCCGCCCCGATAGTATCGGCAGGTTTATGCAGGGACTGCCAAAATATCCCGCATACAGGTGAGAAGACTGGCAGCACCCTCAGACGAACCGATCACCGTAGTGCGGGTCCACTACGTAAAGGCAGGCTGCGAGGCGCAGTTCGAAGCCGAGCTCAAAAAATACATGGCAGCATTTACCGCCCTCCCCGCAAATCTCGGGATCACGATCTTCCGGCCCGGGCCGTACCAGGACGGCGTGTACCGGATCGTATACAAGTTCGCCTCGCAGGCAGAACTCGACCGCTGGCACGCCACCCCCGCCTATCACGCGTGGATAACAAGCGAACAGCAGCTCGCAATCGCCCCGCCCCGCACCGAAACCCTCTCGGGCCTGGAGACCTGGTTTACCCTCCCCGGGCAGCAGACCGTCCTTACCCCGCCGACAAGGGCCCGGCAGGCGCTCGTCACCTGGATCGCCGCCCTCCCGGTCTCGATTGTCATCTCGATCCTCACCGGGCCGTTCCTCGACAACGAACCGTTCCTCGTCCAGAAGGTCGTCTTCATCACGCTTCTCGTGGTCATCCTTACCTGGGCCGTGATGCCGCTTGCCACCCGGATCTTCTTCCGGTTCCTGTACCCCGGCGAGTCCGGCTCCCCCGTGACAGAGTAAGGCAGGAACCCCAGGGGGGGAAAAAACCGATGTGGTTATTGGGAAAGATAGCCCACCCATGAGCACCATGAAACAAACGGCCCGGGTACTCCTGTGCGGGCTCCTGTTATGCCTCGTTCTCCTCGGAACCGGCTGTACGCAGCAGCAGCCCGGTACTTCCCCGCAGGGCGCGGCCATTGCCCCGCAGGCAGCCGCCACCACCAATGGCTCGTTCGCTTTGTCGACAGCGCAGCCGCCTATGTAACGGCCCATGGCAAAGAAAAAGCCCTTGCCGAATTCAACAGCAGGAACGGCTCGTTCTTTACCGGCGAGCTCTACATCTATGCCTACGATTTCAACGGCACCACCCTTGCCCACCCGGTCAACCCCGAAGCGGTAGGAAAGGTGCGTGAGGGCGCAAACGGCGTCTTTGTCACCGAGTTTGCAGATGTCGTCAAAAACGGGAGCGGGTACTACCCGCTCGTGTACGTGAATCCCGCCCACAACGAGACCCTTGAGACCAAGCTGTGCTATGGCGTAAAGATCGACGATGACTGGTGGCTTGGCTCCGGAATCTACACCGGGCCCGTAGAGCCTGCCGTTACCGCATCGGCAGACGAACCTTCCACCACGCAGGATCTCAAAAGCTTCGTAGACGGTGCCGCAGCATATGCACAAAAGAACGGCAGGGGAGCCGCACTCTCTGCCTTCTCCAATAAAAACGGCCCGTTCGTTACCGGGAACGTGTACATCTACGCGCTGGACTATACGGGCCGCGCCCTCGCCCTGCCCTACCAGCCGCAGCTGGTCGGTACCAGCTTCTCCGACATCAGGGATACCGCCGGCCGGTACTACACCCGGACCGAGATCGCGCTCGCGAAGAGCGGCGGCGGGTACCTCCTGTACCAGTACCCGGACCCGTCCGACAACTTCACCGTGAAATACAAGGTCAGCTACGTGCGCCCGGTGGACGACTCCTACTGGATCGGTGCGGGGGTGTACACCCGCGACGACCTGCTGGTAAACGCCACCCTCCGGCAGTTCGTGGCCGATGCAAAATCCTTTGCCCGGATGAACGGAAAAGACCGGGCCCTTGCGGAGTTCAACAACCAGAACGGCTCGTTTACCCGGGGCGATCTCTACGTCTTTGCCTATGATTACAACGGTACCGTGCTCGCCTGGCCGTACCAGCCCGGCCAGATCGGGACAAACCGGATCAATGCCACCGACCCGATGGGATCGCACCACGTGCAGGCCATGCTCGCCGGCGCCCGGAACGGGACCGCGCTGGTGGATTATTACACGGTAAACCCGGCCACCAACACCACGGAGCTCAAGATCAGTTACGTCACGGACGTGGACGGCACCTGGATGCTCGGCGCCGGCCGGTACATGGAGCCCGGCCCGGTGGTTATCCGGGCATAATACCTTTTTTAAAAAACAGATCCGGGGTTAGTTCCCGTTCCGGTGCAGGGCATTTGCATCTTCCGCATAGTCCGGGTGGATCTCGTCCTTTAGGGCGAAGCTGATGATCAGGAGCGCAAAGCCCAGCACGAGCGAGAGAAGGAACGCGATATCAAAGCCCGCCGAGAGCACCTCCATCTTAATATCCGCCGGGGAGCTGTAGGTCACCGCATAGCGGTTTGCAATGCCCGTGATCCCGACAATGAGGATCAGGTTGAAGATCGCGATCCCGATAGGCATCGGTGCGGTCCGTTCGAGGCTGGTGAGGCTCGAGATCATCCCGGCTTTTGCCTTTGCAACCGACATCATGATCAGCGTTGTTGCCGGGGTTACGATTAAGCCCAGGCCAAAGCCGATGAGCGCAAGGGCAATGACCACGAAACCCGTTGCGGTGTGCACAAAGAGCTTGGTCATCATGAAATAGCCGCAGATCAGCGGCACGCAGGCGATGATACAGAGCCGGCGGGATCCGAGCCGGTTGTATGCCGCCCCGGCGATCAGGCCCGCCACCATCATGGCAAACGAGAGCGCGGTCATGATCAGGCCGGCGTTCGACGTTGAATAGCTGTGCACGTATTCGAGGTAGAACGGCAGCAGGTAGCTGATCCCCGAGAAGCTGAAGAAGACTAAAAAGAGCAGCAGGTTGGCGAGGAAGAAGTTCCTGCTCTTAAAGAGCCGGAGGTCGAGGAGCGGGTCGGCATGAACCAGCTCCTGCCGGACAAAGAGGCCAAGGGCGACAATGGCAAGGGCCGCTGCCCCGAGGATGACGGGAGAGGTCCAGTGCAGCGCCTCGCCTTCTGCCACGGTAAAGACAAGCGATGCAAGGCCCACGAAGACGAGGGCCGCCCCGGCCTTGTCGAGCCCGGTGCCGGTGGCGGGTTTTGGCTGCGATGCCGGGATCACTTTCGCGCCGAGAAGGATCGCAACGATCCCGACCGGCACGTTGATGAAGAAGATCCAGTGCCAGGAGAGGTACTGGGTCAGGATGCCGCCGATCGTCGGGCCGATTGCCGTCCCGAGCGCGGCAAAGAGCATGATGATGCTCATCGCCTTCCCTTTGAGGGTGAGCGGGATATAGGCCGCGATCATGGCAGCCGCCACCGACAGGAGCATGGCAGCGCCGATGGCCTGGAAGACTCGCGAAGCCACGAGCGAGGGAAAGCCGAGGATAAGTTCGGGCAGGACTCCGCAGAAGAACGATCCGAGGGTAAAGATGGCAAACCCGGCAAGGAAGATCTTTTTGTACCCGATAGTATCCGAGATTTTTCCGAAGACGAGCACGCAGCCCACCATCACGAGCAGGTACGAGGTCGTGACCCAGCTCACCGTAGTCGTGGAGAGGTTAAACGATTCGCTGATGGCCGGCAGTGCGATGTTGACGATCGTGCCGTCGAGGCTCGACATGAAGGTTGCAAGCGAGATGGAAAGGATGAGCAGGGTATATCCCTTGACGTTCGGCCCGTTCGGAATTTCCATCTGTTGGAGTTGTAAATACTGGTAAAAGAGAGTTGCGGATAATTCCCGCCTAAAAAGTTACCAGATGACCGGGCGCTCGCTTGCGTTCCGGTACAGGGCATCGCCCGGCGTAACCTCAGGGAAGGCGTCGTAGAACTCCGGGATATTAAAGACAACGCCGTCTACCCGGTATTTGTTGTCCGAATGGGGATCGGTATACACCCAGGTGCGCCGGGCATCGTCCCGTGCATTCTCCCTCCACGTCTGCGCAGCCGAGAAGAAGAACTCCCGGTCTGCGGTATGGTTGGATGCCGCTATCCCTGTGGTCTGGTTTCCTGTCTCCTTCCATGCATGGTAGGAGAGCGTCAGGCCGCCGAAATCCGCGATATTTTCTCCCAGCGTGAGGTTGCCGTTACTATAGAGCCCGGGGAGGACCTCGAAGGTGTTGTACTCGGTTACGAGCAGGCTGGTGCGGTTGTTGAAGTTTGCCGCATCCTCTGCCGTCCACCAGTCTTTGAGATTCCCGTCCTTGTCGTACTGCCGGCCCTGATCGTCAAAGCCGTGTGTCATCTCGTGGCCGATCACCCAGCCGATAGCCCCGTAATTGTGTGCAGCGTCTGCATTAGGGTCAAAGAACGGCGGCTGGAGGATCGCTGTC
>WSSedL1CaDRAFT_10001557_pt1 | contig 13140 bp, 12 predicted proteins | sample WetSurSL1Cattail_FD_9464 | JGI IMG/M metagenome (IMG submission 9464)
ACGCCATGGAAGCTCCTGTAAGGGATACGGGAATGTTTTTGTTGTAATCAAATACCTGGAAGCCGATTCGATAAATTCCTTCGGGCAATGCTCCTGTTTGCTGAAACTTTTGTTTACTGTAGCCTTTAAAATCAAGGTATCTAGGGTCAAAATAGGCTGCCAGCTCATCACCAGTAAGTCTTAATGGAGAACCGCCATTCAGGATAATTTGTTCGGGCATATATGTTGAAGTGGTGGAAATAGTTATGCCTTCACCTTCGATTATAAGTCGAAGTTTGACGGGATAGTTGGTTGTTGATGCATTGGTAAGCAAAAGATTTAAGGATAACTTATCGGTTCCCGGGGTGCAATAATCGCTCAAATAGATGGAATATGGCGGAGTTATTGCCGTTATTGCCTGTACGGGATAAAGCTGAGCATGAATAGATTGAAAAGGTAGGAGACAGAAGATGGAAGATAGAAAGCAGAAGGATTTACAGACTGCACTTAGCCTGAAAAAATTAACCTGTAACATTGAAACGCCTTTATTTAAATTCTTTTCCATACTCCTAAAAATTATACGAATAACCCAGGGTAATTGTAAATTCGGTAAATGTTTTGTTGGTGGTCTCATTGTCGCTGGTTGTTTTAACTTTCCGGTTAATCCACCCACCAGTTAAATTGAAGTTATGTTTCTTTTTCAACGAGTAACCCGTATTTGCCCTGAGATTTGTTACTGAGCTGATAAGAGAACCGTTTGAATACGAATTGTTGTACGAAGCCGATAAAGAACTTCGCAGCTTATTTTTAAATAAATTCTTACGTACACTCAAGGTTGGCCCGATGGTATAGGATTTCAAGGTCGGGGAACTACAGTTACTATAGTTTATTGAAGTAGTAAAAGAAGTATTTGTTTTTGTAAAAGTATAATTGTGAGCAAGGTTGAGGTTTAAAAATGTTGCGCCACTATTGGTAAGCACTTGGTCCTGGTATTCTGAAGCCTTTTGATAGGTGGTATTAAAACTCAGAAATTGCCTGCTCTTTTCGGTTGTCGATACGGTATAATTTACATTCAGCGAGCCATTATTTGAAATCTGTGTAAAATTCAAGGTATCCAGATTTTCGTAAGGTGTTAACTGATTAATATTCTCGAACTGAGATTTGACATTTGTATGGCTTGTAAAATTGGAGTAGGTTGCAGAAATATTTAATTTGGTTCCGGGGGCGTAACCTAGGTTAAAGGAATTTACCATGCGAACCATACTGCTCATCTTTTTATTATTCAAGTCATCTCTTTGCACTCCAATATTGGCACCCAGGTTCAGTTTCTTTTTAAAGAGACCTGCCGTAAGGTTTCCGGTTATATTCTCCATGTCGTTATTAAAGTAATATGATCCATGGGTACGGTAGCCGGGATCAATCCTTTCATAATTAACACCTGCGCTATAAAAGGATTCAGAATATTTCAGCCCTGCTTTTACTGCTTCGTAGCGCTCTGTTGAAGTATGGGTGCTGAAAAAAATGTTTTCTGATGAAACAGCTGAACGGGTATCTCTTGTAATCATGCTTGTTCCGTATTCAACCTGGAATTTAAGCTTTTCAAAAATGGATACTGATGTATTTGCCCCTATTGCAAAGTTTTCTTCAGGATATACCTGCTGAAGGGAATCGTACCGGTTGTTTATTGAATTGGCATCGTCCTTACTATGGAAGGCCATGACCTCCATAGTAATCCTGTTCAGGGTCATACCTGCTTTAAGACCATAGCCAATGCGTTTATAAGCAGGTTGTGCATTGGTATTTGTGGAATCAAAATTAACACCTTTCTGAAGCCTCCCATACATAGCGCTGAACTTAAATATTTTACCTGGGTTTAATTCTACTCCTGCACCTAAAAACTGGTGACCACTTAAGGTATATGGAGAGAAGGTCATACTGGCATAACCGATGTGTGCTGTAATCCATTTATAGGTCGGATGCAGTCCATATTGGTTGAATGGCTGTTGAAAAGAGCTTTGTTGGTTTGAATAAAAATATGAAAAAGGAACGGACCAGCCGTAGATACTTAAATTAATATTACCTGCAAGGTAATAGGTGTAAGGAGAACGCCCGGAATGAACGCCAACCGCATCATAAAAAATCTGATTAAAGGAAAGTCCTCCGTTAATTTTCAGAGGTTTTTCCGTACCAAGGCTTTCAAGGTTCTGCCCCGATAATTGATAGGTGAAGGAAACGAACAAGAATAAAAACGGTATCCTATTTCGCATGCCCTGATTTGTTGGATAGTTCAATTTAATAATTTCTCTTTTAAACAATTGCGATACTGTTTGCAATATTATATATTATTTTTGATTCCGTTTGAATGATTTAAATAGTTTTGATGAATCGTATTGAATCTTGGACAAACGATTGTTTTATAGTCATTAAAATTAAGATGCGTTATCATTTCAAATTCTAATTGATCGTTTTTGTGTTTATTTAAGAAGGCCATATTATTAATGCAAAAATTGCCAAAAGGTCAACCATCCAACAGTAAGTATTTTTCATAAAAAATCAATTTATATTCATTCTAAGTATAGTGTTCTTATATTCAATACGATAAACTCTTAATAAATATATGTGGTAAAATGGAGCTCTTTGTCATCACTTCATGTTTTTATTTAAGTAATATTTGTTTTTTATTGTATTTTAATTAGTTAAACATTAAACTATTAATATCTTAAATAATATAGTCTTATATTTCAGCGCATTACAATTCAATATTTAGAAGAATTCAAATTATACCATTCACTATTATATAGACGCACAATCTTCAAAACGTTCCCAAAATATATTGCTTTTATATAAGTCATTCTAATTTTGATGTATACCATTTTACATTCCTATTTTTTGATGTAAAAAGGTAAATTATATGATAACTTTATTCAAACGCACCAGCAAAATAGTATCAAATTGAACTAAAAAACAATACTATAATTGTAGTATTTTTTATACTATAATTATAGTATAGCGAGTTTTAGAGGAAGTTAATATATATTGATAATCTGTTATTTACGGATTTGAGGTTTTCTTTTGAGGAAGACGTTTGGGAAAATTTAGTTCGTGTGGTATTATGTTTTCAGTTTATCGTTTTTAGCCGACATTAAGCAATGTAAATATATCAGTATTATAAAGTAAAGCCGCAGGGATTCACATCCGTGCGGCCACTAACCAATAAATCCAAACTATCGCTTTTCAAGGCGATATGTTGCTTTAATACAGTGTTACTGAAAAAAGAAGTGCAAATATACAACGTGAAATATCAATTTCAAACATAGTACCTGTAAGTTAGAGTTATGGGTGAAACATTACAACCATAAACATTACAAAACCTAAAATACCAAGGACAAAAAAAATTTCACCCCATGTCCAGGTTTCGCCTTCTTGTTTTGGGTAGAAGAGATTTACAAAATCGGATAGTAGCTTTTTCATAATTTTTATTGTTTTATAGGTTGCTGACTTTCTTCTGGAGAATATTCTCACTAAGTCTGGTCCTTAGAAGACTCATGTCTTCGCTTACCTTCTTTTCAATTACTTTCGAATATATCTGGGTTGTTTTAATGCTGGAATGTCCCAGAAGCTTGGAAACGGTTTCCATTGGTACGCCGTTAGTCAGGGTTATTGTTGTGGCGAAAGTATGCCGTGCCAAATGGAAGGTTAAATTTTTGTTTATGCCGCATAAGTCAGCAATTTCTTTGAGATAGCTATTAAGTTTTTGATTAGACATCCGTGGAAGGATGCCACCGGAATGGATAACATCAGGATGGTTTTTATACTTTCGTATAATTTCTAAGGCTTCCGGGAGCAGAGGAATTTTAACGGATTCTTCCGTTTTCTTCCGATGGGTCATCAACCATGATCCTCCATCAATGCCAATGGCTAGATTTTGTGGAGTAAGTTTCATGATATCCACATATGCTAGACCTGTATAACAGCTGAAAATGAATAGGTCTTTGACCTGGGCAAGCCGTGGAATTCGAAAATCTTTCTCTTGCATCAAGCTAATCTCTTCCATTGATAGAATATCCCGATCAACTTTTTTCAAAGAGCATTTGAAACTATCAAAAGGATTGCGCAGTATCCATTCATTTCGCACTGCATCATTTATGATTTTTTTGAGGTTACGGATGTATCTCATGGTAGTGTTATGGTCGATATGATCTACGGTTTTTAAATAGAATTCAAAGTTGGTAACAAACTGATGATTCAATTCATGCAGGTACATGTCATTCTTTTTGTATTGATGGAGAATGAATTTTGCCACCTTTTTACGTACAGTAAGGTATTTGGTTAAAGTTACCCGCTCTACATTTACACCAACGGATTTTAACATCTCGTCATTATGGAAATCGAATACTTGAAGAAGTGATTTCTTTTCTTCTTTTTCACCTGTAAACTTTAATTTCAAGGATTCTGCAGTAATAATTTCATCGAACATTTGCATTTGGGTGTAAATCTTAAATAGTTCAGATTTAACCTGGCTAATGTAATTGTTAATTGTCTTGGATTCTTCATTATTCCCTTTCATAGAACCGGATTTGCTATCCCATCTGTTTGATACTACCTTTTTCTTTAATGAAATTTCAGCGCGTTTGCCGTCAATGGTAACTCGGGCAAAGATTGGTAATCCATCAGCAGTCATTTTTGCTTTGTTGGCCCAAATAAGAATCGAAAATGTTTGTGTTGTTTTCATAAATTTTAAACAATTAGGTAACTGAATTAAGGATTATTTAACACGTTTTAGTTTAATTTAACCTGTCTTTAAAACATGAAAATCAATTCTTTACACCGAATTCGGTTACCAAAAGTAGAAAATAAAAATAGGTAACCGAATAGGTCACCTAAGCAATGGTTATTTTTGAATTCTTTTAGCGGAGTAAAATGAAAAAGCCGCTTAAATACTGAGATTTAAGCGGCTTTGATTCGGTTTGGAAACCTTTTTGCGGAATGGACGGGACTCCCTGTTACTTTATCAATTTGCATAAAAAAGTATACAACTTTTATAATTCTCCCTGTCTTTTTAATCTCCAAACTGCAGGTTTAAGTAAAAATTTAATATGTTTTGATAAAAATCAATCAAAAATTGTACTACGGAATCTCTACGGCCCCCCCGTTAACTCCCAAGAAACAAAATGTCGTTTAAAATTTCGGAACCGCACCCTATCGCGAGGGATATAGTAGGTATTAATCTTAATCAACAAAATTATGATGAATTATTATTTTGTTTTAGATGTTACCTACAAGAAAGGTACATACAATGAAGTGAAAAAGGCAATTGCCGAAGGCCAACCAGTGTCAAGGTTCTTTAACGACAAGGAAACCGCCCTTTATGTTGCCACAACTTACAGGGGCAAATACATGAAAGTCAACACAGGTATAAAGATTTTACCAAAAGACTTTGACTGTATCAACCAAAAGGTCAAAAAATCGCATCCCGATTATGCCCAGCTTAATCTACTACTTCACGACTATAGATATCGGTTGGAGGTTGAAAATAGAGATAAATTATTAGATCGTAAAAATTTGACCTGTGATGAGATAAAAGCAATGATGACACTAATGATCAAAGGGGAGAAAGTTCAGAATCAAAGGCCTTCTTTTTTCTCCGCATTTGACTTGTTTATGCAAGAAATGTCGAAAACTCATTCGCCTGGGACAATTGAGGTATATCATTCTGTTTTAATGTCACTTCAGGATTTTTCCGAAGATGTTGAACAACTCACTTTTGATTCAATTAATAAGGAGTTTGAAATGAAATTTCGAAACTATTCAATTGAAATTAAACGACATAAAAACAACACCATGGCTAAAAATTTCCGTAGCATTAAAGTCTTTTTTAAATGGTGTTTTGAAAAGGGTTACATTGATACACAGGTTTATAAACAATATAAAGTCAAGGAAGATGCGATTGAAGTAGTGTATTTGACTTCCGAAGAGCTTATAAAAATAGAAGGATTGGATTTAATACCTTTTTCAAGACTTGACAAAATAAAGGATGTGTTCCTGTTTCAATTATACACTGGCCAGCGATATTCCGATATACAGGACCTTCGATATAAAGACATTGATAGGACAAATGAGTTATTGCCCTTTTGGAACAATTATCAAATTAAGGGCAAGAAAACCAAAACAATACGAATTCCTCTTTCCGAAAAAGCCATTAGAATTATTGATAAATACACAAAAAACGATTCAACCCCTCAGGATTTTATTCTTCCGGCGCCTTCAAATGTTAAGATGAATTTCTATTTGAAGGAAGTATGCCAACTAGCAAAGATCGACGAGATTTTTACCATGATTCATTACAGTGGCGGACGAAGGATCGAAACAGTTCAACCAAAATACAAATTTATTAGCACCCATGCGGCTAGAAAATCATTTATTACACTTAGCCTCGAAAGAGGTATGCCAAAAGAAACAATCATGAAAATATCCGGACATGAAGATGACAGGGCCATCAAAAGTTATATAAAGATATCAGAAAAGTTTTACACACAAGAATTTATAAAGGCTTGGGGATAGGATATCACACTTTACAACTTTTTCAGCATTATTTAATACCACTCCTATCAAAGCTTTAGTGTTATTTTTCAAAATCAAACGGTAAATAGTTTTTATTTAATCCTACTCCAAAATTTAAATCTCTATCCGCTCTATTAGTCATAAACTTTTCTAAGCCAAGATAAGGATAATCTAAAAGCTTCTCTTCTGGTTTGTATTCAACTTTATAACTTTGATAACTGAAATCCATTGAAGGGCCAGTGGTTATTAATAATTTACCTTCTTTATCTCGATACATTGGTGATATATACTTTCGTATTTTTTCTATTAGCAAATTACCCGCACGTGTAAGTTCTAATCCTAAATCATCGACAAGTGCAACATGATATTCATAATCTTTCAATAATCTGTTATAAACTTCTATATCTTTATGATAGATTAATTTATAGAACCTCTCAGTATAAACAGATTTTGATTCAACATCTTCACCATCTTTTAAATCTACGGATTTGTCAGCGATATGTTCGTGAAATACTTTGAGAAAGTCATTTAATACTGCCTTCAAATTAAAAACTGCATTTTCAAGTTCAACAAATCGATTAGGCCAAAATCTTGAAACGATATAACTAGGTAATTTTTCTAATTCTTTTAGCCTTAAATAACCAATAGATTGTCCTCCTCCAAAAATCCAAGAAGTCCAAGCATCCCAATTGTCAAAATCAAAAGCTGCTACAATTTCGTCAATGTAAGTTGCATAAGTTAGCTCATCTTTGTTTTTTTCCGTTTCAATTGATAAGCTTCCTTTAATCCAGGCTTCATGTCTTTTTTTTATTTTTTTGAGTTTTTCAACGGAATAGAAATTAAATTGGTCATCAATTATTTTATGATGTTTTCTACATAATAAAACTAAATTATCATATTTATCTCTATCCTCCTCAGAAAGTATCGATTCTCCTCTTGGCCCATCAGGGCTACTAGCAACAATATGAGCTTCCTCTCCAATTATAGATTCGTCATCGGTTTCTGTCTCATCTGCAATCAATTCGTGTCTGCAATCTTCAAATGCACATCTATTGCCCGAACGTCCCCATAAAAGTTTGTGTGTCTTTAAATTTATTCCCATGATGAATGTATTACTTACGCTCGGAGATCATATCCCATACTCATTTCGCAAGAGATTGAAACCAGATTTTTTTCTTTTTTCTTCCACTGCTACTTGTCTAAAGTATTTTAAGAATGCTTTAACTGCCTTATACTCTAGTTCGTTATCAATTTTGATCTCATATTGTCGATACTTAGGAAGCAGGTTATCAGGATAATTTGACAATTTCATTAAATCTTTCAAATTACAATCATAGGCTTTCGACAAAGCAGTTAGGATAGTAAGGTTGGGGCTTTTTATTTTGCCGTACTCAATTGCTTTAAGAGTGGAATATTTGATTTTACATTTTGTGGAAACAAATTTTGCATTCCATTTTTTTTCTTCTCTTTTTTCTTTCAGATAATCCTTTAGTGTCGGTGTCTCCATAATTTCTCATGTTCTTTTTGGAACTCACAATATCTGTTAAGTTGATGTAAAACAAATTACTTACAAATATAACAAATTATATTTTAATGAAAATAATTATATTTTGATGAAATATTACATCGAAACCACTCCACTGTAATACACACTAAATAAAATAGTTATAACGAGCGCCTGTCGATATGGAACCGCGGCATGCTCAGAAGATTATATGGTGCATCTCCGAAAATTTTATTAGGAGATTTCCTCCTGCATAGTGCTGAGGAAAACTTATAAATCTTCTATTATGAAACACTTAATTGTCGAAAATCTCAGTTGCAGCGAGCTTGAATCGATGCTAACAAAGATTGTAAGAAAATGCCTCCTCGAACTCCAGCCGGAAAAAATCCCTCCAAAGAAACTTCCTAAAAAACTCGCTAATATAGGCGAGATAGCAAGTTTACTCGGCAAGACACCTGCGACAATCCATAATTACAAACGAAAAGGACTTATTCCTTATTGCAAGATTGGGCGCAGTCTTTGCTTTGATGTGGATCAAGTCCTTTCCTCAATTAAAAACTTTTCCAGTACTAACATTAAAAATGCAAATTATGAATGATAAAATAAATAGTCACTCAGAAGTTTCACGTTTCCAGAATGTAAAGGATACTAAGCCAAGGACAGTCCAACTTCATCAATTAATAGAACTATTTAAGAAGGACAAAAAACACAAGGATAGAATTGAGCTGATTGCTTCGCTCGAAAGTAAAGAAGAGAGAAACAAATTAAAAGCTAAATTGCCTTGTATTATAGTAGGAGCACTCGTAAAAGGTGGGGCTGCTGTAGCAAACATCTTTAAAAACAATCTTTTAGTATTCGGTGATATAGATTTAACAACATGTGAAGAGGCTGACAAGGCTTTAAAATTGTTAACCGAGCACTTTGGAAAATATTGTCACTATATTGCTAAATCGCCATCAGGACGGGGTGTTCACATGATTGTGCAGACGGGAAATGCGGACAAATATGAAGAATCCTGGTTGGCTTTGAAAGATGATATTGGTAAATACGGTTATCAACTGGATGAGGCAGCTAAAAGTCGAATTCAGAAAATGTACCTAGGATTTGTACATTCTGCTTACATTAATGAGGCTCCAGAACCTTATCTTAAATTGGCTGAAGTTCTTCAAGTGGTTGAATATGATATTGAACCAAACAAGGTTGATACTGCTCTTGTCCATAAAGTCGAAGCTTACATTGATCAAATTGAATTTACACAAATTGATATAACGGCTGGATATGAGCCCTGGATGAAAATTGGTTTTGCATTAGCAAGTTTAGGCGAGGCAGGGCGTGAATATTATTCTCGGGTAAGCCAGTTCAATCCTGAATTTAATCAAGATAAGTGCTCCAAAATGTTCGATTCTTGCTTGAAAGCTTCTCCTAAGAAAAAAATAAAAATTGGGACTTTTTTTCATTTTTGTCACGAGGCTGGAATAAAGACAGTTAAAGCCAAAAAATCCAAGGATAACAAAAAAGGGGAATTAGATGCAGAGGACCATATTTTAGCCAATCATAAACTACGCTTTAATGTTGTACTTAATCGTATTGAAATTCGGGATGAGAAGGAGAATACTTATATTCCGCTTTCGGATAGAAAAGCTAATACCATTTATAGGGATTTGAGAAATAATGATATTAAACTTTCCCCTCAGATTTTACAGCTGCTGTTGAATTCAGATTTAATACCAGATTTTCATCCTTTTGAAGATTATTTTTACAATCTGCCACAATATATTGATAACCAAGATCATATACAAGACCTTTTGTCGACAGTAAAAACCACAAATGATTCGCTTTGGCTTAAATATGGCAAGAAATGGATAATTGCTATGGTTGCTTCGGCTCTTGTAGACAAAATCGTAAATCATGAAGTCGTTATCTTTGTTGGAGGACAAGGTATTGGAAAAACTAAGTGGGTTGACAGCATTGTTCCTGAACAACTAAAAGGTTACGTTTACAATGGAACAATTAATCCAGACAATAAGGATACCCTTATTCATCTTTCAGAGTGCTTAATTATTAATTTGGATGAATTAGCAAACCTAAATAAATCGGAAGTCGGCTCGCTTAAATCGTTAATTACATTACCTAGTGTCCGATTAAGGAGGGCTTATGGTAGATACCAGGATTATTTGCCTCATCGTGCGTCATTCATAGGCTCTTCTAATGATGATATGTGCCTAAGGGATTCGACCGGAAACAGGAGATGGTTGTGTTTTGATGTTGAAAGGATCGATTATGAACATAAAATTAATTTAGATATGGTTTATGCCCAAGCATTGTGTCTTTTTCAAAGCGGGTATCAATATTGGTCAGATTCAAAAGATATAGCAGAAATTGAAAAAAACAATGAAAAATTTGTTTTTAAGACCATGGAGGAGGAAACGCTTTTATATTACTTCCGGCCATGTCCAAAAGAAAAGGCCGATTTCCTTTGGAGTACCACTCGAATTGCTGAATATCTCAATGAAAATTATAAATCCTTTAGCGTAAATAACTCGGTGATAAATAACCTTGGCAAGGCGCTGAAGAGTAACAATTTTGTTAGGACCAAAAAAGATGGCTGCTACGTCTATGCTATTAAGCAGGTACCATTTGATGAAATTGAAGAGGATGATAAAATTATCCGTATGTCTGGCAAAAAGGTTATAAGGCCCCTTGATACAGGCAACCCTGACTCTGACGATGCTTCTGGCGGGCCTAAATTTGGGACGCTGGATGTAGCTGATTTTGAATAACCTGACAAGGGTAACCTTGGTAAATCCAGGTAATATGGATTTACCAATAGTAAAGCCATATTTAAGGCTGGCTTAGGGATGTAAGGTAACTTAGGTAAGTATTTTATTGAATTTTAATTGTTAAATATTGAAAATATATATGGTACTGTTGGAAATAAAATTCAATTGTTTACGGAACATTACCTATTTTACCCGGCCCTTTGTTAGCAATGCTTCCATGGTATTTAAAGTTACCTGGGCAGGGTATCCTCAAATTACCTGTTTTTTAACCCTTTTTACATTGGTTGTAAAGGAAAACAACAATTATTTATAATTTAAATTTAAACTAAAATGAATAAAGATACATTAATATTTAATCAACAAGAATTTAAGAATGTAAAAGAACTTTGGGATTCTTTGCCTACATTTTATGGTGATTATACATCGTTTACCGTCATTTACGAAGATGATACTTCCATAGAGGTTCAAGACTTCGAACAAGCGTTCGAACTTATGTTAATCGATGGCTCTATTGAACTGTATGGTAATATTATAGAGGAATTAGCGGTATATAGGCGCCAAATCCAAATACAGTCACCACTTGTAACTTGGGAAAAACCAAATCTCAATGAGTTAAGGAATCAGCTGAGCAAATGGGGTGACGTCCCAATTGGAGAGGTCCCTACTTATTTCACAATTGAAGATGTGGACGGGGAAATTTTAACTGTACCGGATTATCATCAAGCAGAAAAATTAATGCTCTTAAGTTCCTCTGTTGAATTATCATGCATTTATGTAAATCAACAACTAATGTTAGAACGTGAATAAATTATAACCTAAAGAGGCCTTTGTTCAACCTTATGCTTCTAAATACTACCCGGGACAAATCCCCGGGTAGTATATTTGAAGGCTTTTGTTCCAAGTTGTTATTTTATTGGTTATAAATAACCTCATAAATTATTGAATATGACAGGCTGACATGACAGACCTGTCGTGAAGTCTAGTTATTTCAATTGCTTTTTTTCTTTTCAGTAGGTTTGGATAATAAAGAACCTGTTTTGTAAGGCACCCTGCCAGATGGGACTACATTTGAAGCAGGCAAAACATTTTTATCTTGGTCATCAAAAAATAGATGGGCGTTAAAAGCTTTTAAGACTTTATCCTTCGGCAGTCCACCCATGAAAAAAGCTTCATCAACTTTTACCCCCCAACTTCTAAGCGTTTTGATTACCCTAATATTAGCTGGATAACCTCGTGTTGTTAATAACGCAATCCTTAACAAATTTGTATCTAGGTCTTGCTGAACATGAGAAAGCAATTTTATAAATTTTCCAAAAGGTCCTTCTCTTAAAGGAACATTGATATTTTGCAATTCATGCTCTTGAAATTTTTCTAACCCATTTTTCCTAAAAACTTGCTCAGAATCATCGGAAAAAATTACTGCGTCGGCATCAAAAGCAATTCTTAAGGTATTTTTATCAGGTTTATAATCTCCTGAAGGGAGTGCGTAAATTAAAGCTGCTGCACATTGTCCCGAATCAATTACATCTTGTACATCTGTTCCGGTTTTGGAAAGGAACAAGTCAAGGTCAAATGCCTGGGCATATCTTGATAGCGGTGCCCCCGATGTAAATACGGACCGGCTTATAGGAAGGTTATAATGGTTAATTGAATTCAAAACTCTCATACCTGAGTCAGGGGAATTCCGCGACATTAAAACTACCTCTACTAACCCCACCTTATTTAACTTAAGTAGTGATTCTATCAGATGAAATGCTGTCCCTTTAGGCAACGGAAAGCTTTCATGATCAATTTGATATTTCAGATATTCATCAATTCCTTTTGAATTAAAAATATCATTCTCCATTTCAAGATCAAATAAGGCCCTTGAAGAAATCCCAATTTTTAGGTTTGTTAACATGTCTATTATTTTAACTGTTCATTTCAAAAATTTCAAAGAATTTGCCAAATTTGAATGGATAGGTTTATAAAGAGTTGAATATGACTGGGTGACATGACATATCAGATTTTTTCTGTATTTTACGGGACTTCCCCAATATACTTGGTAGCATCACGTCAAGGTGCTTTAGACGGACATTGAAAAAAGGTTCGGGTATACCTTAAAAGAAAAGTTGTAAGGGATAAAATAGCAACTCTTTAATTTTATTTATCTTAAAATAAATCATATTTAAAAATTTTCTGAATACACTTATGTATTTTTGTATTTTTATGTTTTTAACAATATAACTAGTGTCATGTCAATCATTAATTGACGGATAAAGTTTCTTTAATTTTATTCTGGCATCTTTTGTTGTAAACTGCCAGTTTATTTTGGAT
>WSSedL1CaDRAFT_10001558_pt1 | contig 13137 bp, 11 predicted proteins | sample WetSurSL1Cattail_FD_9464 | JGI IMG/M metagenome (IMG submission 9464)
CCCGCCTTAATTGCAGAAATGGCCTGACCCGCATCCGAACCGGATTCAATATGAAAACTGATGATATCCGCGCCGGCGTCTAAAAAATCCGGAATATAACGCAAAGGTTCGTCCATCATCAGGTGAACATCAAACGGCTTGTCCGAAAATTTTCGAACGGCCTTGATTACCGGCGCACCAAAAGTAAGGTTTGGCACAAAATGTCCATCCATCACATCCAGATGAATCCAGTCTGCGCCGCAGACATCCATCCTTTTTACTTCATTGCCAAGCTGTGAAAAATCCGAAGAAAGCACGGAAGGTGCAATTAACATTTTTATTATTCCTCCATAAATACACTTTGCTATATTTTACCCTAATTCCTTTTTTTTTTCAACTTTAATCAAGTATTTGTTTATAGGCGCCTGCCGGGAACCAGTCCCGGCAGACAATCTATAATGAAGCGGTTAAAATATATTGCCCCGCACTCTATTGTATGCGTCTAACTCGTTTTTGTCAGTAAATTTCCTAGAATTCTGTGGCATTTCAAAGTACTTTCAGCAAAAGGGCGATTAGACAAAAAAAGCCCCGCATCAGCGGAGCCATAGCTATTTCAGATTTTCATCCGATTCGCCGTAATCTGAAGAATCTTCGTTGTCTTTCTTTGTTTCTTTGTAAAAAGCCAGACACATCAGCACCAGCGCGGCCGCGGTAACTCCTCTGAGCACCCAGCCCCAAACACCGGCAAACAAATTTGCCGGAAGAACTGCATCGGCAAGCCACCAGCCCCCAAGCAGAATAAAAAAAGCACCGGCAACATAAAAAATACGGTTTTCTTTCCCCATTCGGAAAATCAAAATCAAGGCGACCGCAAACCACATTGCAGCATAAACATAAGTCAAGCAAAACGCTCCCCGCATGTTGAAGTTTAGCAAATTGTAATTGTCTTCAAATATAGCCCCGATCAGCGTTCTTGTCAAGGGATTCGGTCATTCCATTACGCGCACGTCTTTATTCTGCGCGGCAGTTCGCTGCCGGAACGGTGAACGTGCTTCATAGCGGCACGGCGACGGATTCGGATTCTGTTCTCCCGCCTGAGCTGTACAAAGCAGCAAAACCCGACAAGCATCTGAAGGCCAATTTCGATGAGCTGAACTTTCCAGTTTGCGGAACCGGCAGGCAGCGCCATAAACCCCATCAATGCCGTGATAACACAGAGGACGCGGCTGTCCTGGGATTTTGGGCGGTATTTTAAATACAAGACCACCGCGTAAACAAACAATACCATTCCTGTGAAACTGTTCATTTAATGACCATTCCTTCCTTGAACAATCCAGTTTGAAAGATTTAGCATTCAAACTTATGACCTTTCCTATCAAGGTTAAGCCAAAACGGATATTAACTAAAGTTATCGTTCATATGTTCTATCTCTTGTCTCTATAATAACACATACGTTCTATAAAATGCAAGCATTATTTTCCAATTGGGTCATTCTTGGGACTGTCGCATAAAAAATGGGGTCTGTCTCAAAATAAACGGACGCTCATAGTTCGCCCTCTTATCTTGAAACAGCCCCATCAGTTGTGCCAACTGAACTATAGAATATTCGGTTTTGTACCGGCAGTCGCTCAGCTGAGCACATAGATTCTCATATTTTTAACTCCGAAATTACGACACTGACTGGAATTACTGTAATACAGGTCCGCAACAATGCGTCCTGTCATCACACCGCCGCCCGTATCAGCCGCAATCGCGTAGCCATATACAGTTTTGCCGTCCGTTGAACAGATATACAGTCTTGACCCATAAGGGATAATGCTTGGATTCACTGCAACCAATCCGAATGCCGCGGCTCTTCCGGTTGACGTCCGTCCGCCTCCGGAGTAAGCGCTACATCTGCCCGTAATACATTTTTTATAACTCAGCGTATTCCCGCTCTGATCAGTCACCGTACCATCACTGCTGATAGACGCGTAGGCACTGGCAATTTTTTTGCTTCCAATCCGAGTGACCTGAGTTACCGGCTGTTGAAGCACAGTTGTTTTTATGATCTCGCTGCCCGCCGACTTACCGTCAATCAGCTTTTGGCGCACTACAATTTCTTTACTTCCGTTTTTCCCAACCGTCTGAATTTTCTTGGTACCCTTGCGTATTGTCTTATCGCTCACGTCTGTATTCGTATACGCAATGCTCTGTGTGGTGGTAATCTCCTGATAGGTCACTCTCGCAACGGTAAGCTTCATTCCTTCGCTGACAGGTGCGGTTTTTTGTGCGCTTACAATAATATCATCGCCATCAAGAGTTACCCCGGCCTGACCAAGCGCTTTTTCCACACTGCCCTGAGAAACAACTGCAGTTTTTGTTTTGCCGTCCACAGTAACAGTTATATTGAATTTCCGACCGACCGCAATGTTCATTCCACCAACAACCGGAGTATCGCTGGCAGGAACAACGCTGTCGTTGGATGAGGCCGCAATTCCCGCAACACGAATTGCATCAGCTACGGTGTCCCCATAGTGCATGATAACTGTTTTTACCGTATCATCTGCGGTAACCTTCACCTGATATGCGCTTCTCACGGTAATATTCACGTCGCCGCCGGTCGTCTGTGCTTGGCTGCGAATAATCAGGTCATCGGTTCCGGCTTTCAATCCAGCCGCATTCAGGATATCATCGGTGCTGCTGCTTAAGAGCTGGACGCTCTTCTTTACCCCATTGTAATTAATATTTGCATTGCAGGTTGCCGCGGCTACCGTGTAAACGGAACTTACGGTAACAATTATCATAACGGCAAGCGCGGAAGCTCTTTTTAATATACTCTTTGTAAAAATGTTTTTCACTTCAAAAAACTGCACTTTATCACCCTTTTCCTTCTATCGGGACGCAGGATTTGGTGTTTGCCCCCCACATTTCCGACCTTCAGTTAATAGGATATGCATCGATGCACGTAATTATATTCACTTTGTGCATAGTTGTCAAATCTCTCAGTCAACCTGATTTGTACAAATTAGACAAACATAAAATTCAAATAGTTCCAATTGCGCACCAATACATCGCATTTTTCCAATTATATTCCTTTCCTTACCTTTCCAACACATGGCATTTCTGTGCAAATTGCAAGAAAAATGAAAGTTACAAACTTGTTACAAATATTACAGGAATGTTTTTAATGGAGTATTTAGCGTTTTATTGTAGAATTTTCTGGCAGTTTAAAAGGCAAACGCCCTGAAATTGGCTCTACAGCTGAATTTTCCTCTTCTGTCATGTTTTGGAATTTTATCAATAATTTAACACTATTTTAGCCTGCAAATATCTGAATTCCTATTTCATCAAGATCTGATATTTTAATTGCAATTTGATAATAACCGAAGTTTTAGGTCATATAACCATACAATATATAGTATCGCAAACACTTTCATGGAGGCGCTCTGACAACGCTGAAAAAACACTATATATATAGTATAGAATATCCGTAAAAGCAACAAAGCGTTCCCTGCCTTTTATAATTGTTCAGATATCCATTCCGCCGCCCGCATTTTGCTCAGTTACTTTCTGTTTTGCTGTGCGTTCACTTGCAATGATTTTTCAAGAGTCAGCATTCTTTTACATCGACCTACGAAAATATAGATTCACATGTTTTATATAACCGGTGCGTAACAGAAAAATCCCCCAAAACGATTTGTTTTGGGGGATTAAAATTCCAATAGAAAATCATCAGTTTATGTCAGCAAAATTTCATATTTCTTTTAATCTAACTGAAAAAAGAATGGGAGACAATAAAGCTGGCAAATACAATGGAAACCATCGAAAGCAGTTTAATTAAAATGTTAATGGAAGGCCCGGAAGTATCTTTAAAAGGATCTCCCACGGTATCGCCGACTACTGCTGCCTTATGCGCATCACTGCCTTTGCCTCCATGTCGTCCGCCTTCAATGTATTTTTTTGAATTATCCCAGGCTCCGCCTGCATTGGCCATCATTACTGCAAGAATAAAACCGGTAACGGTTGCGCCGGCAAGCATTCCGGCAACCCCATTCACTCCCAATAGTATCCCTACCACAATTGGAGAAATAACGCCCAGCAGGGCCGGTAATACCATTTCCTTCTGTGCAGAGCGCGTGCAAATATCAACACAGGTTTCATAATCCGGCTCCGCTTTCCCTTCCATCAGTCCGGTAATTTCTTTGAACTGACGTCTTACTTCCACAACGATAGACTGTGCCGACTTACCGACAGCACTCATCGTCAGTGCCGCAAACAGGAACGGCAGTGCACCGCCAACAAACAGACCGATTAAAACGGGAGGGTTGGTAATCTGGAGATCAAATTTGAAATCTGGACGAATATTGCGAACTTCGTTTATGTAGGATGCAATCAGAGCAAGTGCGGTCAGTGCCGCAGAACCAATAGCAAAACCTTTTCCGGTTGCGGCTGTGGTATTGCCCAAAGAGTCCAGCGCGTCCGTGCGTTCACGAACCTCATCGCCAAGGCCTGCCATTTCAGCAATGCCTCCGGCGTTGTCTGCGACCGGTCCATATGCATCCGTCGCAAGCGTAATGCCTAAAGTGGAGAGCATACCGACAGCCGACAGTCCCACACCATAAAGGCCGTGGTTGAAATCAGCCACCCCGCCGCAAAGATAATAACTAACCAGTACAGAAATGCCTACAATCACGACTGGGAAAATGGCCGATTGCATCCCAAGCGCAAGGCCGCCGATTATAACTGTAGCCGGGCCGCCAAGGGAGTCATCAGCCAAATTTTGCGTCGGCTTGTAAGAATCGGAGGTAAAATATTCTGTAATGATTCCGATTAAAATTCCTGCAACAAGCCCTGAAAGAATGGCGTAATAAAATCCTATCTTTGAAGCGCCAAGGCCAAAATAAATAAGTGGGAACGCAACAATCGCGATTAACGCTGCGCTGACCCAAACACCGCGGCGCAGGGCAGACAGCAGATTTTTCTGTGAAGCACCTTCTTTTGTCTTGACAAAGAACGTGCCAATGATTGAAGCGACAATTCCTACCGCTGCCATCACCATTGGGATGGAAACCCCCGAGAAGCCGAATCCGGCTGCTACGGCAAGTGACGCGGTGGAAATAATCGAACCAACATAAGACTCGTAAAGATCGGCTCCCATTCCGGCCACATCGCCGACATTGTCGCCAACGTTGTCCGCAATTACGGCGGGATTTCTGGGATCGTCTTCCGGAATACCGGCTTCGACCTTGCCAACCAAATCGGCTCCTACGTCAGCAGCCTTTGTAAAGATGCCGCCTCCTACACGCGCAAACAACGCCATGGAAGACGCGCCCATTCCAAATGTCAGCATTGCAGAGGTTATTGCCTGAACCTGTGCATTTTCAAGAGTTTGTCCCGCTACAGCAACAAGATGACTTGGGTCACTGTACCAAAACCTCAGGAAATAATACCAAAATGAAATATCAACAAGCCCCAGCCCAACAACAACGAATCCCATAACTCCGCCTGCGGAAAAGGCTACCCTAAGCCCGGAATTCAAACTGTGTTGCGCAGCGTTTGTCGTGCGGTCGTTGGCGGAAGTTGCAATTTTCATGCCAATAAACCCGGACAGGCCTGAGAAAAATCCGCCGGTAATAAAGGCAAACGGCACGAATATTGTGAGAAAGCCATTTAACGCCAGAATCAGTAAAATCACAAACATCACAACAAAAAACATCAATACGCCGGTATACTGCCGTTTCAGATATGCATTCGCACCTTTGCGTACCGCCAATGATATTTTTTTCATCTGGTCGTTACCTTCATCGGCTCGCAATACCTTGCGCGCAAGGTAAAATGCGAAAAGTAGAGCAAGACATGCGCCTATGGGAGCTAGAATAGTTAGATTCATGACAAACCCCTCCTAAATAAGAATTTATAATACATTGCTCTGCCCTTATTATAGTATCATTAAAAATAAAGTACAAGAATTTATTGGTAATTTATTAATAAAAAATATGTGATTTGTTTATAACATGTGTCGAATATTGTAGTATTAACAAATATAATTATTCTGCATAATCCTTACAACGTAATAAAGCCCGGCACCATCGGACTGCCGGGCTTTATTGAATTCGTCTAAATTTCAATCCGTTCCGTTAAGCTTGTTCCCACATGCTCCCCGGATTTAACGTAAGAACTCGTATACGGCGCAGGACTGGCCTCAGTAGTCGGAACCAGCGCAGCGGTCTCAATGGCGGAGACTGTCCATACAGGAATAAACACCGGATTCGCACCGCTCATATTGTCGGCCTTTACCAACATACCGTATTCATTTTTATAGATCAGACCGGTTGCGGTAACCAATGTGTTCAGATCCAGGGTTGCACTCGTGGAAATTGGGAGATAATCGTGAATACTGGTAACCAGGTTTTTATCAACGCCAGGCGTGAAGATGGGCGGGGGCAGATACGAAAGGGAAGGATCATACGAGATACTGGCAACTTTTACCGCAGAAATATTCACAATGGGAACGGAAGCATATCCGCCTTCTTCAGACAACACGACAATCGTGCCATAGGTGGCGCTGGGTGATGCATAAAACCTATATGGGGTTCCTTGTACCGAATAGCCTCCCGACATATAGATCGTCATGACCTTTGCCGGATACAAAATTATCAATTGCTTGATGATGTTTGACAGCTGGGCATAGATAAAACTAAACGCGCTGTTGTCGGTAGACGGCGTGCTGGAATAGGTCAAAGTCAGCGTTGGGAAATATGGTTCATAGATGATTGCATCCGTAGCAAACTGAACGGCCCCGCCCGAACTGGTAAGAACAATGCCGTTGTTGACATAGGTTCCGGCCAGCCAGCTGTTCACCAGGCTCGTGATATCAATGCTGACCCTCTGGTACAGATCGGATTGGTTCACAGAGACCTGCGACGCGGTCGCGGTAAACGTCGGCTGTGTATTGTAGGTTACCGTAGAGGTTGAGAAGGCAGAGGTTGCCCGGTTAACGACCACCACACTCGGATCCGCCTGGCTTTTGCTGATCAACGTAAACTGCATCACGGCGCTGTCAACCGAAGTGACCGGCAGCGACGGGAGAGTGAACTGCAAAAGTCCGTTACAATTTAGAAAGCTTGGGTCTATCCCGATATACATAACCGGGTAAAAATTCATATTGTTATCTGGCTGTGATGACGATACAAATGTTGTATCTGATATATTATTTATAATGCTTGGCATTTAAGTCACTCCTTCCATACAATATATGTCCGTTTCATGGGAACGTTCGGTACCGGACACACTTGTTACATATAGCAAAAATGCCCGACACCATCGAAATGGTGTCGGGCATTCGCCTGAGCATAGAAATGATTTTCCGCTTCAAGACAGACGTTTAAAGCCTTCACTCGGCAAATGAAAATTTAAAATTCCATTTGTCGATCTGAAAGCTTCTCCTGAAGGTGAGGGGTTTAAGCCTATGTTCCAGTTTTGTGAAACCACACGCAGCCTATACTATCTTTCTCATTTCCCCTAACAAACCAGGGAAGTCTCCTGTCGTGACCTTGGGAGTGTTATCCGGGTGTGCAATAAACCATTTGTTTTGACTTTTTAATATGCCCCTGCGGCCTCCGGGCAAAGGCGTTCCTGTTCCTCTTGGCAGTATACATACAGTAAAGAAGTAATCTTCAACTTTGCATGGAGTATAATGAAGGGTCGTTTCATATGTTTGCACTATCTGCCCTGATTCTATATAAAAAGCCTCTGATAAATTACCTTCATATGTATCATGGACCATGTCGTGAAGTTTCCCCAAAAACAGTACACATGGTTTTATTGCAATCGTAACTTCACTGCCAATGTGATATTCAATTCCGTTTAAAACCTGATTGTGGCCGCAACAAGGCCCAGCCTGTGCGAGACTGCCGCCATAGATATCGCTGATTATTTTCTGAGTGACAGGGATGCTTTCTAAATCCGGATCACTGGCCTGATATGTGTTTCCATGTTCTGGAATCTGAAAATTTTCAGCCCATTTGAACACATCATCCAGATTATAACCGGTCCACACTTTTCCGTACTCCAATAATTTCGAATCATCAGTTTGATAAATCCGCATGCCAGGGTTGCGGGCACACAGTTCCTTATATCCCATCGTTTCACCTCTTTTGAAATGTGTGGCGGATATCCAGTAGAGCAAACATATTACTCGCTGTCAACCGCACTCAATTTCCCGGTAGACTCAATTTCAGAAATCATATTAACGCGAACCTGATGGCGGCCGCCTTCGTAGGAGGCATTTAACCATTCATCTACAATCATTTTTGCAGTTTCAATGCCAACAACTCGTGCACCAAATGCAATAATATTTGAATTGTTATGCTGCTTGCTCAGTTTTGCAGAATAAGGTTCACTGCAAACACAGGCACGAATCCCTTTGACTTTATTTGCAGCCAGGCTGATTCCAACACCGGTTCCGCAAATCAGTATGCCTCCGTCCACTTCACCGGACGCAACAAGTTTGCCCACCTTATAGCCGCTGATCGGATAATTAAAGCGTTCAGGGCTGTTTGTCCCAATATCTATTATTTCAATCCCTTTGGATTCTACATAAGTTTTAACTTCATTTTTCATATCAATGGCAACGTGGTCGTTACCGATAGCAAGTTTCACAATGGTCACTCCTTTTAGAAAATTCAAAATTGGAGGGCTGCAGAATCTCCTGCAGCCCCCTTCTATTTAAGTAGTTATTTGCGTTCAGACAGCTTATTGGAGGAATTTTGAAGCGTTGTCGATGTCGATTAACACGGAATCGATAGGGGTCTTTTGAGGATTGGAGGAAGCCTTATAGCTGCCTGGGTTACTAACAGCATCAACCAGCTTATCCAGAGAGCTTGCACCAATTGCGGAAGGATTCTGTGCGACGGTAGCGGTCAGTTTCTTTTCTGAAACAGCCTTAATCGCGTCAGTATCGCCATCGGTACCGCAGATCATAATCTTGCCAACTTTGCCTGCGTTGACAGCTGCCTGCATTGCGCCCATTACCATGGTGTCATTGCAGCAATAGATTGCTTTCATATCAGGATACTGCTGCATCCATGTAGAAGCCGTATCGAGAGCTTTTTGCATATCCCAGTCAGCGGACTGATCGCCTACAATTTTCATGCCTTTGGCTTGAAATGCCGACTTAGCTCCGTTAGCACGGTCTTCAGAAGAAACATTTCCTTTTAGGCCCTCAATCACGCCGACCTGGCTGCCGCTACTGATCAAACTGCACAGATATTCAGCACCCTTGGCACCAACGGCCTGATTATCGGTTGCAATGTAAGCAGAGCAGGTTGCACCCTGGCTCGCCATCTGTTTCACATCGAACTGTTCGTCGATATTGACGATTGTGATACCCTTTGCGTTTGCTTCTTTCACGCCGGATATCATGTTGACCGCTGAGCAGGGAGCAATTGCGATGCCGCTATATCCTTTGGATAAGCAGGATTCCAAAATTGCCAACTGACCTGCAGTATCACTGTCGGACTGTGCAGTATAAAGATCCACTGTCCAACCTTTTGCTTTTGCCTCGGCCTGGATACCATTATACATCTTCGTCCAGAAGTCGGTGTTTTTCGTTTTCAGGATAACAGCATACTTGTGAGTATCATTGCCCACAGTGGGATTCGCCGCGGCGGAAGCAGCACTGCTTTCCACAGCAGTACTGGTGGTCGGAGCAGCGGCGCTGCTTGCGGTATCGGTGCTGCTGGCGGCAGTGCCGGTACTGCAGGCTGCCAGTTGCAGAGCCATTGTCATAGCTAACATTAGTGATAAAATTTTCTTCATTTTTGTTACAACTCCTCTTATATTTTTTATAAAGCTGCTTTGCAGCTATTATACGGTTTCGAATTGCTTTTCAGAATTTCAAAGGTGGTATAAGCGCCACCAATAACACCGTTCGTCTGAAAATCCTCTGACATCAGAAAACTTATGTCATTCGCCGGCAAAGGATGCCTTGTGTGTTCACGGATTGCATTTAAAAAATCATCCATTGGGAAATTTTTCATCGTCGTTACGCCGCCGCCGATAATAACATATTCCGGGTCCAGAAGTGTAATTTCAGTTGCAGCCGGAAGGGAAAGTGTGTTAATGTACTCTTTGATTACGTAACTGTCACCATGTTCTACAAAAATGTTACTAATGGTACAATCCGGGAATTTTTCCTTTGCCAGTTTTTCAAGCCGCAGACCGGAACAAAGTACTTCCGCACATCCACGGTTACCGCAATTGCAAAGTTCGTCGATTTGATACATTGGTATATGGCCCAGCTCACCGGCAACGCCGTTCTTGCCAAGGTGCAGTGCCCCGTTAATGTAAACCGCGTTACCAAGTCCGGTACCGATGTAAATCCCTAATATCGTTTTATTGTGCTCGGGATCCAGCTTAAATGTCTTAATATCATTCATCAGAAGATAATTCACATCACGGTCAACATAAGTCTTTATTCCGGTTGCTTTCGTCATAAGCCGTCCTAAATCCATATTTTCAAGACCGGGCAGATTTGGCGTTGAATAGATATAACTTTTGTCTTTGCTGACAGTTGCGGGAACTCCGATCCCGATGGCAAGAATTTGATCTTTCAAATCGTGCCGTGTTATATAGGTGTTAACTTCTTTTGCAAGGATCTCACCTGCGTTGTCTCCGGCCAAATGAGCACTGGATCTGCGTACAAAGTTGGACAGAACACCATCTTCAGTAACCGTGCCCATTCGAAGATTTGTGCCGCCGATATCAATGCCCAAGATATAATTATCCATTGACCGCACCTTCAAACTGTCCTACCATGATGTCCCAGGCCTTTATCAAATCCGGATCATTTTTGAACAGTCCCGAAGAACCTACAATAAAGGATTCAATTCCAGCGTCCGCCAGAATTTTATATGTACTGCTATTGCAGGATCCATCGATTTCTATGATAAAATGGTATTTTTCCGGGTTGGCTTCTTTTATTTCTTTCGCCTCACGTACTTTATCCAGAATTTCCGGAATAAAGGGCTGGCCTGCAAAGCCGGGGTCTACGCTCATAAAGGTGATTTTGTCCAGCTTGTGCATATATGACTGAATCGCATTGAGCGGTGTTTCCGGATTGACCGCAACACCAACCTTAAATCCGGCACTCCGAATTTCATCAATCAAGCGAAAACCCTGTCCGCTGATCACCTCGGCATGAGGGCAGAAATAACTTTGTATGCCTTTCTCATTCATTGGAGCAATCGCTTTGGCCAGCGGCTCGAGATAATCTCCGGGCTCAGTACACATTAGATGAAAATCCATGGGAATGGCACATACGGGAGCAATTGCTTTCGCTATATCCGGGGATAAAGTAATATTTTTAACAAAGTGACCGTCCATAAGGTCAAAGTGAAGCATGTCTGCGCGTGTATTTAAGATTTCTACTTGATTTTTAATGTCAAGAAAATTCATACACATGAGAGAAGGGTTGAATAAAGGCTTCATAAGGATATCCTTTCCTTTAAAGAATTACTTTTTTGTGGAGACCGCGACAAAGTGGTCAATGGCAACCGAGATGATAATCAAAGCACCCATAACAATCTTCTGATAAGAGCTGTCAATCATCAAAGAAGTCATACCATAGTTAATGATGCCGATGATAAAACCACCTATAACGACACCCGGAATCTTTCCCTTGCCGCCCATGAAACTCGTACCACCAATAATGGATGCAGCGATCGCATAGGTATCATAGCCGCTGCCAGCGGTAGGATCCGCACAATTCAAACGGCCAATAAGCACGATGCCGGCAATGCCGGCGCAGGTACCGGAAATCATGAAGACGATCAGGGTGTGCAGAGGCACATTGATACCGGAATACCATGCGGCAGCTTTATTACCGCCCAAGGCATAGATGTTACGGCCCGCCTTGACCTTCGTGGTGAAAAACCAGAGGACAACGGCAACTGCCAAAGCTACAATCGCGGTAATAGGCAGAAAGCTGAAAAGGCTGCTGCTCATAATGTTGGAGAAGGCCGAGGGAAACCCAAAGATATTCGAAGAATGAGAAACGACCAGCATGATACCAAAGAAAATCGATTGTGTGCCAAGGGTAATAATAAATGGATGCAGACCGGTTTTGTTGACTAACGTGCCATTTATAAATCCAAATAACGTTCCGCACAGAATACCGATAATACAAGATGGAAACCATGGCATACCGGCAACCATAAGTTCGGCGGCGACCATACCGGACATACCGCAGATTGCACCAACACTCAGATCAATGCCGGCAATCAGAATGGCGAAAAACTCACCGCAGGCAAGAAGGATATTAACAGAAGATTGCTTCAAAATCTGCGGGACGGAAGAAGAATTAAAAATCGAACTCGGCTTGGCAATTGTCAGTAACACCAGCAGCAAAACCAGAATGCCGACGGTTCCATAACGTTGCCATATAACCCCAAAATTTACATCATTTTTCTTTATGGCTTTTTCACTCATGATATTTACCTCCTTATTACTCCCCAGTAGATGTTTTCACAATATTTTCTTCGTTTGCATTCTTGCTGTCAAAGGTCATACGGATCTTGCCGTCACGGAACACTGCAATACGATCGCAGACACTCAGCAGCTCGGTCAATTCTGAAGAAACCATCAAAACGCCTTTGCCCTCGTCGGCCAGCTTACGCATCAGAATATAGATTTCGCTCTTACTTCCGATATCGATACCCTTGGTTGGTTCATCAAAGATAACAACTTTGGTATCCGCCGCCATCCACTTGCCAAGAATGACCTTCTGTTGGTTGCCGCCAGACAGATCAACCGTCATCTGGTTGACGCTGGTGCACTTTATCCGCATATCCGTCTTTTGCTTATCAGCCCATTCGTTTTCTTTCTGGTTGTTCACCAGACCGCCCAACCCACCGGCACTGGACTGCTTTATGTATGGAACAATAGAGATATTCTGCTTAATGGAAAAGTTGTCCATAAACCCGGTTTCCCGGCGGTTCTCAGTAACCATGCCGAGCCCCTGTTTGATAGCGGAATAAGGACTTATAATCTTTAACTCTTTCCCGTTCAGGAAAACCTGACCCGCACTCTTGGAATGGGCGCCGAAAATAGCTTCCATTGTTTCAGTACGGCCCGCACCCACCAATCCTGCAAAGCCAAGGATCTCTCCTTTATGCA
>WSSedL1CaDRAFT_10001559_pt1 | contig 13136 bp, 5 predicted proteins | sample WetSurSL1Cattail_FD_9464 | JGI IMG/M metagenome (IMG submission 9464)
GTGGTGAAAGATGGCGAGATGTTTATCAAGCCGTTTTCCTCAAAAGAAAAAATGGTACTTGGAAGCTATGGTATTTGGGAACCGGATGCACAACGGGAATTAGAACATCAAGTGGATTTGGTGATAATACCCGGAATTGCGTTTGATAAGCAAAAGAACAGATTAGGGCGTGGTAAAGGCTATTATGATCGTTACTTCGTTAATGATCGTGTAAAAAAATTTGGAGTATGTTTTGACGTCCAGCTTATGGAACGAATACCCGCCGAACAATTTGACATAAAGATGGATAAAATAATAACAAGCTCATTTACAATAGAGTAGTCAATACATCTTTTGATTTTTATATTGAATACAATATACAGGACGATAGTTGCACGTTAGCCGACTATCGTCTTTTTTTGAGTACAAGTCTTCAAAGCCATTCGTTTATATAATCTTCTTATCCATATTTATTGAAATAATTATGTTCTGATATCGTTTTAGTCCTGAATAGTTTATACATTTGTGTAGAAAATAATTTAATTTTCAAGAACCCTTCATGAAGAGATGTTTTTTAATCGGCATATTTTTTTTATTTATTGCTTCGGACTTTATTTTTGCCGGACAAAATCTGATTGTTAAGGATTATTCTATCGAAAATGGACTTCCTCATAACACAGTTTTTTGCTCACTAAAAGATGCCGATGGATTGATGTGGTTTGGCACTTGGTACGGATTGTCTAGTTTCGATGGAGTTAAATTCCGAAGTTACAACAACAGAAGCGATTATAATGCCGATATTCCTCCCCATAAAATACAAAATATTATTGAAGCAAATAACGGAAATTTGTGGGTGAAAACCATCGATCATAAACTTTATTTGTTTGATAAAAAAACCGAGCTTTATTACGATGTATTTAATGAAATAAAAAAGAATTATAGTAGCGTCAGCCCTAAAATCATTAAAATTCAAAAAAACGAATCGGGCGATTTACTGTTATTGACAAAAAATAAGGATTTACTTCTGGCAAGAACTGATAATGCCGATAGAATAAGTATTTCACTCTTATATAACTCACAGAGTAAAAGAGAGCATCGCCTGACTAATAATTTGTTTATAGAAGATGCTAACTATATTTGTTGGATAGGAATTGATTTTAAAGTCATTGTTTGCAAGAAAGGCAATTTACTCCAATCAAAGCCCGTGGACTTTATTTTGAAAAAAATTGACCCGGATGGTATCCATACATTTTCAACGGCATTTCGGAAAGGACAATATCTCTGGGTAGGCGATCAGGATGGAGTAATCTTTAAAATTGATTTTAATTCCGGAAATGTACAAAAGATGGACATTTTTAATGGTATTGGTACAATTGACAATATTCTTCAATTGTCGGACAAAACTTTATTGGTAGCGGTTCATGGTAAAGGAGTTTTTGAAATAAATGAACGTACGTCTTCTTCTCATAAAGTGATACCATTATCTCCTTCTGATGCTGTTACAAATGTTTTTACAGATAGCTATGACAAAGTCTGGTTCGAAATTAATCAAACCTCTGCTCTTTATTTTGATCCATTCAATTTGATTAGTAAAAGATTTGATTTTGGCATAGGTAGAGTTAATAAAACACTTGCGTTTCAGGATGGGAAAGAGCTTGGTATGTTCATCTTAACTACTTTTGGAGATGTTGTGTGGTTCGATCGAAACAAAACAACAGTAGAATTATTGAATGAACTACCGGATGTTCGTAGAAATGGAGATAAAAAATTATATTTCAATATCTTACTCGACAAAGACAACATTTTGTGGTTGACTTCTACAACTCAGGGAGTTTGTCGGATAAGTTTTCCGAAACAACAATTCAATCTTTTCAATTTCTTAGAAAGAGGCATAAATACCGAAACAGGTGTAAAAGCTTTTTTTCAAAGACGCAATGGAGATATATGGTTTTCAACCCGAGGAGGACAAGTCTGCTGTCTGGATAAATATATGCAAATCAGAGAAGTTTATTCTCTTGGGCATAATTATATTGGCTCGGTCTATCATATTATGGAAGATCACAAAGGGAATCTTTGGTTTTCTACGAAAGGAGATGGTCTGGTACTCGCAGAACCACTGCCCGGCGTTATAGGAAAATATAAACTTACAAGATATAAGTATAATGAACTGAATCCCGCTTCGATTAGTGGCAATGATGTTTATTTTACCTTCGAAGATAGCAAAAATCGTATTTGGGTGGCTTTATTTGGTGGTGGGTTGAATCTGATAAAGAGCGAAAATGGTATAACCACTTTCCTGAATAGATTTAATAGCTTTGATAATTACCCGAAATATGGACAGTATATGGAAGTCCGCAATATTGTAGAAGACAAAGATGGACGTATTTGGGTGGGTACCAGCGATGGTTTAATGTCGTTTGATGGACATTTTACGCAACCAAATAACATTGAGTTTGAAATATACCGAAACGAAAGATCAAATTCCAACATTTCAGATAATGATATTTATGTATTATATAAAGATGGTTCGGGGCAGATATGGATAAGTGTTTTTGGTGGTGGCTTGAATAAATTGGTAGGTTACGACAAAAAAAATCATCGACCTGAATTTAAAACATACAGCTTGAAAGATGGATTAAATAGCGAAGTGATTGTTTCGATAGTGGACGATAACAAAAATGCTTTGTGGTTGGCTACTGAAAACTCTATCTCTCGTTTTGATAAAGAAAAAGAGGCATTTCGCAATTTTGATCGATACGATGGTTTTTTGAATGTACAAATGGAAGAAGAGAGCGCTCTCCGGTTAGCTTCGGGTGATCTTTGGTTTGGAACGAGAAAAGGAATATTGTCGTTCAACCCCGAAAAGATTGAAACTTATAACTGCGAATACAAAACCATGATTGTCGATTTTTTAGTTTCGAATAAAGAACTGAGCAGTTTCAAAGATGATCCGATACTAAAAGAATCAATCCGGTATGCTAATTCAATTAAACTGAAATATAATCAATCCAACTTTATGGTGGAGTTTGCTGCATTGAATTACTACAATCAAAACCGGGTGTCGTACAGGTATATTTTAGAAGGATACGAAACCGAATGGCACAACAATGGAAAAAATCGCATAGCATCATATCCAAATGTTCCCCCAGGTAAATATAACTTTCGCGTTCAAACTATTGACGAAGGAAATCCTGCCTTAAAGTCGGAACGAACACTTGCAATAACCATCCTTCCTCCTTGGTGGAGAACGTGGTGGGCTAATGTGATTTATTCAATTTTAGGCTTGTTTGTTGCTTACGGCATTTTTAGGGTGATTATGTTCTATATCAAAATGCGAAACGAAGTATATATCGAACAGCGGGTTTCTGAATTAAAAATCCGGTTCTTTACCAATATTTCACATGAACTGAGAACTCCACTTACCCTGATTATGGGGCCTATTCATGAACTGAAACAAAAAAAATTGATTACAGAAAAGGGACTTCAATACCTTTCAATTATTGAAAAAAGTGCTAATCAAATGCTTCAGTTGGTTAATCAAATTCTCGATTTCAGAAAAATACAGAATGGGAAAATGGTTTTGCATGTCTCTCGCTTCGATTTGAATAAATTAGTTAAAGCGTTTCAGAAGGAGTTTTTAGTGTTGGCTGAAGAGAATGATATCAATTATTCATTCCAGTTAACCAATGAAGATGTTTTTGTTTGGGTGGACAAAGAAAAACTTGAAACGGTTATCCGGAATGTGATTTCGAATGCATTCAAGTTTACGAAAAACGGTGGGAGCATTTTTGTTTCAACTGAGTTGTCGGAAGATAAACAGCATTGTTTTATTAAAATTGAAGATACAGGTATAGGCATACCACAAAATAAGTTATCCGAAATTTTCGAACGGTTTACTCAAGGTGAAAACGCAAAAAACGCCTACTATCAGGGAACCGGTATTGGACTTGCTTTATCGAAAGAAATCGTTACTCTTCATCACGGAGACATTACTGCTGAGGGAAAACAAGGTGTTGGTTCTGTATTCACAGTTCAATTGCAAATGGGGAAAGATCACTTCAAATCTAATGAAGTGAATTTTTATGTGAGTGACGAAATTTCCGAAGAAGAATCAGCTATTATAGAAGATATCACGAATGAAACAAATGCCGAGAATATAGGAAACCTACCAACATTACTGGTGGTGGAAGACAATAAGGATCTTTGTAATTTGCTCAAACTTCAATTGGAAGATAGGTATTTTGTGCTGATGGCTAATAATGGGATAGAAGGTTTGAAAAAGGTAAATCATCATCATCCCGATATTGTGGTAACCGATCAGATGATGCCCGAAATGAGTGGTACGGAAATGTTGAAGCGAATCAGAGATGACTTTAAAATTAGTCATATTCCTGTAATTATACTTACTGCAAAAGGAGATGAGGAATCAAAAATAAAGGCGATTAATTTAGGTGCGAATGCGTACATTACAAAACCATTTAATAAGGATTATCTGGTGGCTCGTATCGAGCAACTTTTGAGCGATCGCAAGGTTTTCCGTGAAAAAATATGGCGACAGGAAGAAATTCCACAAGAAAAACAACCTGACAGTTATGAAAACTATTTGGTGAAGAAAGATATACAGTTCCTCGAAAAAATCAATCAGGTTATTGAAGAAAATTTGCAAAACAGCGACTACAATATAGATGCCATTGCCGAAACATTGGGATTGAGTCGCTCTGCATTCTTCAAAAAGCTGAAGAGCTTAACCGGATTTGCGCCTGTCGATTTGATTAAAGAAATTCGTCTCAACAAATCTGTCGATTTATTGAAAAATACGGATATGACTGTGTCTGAAATCGCCTTTGAAGTTGGTTTTAAAGAAGCAGGTTATTATGGCAAATGTTTTCGTAAAAAGTATAATCAAACTCCCACAGAGTTCATGAGTAAATACAGAAAAGCCTGATAAAACGATTACAAAATGTGTTTCCTAACGTTTTAAAATCAGTATTAAATAAAAATATACTGTTATGAATTTGAAAAGACATATCCTCCTTTTCTTGTATTTGTTGGTTGTGTTGATGGCAAATTTTACCATGGCACAGAATTTCGGTCTTCAGATTGAAAATAATAAACTGATTTATTCTTTTGACGATCAAGGCAATCGCATCCTCGATTTTTCATATTGCGGTTACCATAGTTCGGAGTCTATTATCCCCAATGCGACCAATGCAATTTTTGTTTCCCAACGCACCGACGATGCCTCCGATATTATTCAGCGGGCTATTGATTATGTGGCCACACTGAAACCCAATGCCAACGGAATTCGCGGGGCTGTTTTATTGGATAAAGGAACTTTTTATCTGGATAAAAATCTGATTATCCCGACTTCCGGTATAGTTTTGCGTGGGAGTGGAAAAACAGCGACTATTCTTGTGAAACGTGGCTTTGATAGAAGTGCCATGATAAAAATTGAAGGAAAGAATAATCAGGTTAGTTCTGATACTATCAACGTTGCTTCTGCTTATGTGTCCGTAAATCAAAGAGATATTGCTCTTTCGTCTGTGTCTAAAATAAAAGTTGGAGACCGGATTAAAATTTTTCGTCCGTCTACCAAAGAATGGATAGCTGCCATTGGCTGCGATATTTTTGGTGGAGGTATCAGTGCTCTTGGCTGGAAACCCGGTGATACGAATATCTATTGGGACAGAACAATAACAAAAATATCAGGAAATACTATTACAATAGATGCTCCACTTACAGTCGCCATAGATGCCAAATTCGGCGGTGGCAAAGTAATTCCTTATCAATGGAGCGAACGTATTTCGGAGTCAGGTGTTGAAAATCTGACATTAAAATCTGAATACGATCACCAATATCCGAAAGATGAAGATCATTGCTGGACAGGTATTTCTATTGAAAATGCTGAAAACTGCTGGGTTCGTCAGGTGAATTTCTTCCATTTTGCAGGGAATGCAGTTTTTCTCCAACCTACAGCTTCAAAGATAACGGTCGAAGATTGTATTTCAAAAGAACCCGTTTCAGAAATTGGAGGTTTTAGACGCAATACTTTCTTTAATATGGGTCAACTGAATCTTTTTCAGCGTTGTTATTCCGAAGAAGGGATGCATGATTTTGCCGTCGGATTCACTGCTCCCGGACCGAATGCCTTTGTACAGTGCGAAGTGAAAAATGCTTACGGATTCAGTGGCTCGGTGGATGCGTGGGCTTGCGGATTGCTTTTCGATATAGTAAATATCGATGGGCATAATCTGACTTTTAAAAATCTTGGTCAGGATAAAAATGGTGCTGGTTGGAATACCGCAAACAGTATGTTCTGGCAATGTGCAGCCGCTGAAATCGAGTGTTATAGTCCTGCGAAAGATGCTAAAAATCGTGCCTATGGATGTTGGTCTCAATTTTCCGGTGACGGTGAATGGGGCGAATCTAATAATCATGTGCAACCCCGGAGTTTGTTTTACGCTCAATTATCTGAAAGGTTAAATAAAGATGTTTTCACTCAGGCATGTATTCTTCCTATAGGCAACGAAGCATCAAGTAGTCCTACGGTAGACGCCGCTAAAGAAATGATTCGTTTGGCACGCATTCCCTTACTCACACTCGAAAACTGGATTGATCAACAGAACTTTTTAGCATCGACTGATCCTAACGGAATTTTTTCTTCCGACAATCTGAGAACCAAACCGATGAAAATTAAGGTTTATACGCCGGTAATTACTATCGAAAATGGAAAAATGGTTTGTGACGGGCGTTTGGTTGTCGGTGGCAAGTCAGATGTACAATGGTGGAACGGAAAAACTAAATTCAATTATCTACCGAAGATGAAACCACATATTACCCGTTTTGTTCCGGGACGGGAAGGTTACGGGCTTACCGATAGAATCGACTCGGTATTGACATATATGAAAAAACAAAATCTCGCTGTTTTGGATCATAATTACGGACTTTGGTACGATCGTCGCCGGGATGATCATGAACGTATCCGTCGTCGGGATGGGGATGTTTGGACACCATTTTACGAGCAACCTTTTGCCCGCAGCGGACAAGGAAGTGCATGGGATGGACTATCGAAGTATGATTTAAACCGACCCAACCAGTGGTATTGGATGAGATTGAAAGAATTTGCTGACAAGGCGGAACGGCAAGGCGTTTTATTATATCACGAGAATTTCTTTCAGCATAATATTATTGAAGCTGGAGCACACTGGGTAGATTGCCCATGGCGTTCGGCAAACAATATTAATGATCTGGGATTCCCTGAACCAGTGAATTTTACTGGCGATAAAAGAATTTTTATGGCGGATGTTTTTTATGATATTTCGAATCAGAATCGCAAAAATACTTACAGAAATTATATCCGTCAGTGCTTGAATAATTTTGCAGGAAATACAAATGTCGTTCAGCTTTTGAGTTTCGAATATACCGGGCCATTACATTTTGTCCAGTTTTGGCTCGATGTAATTGATGAATGGCAAAAAGAAACCGGAAATAATGCAACTGTGGCTTTGAGTTGTACCAAAGATGTACAGGATTCCATTTTGTCCGATCCAAAGCGCGCGGCTATTGTGGATATTATTGATATTCGTTATTGGCATTATAGAAACGATGGAACTACTTATGAGCCGAAAGGCGGATTAAGTCTGGCTCCACGCCAACATGCCCGCTTGCAACAAGTGGGAAAAGTAACTTTTGCCGAAGCATATAAAGCAGTATGCGAATACCGTACAAAATATCCTGATAAAGCTGTAAGTTATTATAGCCAAAATTATCCTGAAATGGCATGGGCGGTATTTATGGCAGGAGGTTCTGTCCCACAAATTCCAGTAAAAGATGAAGATTTTTTACAGGCTTCAACAAAAATGATTTGCGTCCCTGCAAAATATGAAGGTTATTATAAGATGACGAATGCCGAAAAGAACATTGCAATGATTTATTCCGATAAGAAACAAACTATTTCTGTTGACTTGAAATCCGGCAAATATCAATTGATTTTTATTAATGCCTTTACCGGCGAGAAGATTGTTGCTAAAAGTGTACGAGTGAACCAAAATTACAAATTTACAACTGAAAACAACAATGCCGGTGTTTGGTGGTTTAAAAAAATCTGAATGCGGTTGCGATGGTAAATATTTTGAAGCGGATGTCTTTGTGACATTCGCTTTTTTCATGAAGTAATTATCCGTTTTGCCTTGAACTGAATATGAAAAACAATTTTTTACCAAAATTTCCCTGTGGTAAAAACTGATAAAGAATGGCTATATGAACTCTTTCTGATCAATATTAGCAAGGATAGTAATAGAATTTTGTCGGATTTTAACAGTCCAATCTGCCAAAATATGTTTTGCAGCAGGTTACCTGTTTTTACCATATCCATACCTGAAATTTCCAGTAGTTATTTGTGGTTTGGTCTACTTTTGTTTCGTCACTAAAACCAAAAAATAATACTCTGTCATGGAACAAGACTACCAGACAAAAACCACTTTGCAAGATCAGAAATCTATTATTTTATTCAACGCCTTCAAAAATGGCGATATTTCTGCATTTTCTAAGTTATATGACTTGCACGTAGGAATGCTTTATAACTATGGTTATCGTTTGACGAACGATGCAGAACTTCTGAAAGATTGTATTCAGGATGTATTTATAAAAATATACAATAAGCGGACGGAGTTAGAGGCTGTACAGAATATAAAATCATATTTAATTATTTCGCTCAAAAATAAACTTTGCGACGAAAGCCGTAAACGCATTCACCTGTCAGATGTAGCAGTAGAAGAGTTGGATGCAATATCTTCCGACAACGTAGAAAACAACTATTTAGCTGCTGAAAAAGAAAAACAAAACAATGAATTTATTTCTCATATGCTGACGAAGCTTTCACCCCGTCAGCGAAAGGCGATTGAGTTGTATTATATTGAAGAACGCAAATACGAAGAAATCTGCGAACTGCTTCAAATGAATTATCAATCGGTTCGCAATTTAATTCATCGCGGAATGTTGAAATTACGCAGTTGCGCTTGTTAACAAAAATTTGAGTACATATTTTGTCCGTATTCGTTTCCTTATATAAAGAATACGGTAAAAAGTGACTAATATTGTTGATAAACAAACCTACGAATTCCTGATTAATGACGATTTTATACTTTATGTCATTGATCCGGCTTCCAATTTATGTGGAAAATGGGATAACTTTTTTTCCCTTCATCCCGATCAACTTCCTTTTGCCAACGAAGCTAAACTCATTCTGGAAGGGAAAACGAATCCTATAAATATCAAAACGGAAGATTTTGATGAAATGAAAACGGAAATTTTTAAAGTCTGTGATGTATATAGTAATAATTAAAAAAAAGACCGATTTTAAACGATCGGTCTTTTTTCTTTACGATTGTACGTTTAAGCAAATTAATTTTCGAATTTAATATGTAAACCAATGACAAAAATGAAGAAGTACTTTCTTGCATTTTGTTAGCAATTGTCAATAAAAATCAAAAACTTAAATCGGGTATCATTTAATTTATTTTCGAATAAACTTGTTTCTCTGACATTTTATGTTTATAATAAAAAAAGTGCTATATTTGCACCTCGTTAAAAAAAATAGAAATAATTAATTGTCTTATCATTAAATAAATTTTCCATGCAAAACAAAGGACTTATCAGGATTTTTGCAATTGCACTCGCGCTGGTGTGTATATTTTACTTGTCCTTTTCTGTTGTAACCAGTACTTATAATAAAAAAGCTCAAGAATACGCAGCAGGGGACAAAATGAAAGAGTTTCAGTATCTTGACTCAATTGCAAACGAAAAAGTGTGGTTAGGTTATACGCTGAAAGAATGCCGCGAAAAAGAAATCAATCTGGGTCTCGACCTTAAAGGAGGGATGAACGTAACGCTCGAGGTATCGGTTGGTGATATTATCCGTTCGTTATCTGATTATAATCAGTCTCCTAATTTTGTAAAAGCCCTTGATGTGGCTACTCAACGTCAAAAAACAAATAGTCAGGTTAATTTTCTCGATTTGTTTGTAAAAGCTTATTCTGAGATTGATCCCAATGCAAAATTAGCCTCCATTTTCAGTACCTATGATCTGAAAGATAAAATCACGCTATCGTCTACCAACGAGCAAGTAGTGAAAGTGCTGAAAGAAGAAATAGATGGTGCTATCAGCAATTCATTTAATGTTTTGCGTACACGTATCGACCGTTTTGGTGTGGTACAGCCAAATATCCAACGCGACAATAACAACACTGGTAGAATACTTATTGAACTTCCCGGTGTGAAAGAACCGGAACGTGTTCGTAAATTGCTTCAGGGTTCTGCCAATCTCGAATTTTGGGAAACTTATGAGCTAAACGAAATCATTAATAACCTTTCTGAAGCAAATAAGGTAATTGCTGATCTTCAAAAAACCGGTACGACTGTAAAAACCGATAGCATAAAACCTGCTGAACAAACTGCCACTGTTAAAACTAATGCCAAATTATCGGGAATCGATAGTTTGAAAGCTGCTGTTCAGAAGAAAAATACAGTAAATCAGGATTCTGCTCAGATGATTGCTAATGCAAAAAAAGAATATCCTCTTATTTCATTGTTTATCGGAGGTATTCAACCTAACGCAGGTCCTGTAGTAGGTATGGTTCACAGCAAAGATACTGCGACTATTAACTCTTACCTTAAAATGAAACAAGTAAGAGATGTACTTCCACGTGACCTTGGTTTGCGCTGGTCGGTAAAACCGGTGCAGGAAAATACCGAAATATTCCAGTTAATTGCTATCAAAGTATCGAGTCGTGATGGTCGTGCTCCGCTTTCGGGTGACGTGATTACAGATGCAAAAGCTGACTTTAACCAAACGTCTGCTTATGCCAATGTAAGCATGAGTATGAGTGCTGAAGGTTCTAAAATATGGGCTCGTTTGACGAAAGAAAATATTGGTAAATGTATCGCTATTTCTCTTGACGGATTTATATATTCTTTCCCGAGAGTAAATACCGAAATCAACGGAGGAAACTCTGAAATCACTGGTAATTTCACTGTGGAAGAAGCAAAAGACTTAGCTAATACCCTGAAATCAGGTAAAATGCCTGCTCCTGCTTATATTGTTCAGGAAGATATTGTAGGACCTTCTTTAGGACAAGAAGCCATTAATAATGGACTTATTTCCTTTATTATTGCATTTGTACTTGTACTGATATACATGGTTGTGTATTATGGATGGTTGCCGGGTTTATTTGCCGATATAGCACTTTTTGCTAACGTATTTTTCCTTATAGGGATTTTAGCTTCATTCTCTTCTGTACTGACACTGCCGGGTATTGCGGGTATCGTACTCACCATGGGGATGGCCGTCGATGCGAATGTGCTCATATATGAGCGTATAAAAGAAGAAATGCGTAATGGTAAAGCGATGAAGCAGGCTGTTCATGAAGGTTTCAAACATGCTTTGACTGCGATCATCGACTCTAACGTTACCACCCTTATGACAGGTATTATTTTGGTGATTTTCGGACAAGGACCTATCAAAGGTTTTGGGGTGACTTTGAGTTTTGGTATTATTACCACTTTTATAACAGCAGTGTTCCTTACAAGAGTAATGGTGGAATCGTATATTTCGAGAGAAAAACACAAAGAATTGTCTTTCCACACTAAATTGTCAAAAAGTTTCCTCCAAAATACGCATATCGATTTCATGAAAATTCGTAAAGTAATGTATACTTTATCTGGAATCATGATCATCATCAGTATTATTTCATTTTCGACAAGAGGTTTCAACTTGGGTATCGATTTTTCAGGTGGACGCAATTATATTGTGAAATTTGATAAACCAGTAAAAACCGAAGACGTCAAAAAATTGTTACAAGGTGCTTTTGGAGATGATGCTCCAATGGTAATCACTATTGGATCGGAAGATCAGGTGCGTATCTCTACAAAGTATAAAATTGCGGATGCAGGTGTACACATTGATGATGAAATTGAAATGAAATTGTATCAAAATTTGAAACCGTTACTTGGAAACAATGTTTCGCATGATGATTTTGTTACCAACTATATTAAGAGTTCTTCAAAAGTTGGTCCTACTGTGGCTGATGATATTAAAACATCTGCAGTTTGGGCGGTAGTTTTAGCGCTCATTGGTATCGGGCTTTATATTCTTATCCGTTTTGGCGAATGGGGTTACTCTCTTGGAGCTATTGTTTCGCTTGCCCACGACGTTATTATTACTATGGGATTGTTCTCGTTGTTCTGGGGAATTTTACCGTTCTCTATGGAGATTGATCAGTCTTTTATAGCGGCAATCCTGACGGTAATCGGATATTCTATCAACGATACGGTGATTAACTACGATCGTATTCGTGAGAATGTTCATCTGTACCCTAAACGCGACCGTGTATCCATCATTAACGATTCGGTTAACCAGATGTTAGGTCGTACATTTAGTACAACGTTTACCGTAATCATTACATTAATAGTAATGTTCACGTTTGGTGGTGATTCAATCCGTGGATTTATCTTTGCTATGTTGTTCGGTATTTTTATCGGAACTTATTCTTCTGTATTTATCGCTTCGCCTGTTACTGTCGAAATGGATAGATTGGTTAGACGTAAGAAAGCTAAAAAAGAATTAGCCCCAAAATAGATTGGTAAAAATATAAATAAAGACCTCAGTTCATTTACAGAATTGAGGTCTTTTTATTATATGGAAATGTTTCTATTTATAAGCCTGAATGTTGATTCTCTTACTCTTATATGTCGCTTTTTAAGTCGTACAGACCTCCCTCTTTTTTCCGTCACGCGGATTACTCCCCTACCTGCCAACCTCCCGAACCGTCATTTTTTTTTTCATTTTCAGAGAACAACTTATATTTTTAGGAACTCACACAAAGAATAACGGTTCTGACAGATTCCGGAACGACGCTAACGGAGTCCGAAACGATGCTGACGCAATCCGAAACAACGCTGACGCAATCAGGAACGACGCTGACACAATCCGAAACGACGCTGACACAATCCGAAACGACGCTGACGCAATCCGAAACGATGCTGACTCAATCCGAAACGATGCTGACAGAGTCCGGGGTCTATTCAATAAACTGTGTCAAAAAGGGGAAAAACCTTATATTTACCCTATAAAAACAAGTTTATATGAACAAGAGAGAAGG
>WSSedL1CaDRAFT_10001560_pt1 | contig 13112 bp, 12 predicted proteins | sample WetSurSL1Cattail_FD_9464 | JGI IMG/M metagenome (IMG submission 9464)
TTCATCATGGCATGGTAGCCGGAAGAGAAGCCCAGCAAGCCGGTCATGCCTACGTCATATGGATTGTCGTATTCGATGAACTCTTTTCCGCGCAAGGCATGGACGATGGGCGCCTGAAGCCTGCCTGCCAGCGCGACCAATTCATCGTGCGCACTCGCGCAACCGGATCCAGCCAAGATCGTTACTTTTTGCGCTCGGTTCAGTTCGGCAGCCAAACGGTCGAGCTCTTCCCGGCGAGGAACGATCTCCGGCTCCACGCTGGAGAAGACGACACGCCTGGCTTCATTGACGGCGTCGGAAAGCGCAACATCGCCAGGGATTACCACCACGGCAACGCCTTTCTTCGCCAACGCCGTCTGAATTGCGACCTCAAGAATGCGCGGCATCTGCGAGGGATGCGAGACGAGCTCACAGAAATGGCTGCACTCCTTGAAGAGATGCTCGGGATGAGTTTCTTGAAAGTAACCGCTGCCAATTTCAGGCGTCGGAATTTGCGCCGCGATGGCCAACACCGGCACTCTGCTACGATGGCAGTCATAGAGGCCATTAATAAGGTGCAGATTGCCCGGTCCGCAACTGCCAGCACAGACCGCGAGCTTGCCCGTCAAGGCTGCTTCAGCTCCAGCGGCAAAGGCGGCTGTCTCTTCGTGCCGCACTCCGACCCACTCGATTCCCTTGCGTACACGTACTGAATCCGTGATGCCGTTGAGAGAATCGCCCGCAACGCCATAAATACGTTCCACACCAGCGGCGGACAGGACTTCCACAAATAGCTCTGCGACTTTTTTTGCCATTTTGTTCAGATTCATCTTCCGACGCAGGAGGAAGGAAATCAAGAGACTCTTTCAACTGGCGGCGGAAGCCCTTTCTCGCGTTGAGCGCTACATCCCAACTATCAAGCTCTCCCGGTGCGAATTGCGCGCAGGCTAGAGCGTCGTGTCATGCATGGCCTGGAATAGTCGAATCGGGCAATTTGCCCTCTACTCCTGAATGAACGCCAACAGATCTGCATTGACTTCATTTTTATGAGTCGAGCACAATCCATGAGAAGCACCAGGATAGACCTTCAGAGTCGAACCCTGGATGATCTTGGCCGACAACCGGGCTGAATTTGCAATCGGCACAATCTGATCGTCATCGCCATGAAGAATCAGCGTCGGTACATCGAACTTCTTCAGGTCCGCGCTGAAGTCCGTCTCAGAAAAAGCTTTGATGCAATCCAGAACGCCGATGAATCCAGAGCGCATTGCCTGTAGCCAGAAAGAGTCGCGTAGGCCCTGCGAGACAGATGAGCCAGACCGGTTTGCCCCATAAAATGTTTCCGCGAGGTCCTGGAAAAACTTAGCGCGGTCAGTAAGAACACCCGTGCGAATTCCATCGAAGACCTCCATCGGCAGACCACCGGGATTGGCTTCCGTCTTCACCATCAATGGTGGCACCGCTGCAATCAGAACAGCCTTGGCTACTCGTTTTGTACCGTGGCGACCAATATAGCGCGCAACTTCTCCACCACCCGCCGAATGGCCTACGTGAACCACCTTCTGCAAATGCAGCGTCTCTGTCAGCGTTGCAAGATCGTCCGCATAGGTGTCCATGTCGTTGCCCATCGAAGGCTGGCTCGACCGGCCGTGGCCACGGCGATCATGCGCAATGGCACGATAACCATGAGCGGCAAGGAAGAGCATCTGGTCCTCCCATGCATCTGCGCTGAGCGGCCAACCATGACTGAAGACCACGGGCTGTCCCGTACCCCAATCTTTGTAATAGATTTCACTACCATCTTTTGTCGTGATCGTGGGCATGAAGAACCTCCGCGTTACCGGTGATGAAATTCCCCGTGCTACATCGTCTGGAACTGGTTAGAAGCATTCTTGCTCAAGGCTGCTGCCAGGGTTTTCTGGTGAATTTGTTTGTCGATCTGAATTGCTCGAATCTGCTCGCAGATTGCATACTCGGCCAGATCTTCACACTGGCTGATTCGTTCACTATAGCTTCGAATGATCTCCGCTTCGTGATTGCGCTCCAACTGCAGCATCTCAATCGCTTTCTTTGAAATACTGAGGGCGCTGGCTTCATCCAATACCATACTGGTCAGGTAATCGATCTGCTCACCGAGAATCAGGGCATGATTCAGTTCTCGTACAACGTGCTCTTCAAGCACACCAGCGACATGCACAAGCTCAGATCCCTTCAAAACTTGTGAATAAACAACGTACGCAATAATCGCCTGATATTCGCGCGATAGATCCTGATTCAGCAAATTGATCAGTTCTACGTGAGAAACTTTCTTTGCCCCATCAGCGTGCAATTCCTCGATCAAAGCATCTCTCCTGAAAACGGTAGAATCATGTGGCCTATGTCGGAACTGCACGGCTTTACAGAGTCGAAACTTGTGCAACCTCAGAAGCAACTTCACTCTAGCAATCGCATTGTGGGGAAGACCGTGCAAATATGCACATTCGCCATTCCCCTGGAGTCGCAATTGAAAAAATGATCAGAAGCTCTTCATCCTGTGCTACTTCTCAGCCGGTCCGCCGGGGACTCGTTTTTAACGTTCTGTCCAGCCAGTCTTGGTCTTTTCGTATATTGAATGAGCGCCGGCGGCGTGCAGTGAAGCTGCGTGAGGCCAGAGTAACGGTGCGGGAAACGGCGCGACAGTGCGCGCGAGATCTTCTATATACCCAGCTACTCGCCAGAGCTCAATCATCGGTGCTATGCGCGCATCCAAAAAACAGCCGGACCGCGCCGAAAGCTACTTCCGACAAAAGGATGTCGCCGATGCCGACGCGTAGTCACACTTCAAGGACGGATCAATAAATATACATTCAGTCTGGGCGAAGTGTGCGATATTGAATTTTCCATACCAGGCTGATCGAGTTTACTTGGTCCCAGCTCTGTGTATGGGATGTAGTCCAGCGAAGAGCATATCAAAGAGGATGAGGATGGAGATGGAAGACTCCCGGTGCAGAGTTGCCGCGATGAACTCGAAAGACTTGCACTGATCGTCGGCGTGGTGGTCGAGAAGTATCCTCGCTATATGGGCCTGAATCGCCCGTGGTGATTGATCTTGGCGACGGATTTCAGGCCTCAGAGATAGTTGTCTGTGCAATGTGCTAGCCGTTTTCCTCATCTTCTGCATCCACCAAAGTACCAACGTGCCTGCCGGATCGACCCGTATGTACGGGCAGTCCTCCAATGAGCCCTTGATATTCTGTGAGCCGCGTGTCGAGAAGCACAACGCCCTTGTTTGTGATCTCATACTCGCGAATATCCTTGGCGTGGTTTCCGCCGCGCATCTTGATTACGGTCATGATCTTTCGGAGCTGGCCATCGATAGATACATACCGAAGCCGAATGATGTCATCCGTCAAAAAAGATATTGAGTAAGTACTAAACGGAAATTCGATAAAAGACTCATCGACTTCTACTGTGCTCAAGATCGTTACTCCGATCCCGGTCAGCGCAAAGATCATCCGGTAGAGTGACTCGCGAAAATCAGCGCGGAAACCTGGCGAAAGAGCCATTTCAAAGCCCGCCAGCGAATCGATCACCAATCGCTTGGCGCCGATCTTTTGTACGGCAGAGAGAATCGAGTGCATAGTTTCGTCCACAGATAGATCAAGCGGCCGGAGATAGAGAATCTCCAGCGTTCCCTCACTCTGCGGCTTTTCCAAATCTAATCCTAATGTGGCGGCTCGCTCCGCATAAGCCTGCGGGCGCTCTTCAAAAACAGCCACAATCCCGGACTCGCCCTGGCGAATACCCTCGGCGATGAATTGAGTTGCCAGCACGGATTTTCCAGTTCCGGAAGACCCCGCAACCAGGACGCTGTCGCCCTCGCGCACACCCCCATCCAACATCTTGTCCATCTCAGGAATACCGAAGGAAAGACGTTTAAGGCCGAGTGCGTTCCTTCTGCACGCTGTCAATCCAAAGGTGCGAGAAAAAGCCTGGACGCCTGCGTTGGTAATGCGAAACGTATGTAATCCGGGCACGGACGCCTGACCACGGAGTTTAACGATTTGCAACTTGCGTACAATGGAGTTGCGCTCTGTCGTCTGACGCAGCCAGAATAGCCCATCGGCAACCGTAAATATGGGGTTGTCGCGCAACTCTTCCTCGGCATATTCACCGATAAGAAAGGTTGTTGCCTGCCAGCTAGCCAGAAACAGCGCCAATCTCTGGATGAAAGATTGCAGATCCATGCCTTCCTGTGGCGCCCGAACCATGGTGCGGAAGGAGTCCACAACCACGACTGCAGGGCAGGACTTTGTAACTTCTTTGGTGATTTCCTCTAAAACTGCACCTAAATTATTTTCTAGCACAACCTGGCTCAGATTAATGAAGCGGATGGATTCAGGCAGCAAGGATGGGTCAAAGAATGTGTACTGTTGCTGGTAGCGCAGCATCTTGATTGCCGACTCGCCGAGGACGGTGAAATAGAGTGCGGGTCTCTCCGGTGTCGCATTGGTAAAGACAAACTGATGCGCCAACGTTGTCTTGCCACTGCCTGGGGCGCCGGCAATGATGTTGAACGAGAACTCGGGAATCCCGCCGCCAACAATTTCATCGAGGCCAGGAACTCCGGTCGGCAGTTTATTGATTTTCACCTTGTCTTCTGCGGTCATGCTTTTCTCCCGTTTCCCGAATTGCGATCATCAAAGGTTGCGTTCGGCCACGCGTTGCGCAGCAGGCGTAAAATCAAAACTTCGCCAAGGAACATATGAAGCAGACCGAGTAAACGGGCGATAAGAATAATTCCTCGTTCGTTTGCTTGGTAGACGCCAATCTGCCCCATGTCAATGTCGGCTTGTGGTTCAACCTCGCCGAAGTTCTGTAAAGAACCATCCGCAGCGATTTGTACCACGCCAAGACCCATATCTTCCGACTTGGCCAGCACCAAGGCGCGACAAGCAAGTGACTGGAAGCTTGCAACTCCGGTAATTACCGTGAGGCTCTGGCGCAGTTTCTCATAAACGCGAAGAATCGCAGGCTCAGCTGGCCTGGAATTCGTGTCCACAGCGGCTTCGTAGGTAAGGAGTCGTTGGGCCAAATCTCGTATCTCTGGGGGAATCGTCATTTTCAGCTCAGCGTCACTCCAGTGTTGAGATTCAGAGTTCCATAACACACTGCACAGGGGTCCATAGAGAAGTGCACCACATCGCAAGAGTCGCGAAATCAGACTATCTTCCTCTACGTCCTCAACCAATAGAACTGGAAATCAATTCATGTAGCGATTCGTTTGCAAGTTGGGAACCTCATCTTCTGGCCCGCCAGCCTTGCTCCGTATCAGAGTGAATATATCCAAAACCGTAGCAATGTTGCGGAGGTTACCCACAGCACTCACTAGTCCCTGCTCCATATCAGAATGCTTGTACGCCAAGGCTTCGATATGATCGCTTACACTCCTCAATCGGTTGATTTCCAGCAGAAGGTCCTCAAACGCAACAGCCATTGCCGGTTCATCGACATCTGAAACTGTTGTTCCTCCTACGGCATTCACAATCAACTCTGGCTTAACCTCAATCTGAAGTCGCAAATCCTCAATCAAACGCAGAGTTGTTGTTTCGCCTAAAAAAGTAAAAAACAGTCCAAGAAGCTGCGCAATGAGAATGACCCCAGCCTCGTTGTTCTCGCCTTTACTCGAACCATCTTGTGATTCAACATCGCTCAGACCACGCAATTCACCACTGGTCGTAACCTGCACGGCGCTGAGCTTGGGAGCTTGAGACCTGGCAAGGACCAAAGCCCGCGATGCAAGCACCTGAAAACCGTCTACACCCACAGGCTCTCCAAGTTGGCGGCGCAGCTTCTCATAGATGCGCACAGAAGCCGGTTTGGTTGGCTGGGAGGTCGCATTCGCATCAGCCTCAGAAGCAACGAGGCTACGAGCCAAATCGCGCGTTTTGTCGGAACGAGCCATCGATTCCACTCTTTCTCGAATGCTGTACCCCGCAATCGCAAAAAGGCACGTTATGCGATGATACTCTCTTGCCAAAGGCTTGGGGTGCGCTTCTCGATTTTATTCAATTTCCCGTCTTTCATTGAACTGTTTCTTCATCTGGCTGGCGAGCAAAACTGCACAGATCGTTCCCGTTTCTCGTGGGATGCTGAGCTAAGGAAAAAGAAGAATAAATCGCCTGATAAATAATTTTGGTTGACGCTTGGCAATTGCGCGCCATCTGAAAAAGCGAGTCTCCGTCCTGAGTTTTGTCTGGCTATTTCTTTCGCCACAAAATCTGAATGACCTTTTCGAAGGTCAAGCGATCTACGTAACGTCTTTGAGTGTTTGGTCTGCGAAGCCTCGGCCTTCGGAAGCAAAGTACCGCTTCCGAATCCAGAATGCGACATTCACCAAACCAATGAGTGCGGGTACTTCTATGAGCGGACCAACGACACCAACAAATGCCTCTCCTGAGTTCAAACCAAAAACGGCCACGGCTACGGCGATTGCCAACTCGAAGTTGTTGCCCGCCGCCGTAAACGACAGGGTGGCCGATTGCGCGTAATTTGCGCCGAGCCGTTTTCCCATCCAGAAGCTGACCAGAAACATAATCAGGAAGTAGACGACCAGTGGAATTGCAATGCGCACCACGTCGAGCGGCAGCCGCACAATCAGATCGCCCTTGAGGGAGAACATCACCAGAATCGTGAAGAGCAGGGCCACCAGCGTCAGTGGGCTGATGCGCGGAATGAAGCGCGTGCGATACCACTCTTCTCCCTTGATGCGCATCAGAACATAGCGAGTGATGAACCCTGAAACGAATGGAATGCCGAGATAGATGGCAACGCTCTTGGCGATCTGACTGATGCTAACATCAACGATGCTCCCCTCAAGGCCGAACCACTTTGGAAGCACCGTAATGAAGATCCACGCGTAGAGACTGTAAAAGAGCACCTGAAATACACTGTTGATTGCGACCAGTCCGGCAACGTAGTCTGTGTCGCCATCGGCCAATTCATTCCACACCATGACCATTGCGATGCAGCGCGCAATGCCGATCAAGATGAGTCCACGCATATAGGCAGACTCACCGCGCAGAAACACAATGGCAAGGACAAACATCAGTGCAGGACCGATGAGCCAGTTTTGGATCAGCGACAGCCCGAGTACGCGCTTGTTGCGGAAAATATCATGCAACTTCTCGTATCGAACCTTCGCCAACGGCGGGAACATCATGACGATTAACCCAATGGCGATTGGGATATTCGTTGTGCCGCTCTGAAAGCGGTTGACGAGCCCTGCGGAGTCGGGAACGAAGTGGCCAAGCGCCACTCCAATGGCCATGGCAAGAAATATCCAAAGTGTGAGGAAGCGATCAAGAAACGAGAGATGCTTCCGCTGTAATGGCGCGCAATTCTGGACCTGCGTATAAGATTTGCTGAACATGATTAATTGGCCTCACTTCTGCATGGAGGTTCGACGGAAGCTGGTACGGGAGCACTTTGCAGGGCAACAAACTTTGTCGGGCTACAGCAAGCCTTTGCCAGTCGCGAGCGATCCACATGCATGGCCCGATCATCTTTGAGCCACGCAAGCGTCTGTTGCAGCACCTTTGCAGCGCCAAGATTCTCCGGCATCACGATGCGATAGTGCATCCATTTTCCTTCGCGCCGTGCGGCAACGATTCCGGCACTCCGAAGATAGGCCAGATGGCGGGAAATCTTGGGCTGAGCTTGCCCCAGAATCTCGACAAAATAACAGACACAAATCTCCTGATCTCCCATCAGGTTGAGCAGGCGGAGACGCGTATTGTCACCCAACGCCTGAAAGAAGCGCGCCACATTGAACTGAGACGATTTTGCTGACATGGAATCCTTACCGTATTGAAAAATGTGAAGTTTTGACTACGCGCATCCTGTCTTCGCGCGAGACGCCAAGTTTCCTGGCCTGCTAAAAGTGATATTTGAAACAGGAATTGCAATTCGCGGCGATGGCCACCAACTCGGCGACAGCCTCCGTGTAGAGACTCTGCACGGGGGCTTCAGCGGCATTGTCCGCAATGCCAGCCCCTGTTGCCTCTTCACTGGAACTGCAAGTACCGGACGTGCAGTGCGCTGGGTTCTCTGAAATACCGATTCCATCCATTTCCAAATCCCTCATCTCAAACGGCCTGCATTTCTTATACGCCTTGACGAATATGTACACAAGGAATATAGTCGCTTTGGCATATATGTTTTAGGAGGAAATCATGGCAGAGAAGATTCTGGAGTCGGTCAAGTCCAAGTACGGGGCTGTGGCAGAAAGTTCACTGTCGAGCAAGAACGCTGGCGTCACAGCAGTGGCGAAGGCCTTCGGATATACAGCAGAGGAACTTACGTCGATTCCTGCGGAAGCCAATATGGGCTTGTCTTGCGGCAATCCCACGGCAACAGCACACATCAGACCCGGTGAAGTTGTGGTCGATCTTGGCTCCGGCGGAGGCCTCGATGTGTTTCTCGCCGCGAAGATGGTTGGCCCGGAAGGTCGCGCCATCGGCATCGATATGACGCCAGCCATGATTGAGCGTGCACGAGCCAATGCCAAGGCGGGCGGCTATACCAACGTCGAGTTCTACCAGTCCACGATTGACCAGATTCCATTGCCGGATGCCTCGGTTGATTGCGTCATTTCTAACTGCGTACTGAATCTAGCGCCAGACAAGCCCGCGGTGTTTCGTGAGATTGCCCGCGTGCTGAAGCCGGGTGGCAGAGTGGCCGTGAGCGACATCGCATTGAAGCAGGAACTTCCCGAAGTTATCGCGAAGAGCGTTGCCGCTTATATTGGCTGCATTGCCGGAGCAATCCAAATCGACGATTATCGGGCTGGGTTGCTTGCCGCGGGGTTCGAGCACGTCGAAATCGTCGACAGCGGCGCGGACCTGAATGCTTACGCCAAGGTTGAGAATCAGTCGGGATGCTGCTCGCCCACGATGGACACTTCCAATCCGCTTCAAGTAATTGAGACATCGTGCTGTTCTCCCGCGCCCGCCGCATCGTCCACTGTGCATGAAGAGTTGAAGGCATTGTTGGAGCAATACGACGTCAATGCGGCTGCAGCCAGCGTGAAGGTTTATGCCGTCAAGCCAGGGGAAACATCGGCGAGAACGCGCTGCTAGCTGCGACAAGTGATAAATCGGTGTCCCAAGCATAAAAAGGATCATGATGGTCAAGGTAATCTTTGCCTGCATTCATAACGCAGGACGTTCCCAAATGGCGGCTGCGTTTTTCAATCAACGCGTCGATCCCACAAAGGCCGTAGCCATATCTGCAGGAACAGATCCCGGCCTGCGTGTTCATCCCGAGGTGCTTACCGCCATGCAGGAGGTTGGAATAGATCTGAGCAACGCCAAGCCTCAGAAACTGACGGAAGAACTGGCGCGAGATGCGCAACTGCTCATTACCATGGGTTGCGGCGACAAGTGCCCCTATGTGCCAGGACTTCGCCGTGACGACTGGCCTCTCCGCGACCCCAAAGGACAGCCCGTCGATGAAGTACGAGCAATCAGAGATGAGATCAAAGGGAGAGTGGAATCCTTGCTCAACCGGGAGAGTCTAAACACTACTATAGGTTCGACAAATAAATACTGATGCTTGGCGTCGCCTAGTCATAGGCGCCTTCAAACGCGGCGTGAATCGCTGCCAGATTGCCCGCAATCTTGGTTTGAGGTATTCATCAGTACGCATGATCGTCAACCGCTTCAAGCAAGATGGCCTGCGCGGCATTCATTCTGGTCAGCGTAGTCGTCCTGCTGGAGTTGTCGTACGCTCACCGCCGAGCAGGAAGAACAGATTCAACGCCTGATCTGTGACAACCACCCGGAATATCTCAAACGCTGGAGATTCACGCCGCAAAAGCCTATTCGCCGAGCTTACGAAAAATCGTCAGTGGCCGTTCAGAAGTGGCTGAATGAAACCTATCCCGAGATCCAGCAACGCACCAAAGAAGAAGACGCGGAGATCAACAGGGGCGATGAGACCGCGATGGTCAACACCAACGTCCGGGGTCGCGGCTACGCGCCCAAGGGAGATACGCCGGTGGCGTATGTGGTCGGCGGCACACAACAGAAGTTATCTCCCGATAAATACGAAGTATTGGACGGCTTTTTTCTGCGGGACAGGCTATGGTATCCGGCATCCCTTGATGCCCATCTTGCTTTCGGAGTTATGTCCTATGCTGCTTGCCGTTGTTTCCCCGCAAACGCCTGAGACAGACCCATTGCTCACTGCCGAAAATATGGCACATCGCCTCAACGTCAGCACGAATTGGGTCTGGGATCATTCCTCGCGCCGAGCCCCCTTGCTGCCCGTCATCCACATTGGCGATGGAGTCTTACGGTATCCCAATGCCAGGCTGACCTTTCAGGTCATTCGGCCCAGAGATGTCCGTTCGACGGTGAATTCGATCTACGAGGAGCTGAACGACACGGGAACTTTTGGATCGGGTCCGGGAAGAAAAGCGAGGGTTCTAGCGCAAAGAGTGGATCAACAATCCGTGCTGATGAATTTTGCACTGGAAGGAACAACAACGCAATCAGAGGAGCAAAAACAAGATCCTTCTGCGCCGCCGGTTCGATGAGTGATTTTGGAATTTGCTACCAAAATGCTACCAAGGTGAGGAGTGAGAGTGTCTCTAAGTCTATGAAATAATTGGTGGACCTGAACGGGATCGAACCGTTGACCTCTTCCATGCCATAACACAAAGTGCTTGTAACTTATTGAAAACATGAGCATCAATGGCGATGAAAAGCACGCAAAAGCACCCTTCAGCACCCCAAAAATTCGTTCAGCACCCTCGACAGCACCCTTTCTCGTGGAGTTGTACTGATGGCACCGGAAAAAAGTTACGCTCGCCTAAGTGATCAATTTGGCGGCGATTCGCCAGTTTGCCCGGCATTTATCAACAGAAATTGCTTTGAATGGGCTATACCGTTCTGAATGAGCGCATTGCCTGTTGACAACACTCAAGGACAATACGCCACTCAGTTATAGAAACGAGTACTGCCCGACTTTCGGCTCTCATTTCTCCTCCGCTCATACATACCGATACGCCCTTGGGCCTAACAGAGCACGACTTAACGCACTGTGAGTCTGTCCGGAACCTGCACATTCATGATTCTCGCCTCAGGTCCTTGCGCAGTAAACCCCACCGTGAACCGGACCGTACTCCCTTCTCTTTGATTGTTAGCTGTCCGAGAATCGCGCCAGAAGTAGACATAGAAGTTTTCTGGAATTGCGAGAATCTTTCCTCTTGCGCCCGCGAATCGGTCGATTGTTCCGCTGAAAACACGCGGCCTTCCATCGTCCGCCTTCCATTTTTCCCTGATCATTCGGCGCTCTTGCGAACTCATGGATAGCGCAGCTAGTTCATCGAAGACACGGCTTGCGTCGTCCAGAAGCAGCTTGCGAAATAAATAGGAGGCATACTCAACCAGCAAGCCAACATCTCCCTTGTGATGCCTTATCGCTGCATCATAGTTGCCCCTAACCGCATTCACGACTTCCTGCCCATGTTGGCGGAGGCGTGCGAGCCATCTCTGGATTCGCCACGATGTTGGATCGAGCTTGGCACCCTCGATTGCGACTGTCAGAGCCGCGTCGTGCTCTCCTTTATCATTCAGGAAGCTGATCAGCAGGTCCCTCAGGCGGCTTTCTGTCGGCTTTTTCTGGAGCGCTTCTTTTACGATATTGATGCCTTCATCTATGGATCCTAACTGTTTTCGCACCTTTGCCAGTTCCCCTGCGATCATCGGAGACTCATTTGTCTCTTCGAATGCCTCCGTCAAGAGCGACAGCGAATTCGCGATCAGATAGGTCTTATTCTTTGCGTCCTTTTCGCCGTCGATTTTTTGACGTAGAATCTGGAGTTGGCCGAGGTAGTTGTACGGGTCGGTAGGACTCTTCTTGATTCCTTCCTCGAAGAGCTTCGTAGCTTCCGAGAGGAACGCCTGTTTCTTGAGCGTGTCTTCAGATTTTCTAGCTGCTAGTTCGAGCGCGAATCCGAGGGCATTCGCAAATGTTGAATTAGTGGGTATCGTTTTCATTGCCAACCGAGCAAAATGCACAGCCTGCTCCGCGTCTTGCAGGTCTCTCTCAAGAATCGACCGGTGCTGCCACACGTAAGGGTCGCCAGGCAAAATAACTTCTAGCCGTTCAAATAGGGCGCGTCGCATTGGATGGGCGGCCAACGTGTTGACTAGCTCCTTCCGCTGCATGATTTGTCGAAGCAGTCGAATGTCCTCAGGGAACCCTGGATCAAGCTCCGAAAGTATCTCATTGATCACGGCGAATTTCTTTGCGTCGTCCTCGGCGGCTATCGCGAAGATAATTGAGGCGATTATCGGATGTCTGGCGCGCAATCTAAATCCCAAATTATGCCTTGATGACCCAGTGTCTTCGCCAGTAATCAAGATGCCTTCTGTCGGATTTAACAGGTTCGCGGCTAGCTGCTCGGTGCCTATTCCGAGGATCCTAATAATGGTTTCATAGCGCATCGCAAGGTCCAGTTGCCCGACCGCCGCCACGTATAGATAGGCTCTTTGTGCAATCGGAGATGGAATCTTCATATACTCGTCGCGGATTATCTGGTCGAATTTTCCTTCGGAAGTGAGTTCGCGAAGCGCAACTAAGAGATCCTCGCTGGCTAGATCATTGAAGTGACTTATCTGTTCGTCACGCGTGACTCCCGTCAGTTTTCCTAGGCAGCCATATTTCGTCAGTGTCTCAAGGGTTGCGCTGATTTCCTCGGCAGATAGGGCTCTCAATTCGAACTCAAGCGGGTTGAACTTTGTGCTGAACGTGCTTTGAGCAACGTGCCATTGATTGGTCCTATCTTCGAGCAGCAAGGTAACGGGAAGCTTTCTGTTGTGGGCCTCATTATAAAATGTGGCAATTTCTCGAATCTGCTCAGATGCGAAGCGGGCTACAACTACGAACCGCCGTGGGTCTTCAGCGTTGACTAGTGGTTCAATTAGCCTGCTGTCCAGCGGTGTTCCGGGTATATGGATTAGAACCCCGGCTTGAAAATCAGCCACAATGTCGTATGCAACGGTATAGAGGAGCGTCGTCTTGCCGGTTCCTGCTGACCCGGTGATCACATAGGCGCTTGCTTCCAGATTTACGTCGACCAGCTC
>WSSedL1CaDRAFT_10001561_pt1 | contig 13111 bp, 8 predicted proteins | sample WetSurSL1Cattail_FD_9464 | JGI IMG/M metagenome (IMG submission 9464)
GGAGCCGATACGATAGGCGGGCGAAGTGAGTGAGCGAGACCAAGACGAGCCAGACGTGGAGTGGCGAAGGGGGCCTACTATACGTATACGTGATTAGTAACCGGTGAAAGACATCGAAGGAAAAAATAAGTGAACTATTGAAGAGTGTGATTGATCAGACAAGTACCAAGGGCTTTCGGTAGCCTTCTTTCATTTCCTAATTAGCTTGCGAACAGTCCTTGCATTAGTATGAGTTCGTTGACCGCGTAAGGGCGATCCATCTTGATGACGAATTCCACGATAACGAGAAATTGAAATTAATCGTTCGATGTCTGCTCGTTCTCCCCTCTTCAATTCCCAATGAACAACATGATCTTGACCTATCATTTGTTCAATTTGGTCGATCTGATACTTAGTTAACTCATTCATCTTGATGTTCCCACTGATACCTAATCGATAACGAAGCTGAATGGCTTTTTTAGGTCCAATTCCATCCATTTTTGTTGAGGCAATTCTGACTTGTTCATCGGGAAGTGATCTAGCTCCTGAGATATATGACATTCTTTATCCTTCTCTTTTCCTGGTCTTCTCGGCTGGAATCTACAATGGTTGTCTCCCTCTACTCCCGAACCAAAGACTATATCACTCGAGCGCCAGCAATTTCTCTTGACTATCAAGATCATAGATCACCCCTACCCTAACAAACTATATGCTTCCTGTACTCTAACATAGAAAGAGCTATTTCTTTGATTCTTCCGTGGATAAGAGAAAATATGTGAAAGTGTCCCTTCCCTCCCAACATTCCGTATAGGCGAGAAGGAGCCCGCCTTTATCCGACTTTCTTTATCTATGATAAGAGAATAGATATCTATTTGCTCTTATTTTTCTCTTGTTTTTTAGGCTTTGCCTTGTTAGATCTATTGTTTTCAATGTCTTGTTACCTCTTTGTTATTCACAATCTTCCGGGTCTTGCTCTGACTACTGGGGACCCGCACTGAGAGGGGTTTTGCTTTCACACGGAAAAAGAAGAAGATTGATTGTTGTTTGGGTTTCCTTTGAGTCACTGCACTGAACACTTTTTAGGACTCCTTGAACAACAATAGAAAAGATCAAATGAATGCAAAAAGATGTGAATAAGCACCGGCGTACGCTCGTTTTGGGCAAGGGTTGTTTAGCCTCTGTAGCTTCTGCCACTTTAGATTCATGGGCTTTCCGGCTTTTTTTTTCTTAAGGTCTGGCTTTTGCCTTGGTTGATGGTGCGGCTTTCATTAACACTTCGGGCTTTTTCAGTACAGCTCCTTCCTTTTATCTCAAATTACTCGTAGCACGGCAACATCTTTCATTCTATTAAATACCAGTAAAAAACCAAACCAACAAGCGGAGGTCTGAGCGGCAACATGGAAGGCCGGGAGAATAGCGTGGACACGCCACGATATCCGTAGTGCGGCAGCACCTAAGAAATCGAAAATCAAGTAAGCGGCTGCAATTGAAAGCTTATGACGCGTACTTGTACTTAACAGCTCAACAATCTCCTCTTCTTCATCAATCAGGCTTGCTTGTCAGTAAAGAAAGAGAGATGGGTTTGATATTTCCATTCTATAAGTATTGCATTTCTTGAAACCAAACACTGCAATTATTCAGGTGTATAAAATGGATAAGCCTTATCATCTTCACACCTAATAAGGTCATTTTCTTACTTACCTTTGTCATCTGGTCCTCTTCTCCTTCGGAACTTGGACATAAGCTTTTCAGCCGAATGTCCTCAGATGTGAAATCACAGGCTTTCTGCCTGTCCATGCTTCTTTTGGTGTTATGCCATTCAAGAGCAGACACCGATGAATAATATTGACTGCCGTGAGGCCAGTCCCCAGTAAGATTTAGACATGCTCTTTTCTGTCATCATGCCCTTTTAACATTAACTTTGCCATATCAACGATTGTTTTGTTCTTCCGCTCTGCGACTCCATTCAGCTTTGGAGTGTAAGGGGCCTGATTCCTTTTTTTTTTTTTAGTCCTGTCTGACGAACAGAAAAAACCTCCATTGTCAGATCTTTCACATAAAATATAGCAAACCCCTTTCCTTCTCAACCATTTCTTTGAACAACTAACATAGGGCAACTTTCGAGATTTCAAAAAACAGAAAAAAAAGTCAATCAATCTTTTCTTTTTGTAAAGTCATCCGTGAAAGTAATCAAATACCTTGCACCTCAAAGTTCTTCCTCGCTCATAGGTCCGCGTCAGTATGGACCAGCTCCATCCGGTGTGTTGGCAATCTTGCCTGCTTGGGAAAGGGCTCTGCATGCTGTTTTCCTACAGCCCATGCTTCGCAAACAACACCAAACCAAGGCATAAACGGCAGACCAATTACCATGCGTCTGCTTCTCAGTTCCTGTAGGCTTTGGAAGTTCGGATGACCAGACCTATACCTTCCATGCCATACTCGTGTGGTATCTGATACAGCCGCTAAGGCTCTCTATGAGAATATAAGAAACTAGTACAAAGCTCTTCGTGCCCTTTGGCCACGATGATGAAACCGTTCTTATTATCCTTCACGAAACTCTTTTTTCCAGATCTATCTTGTATCCGTCTTTTGCGAAGATACAGAGAGCAGGTTCTTCCTCCTTTGTACTAGCAGCATATCATTCTTCTTTTTCAGTGTGCCGTCTACCATATTCATCTTAGCAACTCCACACCCTTCAATCTGGTGTGAGCTCTCATCTCAAAGTATGATCAACTCTCTGTCAGTACTTTAGTATATTTCACTGAACCACTCTCGATTGCAGGTTGATGGCCCCTCCCGAGTATGTAACCAACCTTGCTTTTTCAGTCCCGTCTTTCATTTTTGTCTTGAGTCATCAAAGAAAAAAAGAATTATTTATATTAAGCTTTGCATGATGGAATTTTGTTTAGCCCGATATACCTTATTGTTCTTTCCCGGTTAGGCTCCGTATGCACTGTTCCACCCTCTTCTCTATGGGTCGAAGCCCCCGACCCATGAGACCTTGTCGTGGATGGAGTTGCCCGATAATATGACTTACTGTTTATGGCTCCGTTGCTGGACAGTCAGCGGGAATTCCGGGCTGTCCTTGACAAGTGATCAATCCAGAGAGCGGAGGTCGATGGAAGAAAGCGAGCACTCAACCGAACCCTCATCGAACTTTCTTGCACCTAATAGAGAAAGAACACTGGTAATAGGTCTCTTTTGGACTAATCGATCGTCGTGACGCCTCTTTTCTTTCGATTCATCCAATTGTGGAGAGTGAGTGACGTCTCATACTGAACATTCCTCTAAAGGAGTTGACCCGCATCAGTCTGAGGGATATATTGACAGACTTTTCCCTCTTTTCAATCAGTAGTAGTAGTCGAAAGTACCCTCTTTTCCAAGATGGATTATGCTTCCATATAGAACTCTCTCTAAGGAAAAGTCCCGCCTCCTCCGAAAGAGAGTTCTTTCCCCCTACTATAGACCCCATTGGCTCTTTCATCCTCACTCTATACTCTCGGAATGCAAATATGGATCGGCTCACAGGATTCCTGTCTCCAAGACGAAAGTGAAAGGCGCATGTCAACCCTTTGTGATAGCCTAAACGTCCTTTTCAAATGGAACAATCCCCAGATATCGGAGACCTTTTTGTCCCATTTTTGCGGGGGTGATAAACAAGTTGGAATGGGCTTTGTTATGGATCCAACAAAGATGAAGAAAATGAAGAAAGGAGATTGAGACCGCCCCGCCCACTTCTTGTGAAGCTAATTCATCGTTGACTTTTTGTGCTTGTGCCCTCCTGATCTGATGGAAAGACCGGACACCACTCTTTTATGTACGAGTGCCCCTACTGACCGATAGACTTGCCCATGGCTGCAAAGCCCGCCCATCCTTTTTCGAGATGAAAGCCCGGTCGGATTCACTTTCCCAGTCAGATCCATCCACGCGTTACTGACGATCGGGAACTCAAGACCCAATCCGCTCTCTTCCCTCTCGGTCTATGACTCGGGGTCCCTCCCTGTCTGAAGGAGCGTCACGGAAACTGAGCTCGTCCTCTGACGGGGGCAGCAAAACGAAAGCTCATCGGAGACAGAGGAAGCAGAAGCTAGACCATCAGGAAAGGGCATAGGAAGCTTGCTCTCGACAAAAGCCTTTCTCTTTGTCTGACTCCTTTGACTACTGTACTGGGAACTTTAACGAAAGGGGGATGATCGGTTGACTTCTATTCTCGTTGGCTCCCCTTCCCGAGACCCGATTGGACTTGACGGTTCGCTCACTTCTTTGTAAAAGAAAGGGCTTGAAGAACTTGGCAGGCAGCACCCTATTCGGAGTAGGAAGTAGAAAGACATTGCAAGGAGAACCACCTTGTGCGGTGGAGGGCTTGTTCACATTGGAATCTGATTGATGTGAGGAGGAAAGGCTTGAAGGCGGATCGTCCAAAGCCTGTGTTTTCGACTTCACGATCACCCACAGGTAAAAAAGCGAGATTGTCCTACTTCCGTCATTGTCTTTGGCTCATTTTTCAATTCTCATGAGGATACCTTTAGACCTAAAGAAAGAAGAGCTACTGGCTTTCCCACCAACGAAGGAGGCTATGACTCCAATCTGTAAACTTCGTCCTATGCGACTGAATGGTACTGGACTGCTGGTTCCGACACTGGTAGGCTCGCGCATTGAAGGAAAGGGACAGCCAGATTGGATTCGGTGAGTTTGATGTAGCATAGAAAAAGATAGGAAGACCTCGAATTCTTGAGCAAGTTGGAAGCAAGCTTCTTTGTGTAGGGCGACCAGGCTCCACAGGGAGTCGTCATCTCGGGTGAGAAAAGTTAGCTCTGATTTGAGGGACGAGGAAAGGCACAGGACTCATAGATAAGGAAAGCCAGGACAAGGGCTTGAGCAGCATGTACGAATTCTCATTCGCAAAGTAGACAAGCATAAAAAAAAGACGAGGTTTTGTCAACGAGTCAAGATCTACTCAAACTAAAGAGAGGCGAAAGAATGAATTGAGTGATGACTTACTCACAATAACAGCCCCTGTCAAGCTCTCTTGACCAAAGACCATCCTTTTCTCCAGCCAACAAGGGGATCGAAGCCACCAACCAGTGGTGTGCCAAATCAGGGTTGGATTGAACCGCGAGCGAGCCAACCAGAAGGGAAGGTGAGGTCGGTTAGTCAAGGTAGCCAGAGCCAGAGAAGTCAGGCGATAAATCCTTCTTGGATGATGGAGAGACCAAGTCTTCGATGAGAATCTCTCCATTGGATTCGTGAAATGCGCCTAGGAAGGGTTCCCTCCTCACCGATCATCTATCCCCGGATGAGAGGCCGAAGATCCTCTTTTTCAAGACCTCATCAAGTCAAGGGATTTTGAAAGCCCCATTGGTGGATCCACGGACCTCTCCCTCTAGCTTTCGCTTTGAGTCCTTTCCTTACGTCGGGAAAAGCAAAAGCTTTAGTCAGCCCCTTTCTTGCTCCTGCAACTCTCGAACTAGAGGAAGGAAAGCGCTATACCCACCCACGGAAGAAGCGAGGACGGGAATATATAAAGTACTGATTAAGCGGGAGGACCGATCTATTTCATTAAAGGAAGAAGGAGATTCGCAGGCAGAAAAAGATCTTTAAACAGAAGGCCAAGGAGCAAAAGCCACTCATCAATCAATTGCTTGTGAAATGCGGATGAGCACGGGCATATACACTTTCCCGAAGCGGTAAATGAAAAATGAGATAAGAGATGTTAGCATTAGCGGAAGATTGATCCTATAGCCTTACCCACTATCAAGCGGTTGAGGATCTACCACTCAAGAGATGATATGCTTACCCCTTCAGACGAAAGTTTACCGTGTTGGCAAATCCGGTCCCAAAAGCCGCCCAATTATCGTATTTTCAGGCAGCCAAACGTTTTCCCCCAGAGGACCCAGGAAAGTCTCGTTTTTTCTTAAGAAAGATGGCGCCTCTAAAAGGATGTCTTCAATTTAATCAGCAGCCAAGGCCAAGACCTGAAGAGAGAGTCCTACCATCACGAGGGATTCGAGATAAAGAGATGGCAAGCCGGAAGGACGACGGGAGATGCTCGTTCGGACAGGAGATGTGGACGAGTTTGAGCCTAGCTCCAAGAAGAAGGTACCGGGACCTCATTGAGCACAAGATGATCGCGGTTAATGGAGAGCACCAAACTCATGCGTTGGCTTTGGGGCGAGGATCAAGGAGACCGGATTTACCTTTATGAACCTCAGCCTTCAGTGGTCGGGTTCACTCCTCCTATTGCCTTTACCCAGCGGCAAGACGCTTAGTTTTGTCGGAAAGGGAATGCTTCTTCCCCTCTACTGTGCGGGTGCTAAGAGAGGGTTCATCAAATGAAATTCATCAGTTCGCTTGACCAACCCGAGCCTTCGAGCCTGACGTTCTGATGATTTTGCTAACATCCTTCAATGACAGGCCGACCGAAGGAAGACGCACCGGGATCCTACTTCTATCTCATCAGAAGCAGGCGCATAGGCTATAGAATAACGAATCCAACCTGATACTCGTCAAGCTACTGTGCCTAATTTTGAGCTTTTTGGTCATAGGTTGCCAGTTTTTGGAGCTCACTTTGCAGGTCAGAACTATCGGAAGACGAAAGAGAACTTATTTAGACGAATAGTGTGCCGGTGCCATTACCCCAAAAAACCAATCATTAGCAGTTCGGGTGGAATCAGACATAAACCAAGTCCAAGAAGACCGAGGAGGCCTTGGGGAGAAGGTAGCGCACTAATTTGCACCTCCCTTCCTGCTACTAGGGAAGCGCGTGCTACTGCTACTACTTTTGCACCTGCTCCTCCTATTTATTATAGTTGAATGAACTCCTACGCCTGGAACTCCTCTTTACCGCATTTCTTCCTTCTGCAAGAGCTACTGCAAGAGGAATGTTCACTGCTCCTGCACCTCCAACTCCAACAGGAACTTCCGCATCTCGTATCGCATTTTCCTCATATGTAGTCTCTACGCTTGCAAAAATCAAAGGCTTTTTTTTTTCGCAGAATCAAGGGCAACAAGTGCGTGCATTTCCCTATCAAAGCCCTTGAACTAACCTTTTAGGCACGAAGGGCATGATGAGGATGTATTTCATCAGCAATTGACCCATATATTGATTTGTTGAAAACAGCTCCTTCGTCTACCGCGCCTATTTGTATTGCTACAATCATGCTTACCGATATGCAACTGACTGAACAGGACATATGGCCGGGCAGGACGGCTTTGCTTAAGACCGGAATGCTACCCCCGCTCGAACTCACTTTCAAGGCTCGAACTCCAGAACGTCAGTCAGTGATTGCGCCATAACAGAGTGCGTCAGGGCCAGAGAGATATTTCTTAATGAAATTCATAGGGATTGCGATTGCACTTACGCTTGCTGCCAGCCTTGAACTTGAAGTGGATCTCCTATCTATATTCGACAGCTTGAAGAGGGCTGATGGCGGATTGCTAAAGAAAAAGAGTTTCATTGAAAGCGATTCTTTCGCTCCAGAACGTCACTCAAGCGATTGTGCCTACCAGTCAAGACAGGAAGGTGGGACGCTAGCTAGCCTCTTGACCGAAGCGCCAACCCCCCTCTTACTCCCCCCTTCTCTAATGCGCAGATTGAGACTGAGCTTGCTTGCATCTGATCTAAGCCTATCGCACCTCCCTATCGCCTGCCTCCAACTGCCTTTCTATTGCACCTGCCGTTAACTCCTGTTTACCTTCCTTTCGGAGAGTGCCTTACTCAAAAGTAATAGACTGATTAGATGTTTGGGAGGAGATATCTTTCATAAAAGTGAATCGCAATTATTTATTGAATGAAAAGAAGATTGCGACAATGAAAGAGATAGAAGAGCGGTATGACAGAGCTCAACAAAGGAAGGAGCTTGCAGAACTAAGCAAGGGATGCCATTAAGCAAGAAAGAAAAGGCCAGGGCCAGAGGAACTATTTAAAGCAAGGATGCTATGACCTCAGACCTGAGACCGATTGAAAGATATAAGAATGAATGAATCCAATGTCATCTATACCGTGTTTTTGGGCTGTCATAATGTGACACTTTAGACTTCCATCGGTCGACTTCTGTCGTCTCTGTCTATTCCGTTTAGGTTATTCATTCCTCTTTCTGTAAATACTTCTGTGTAAACCCCCAGCCTCGGTCTAAAAAGCTCCTGCCCTTCTTGCGGGCTCTCAGTGATCAAAGAAGGTTTTGGGAGTTGCCGGTGCGAATACCTTTCCCTTGCTTTGAATAATTAGCTCATGCCTTCTTGCTTGCTGTGCCCGGTGCGAACGAATCCCCTTCCTTCCTTTCTTTCTTTGCCGGGTCAAGGAGAAGAGCTTGGTTGGGTTCTTTGGTTGCTTATTCCACTTCTTTCAGTGGGAGGAGTTGAATCAGCAGCAGGTGGGCTCAGGCTCAGTTCATCGATTGCTGTGGATTCTGCTGTTACACAGGATTTAGTTGTGGATTAAGTTTCAGTATCAGATTCTATGAATGAGGAGTGAGGAGTAGCGATTCGCCTTCTTTCAATAGTAGTTCTCTCTCCCCTTCATCTGATCCGATCTCTTGGTTGGTCTGGTCCTTCCATGAGGAAAAGGCTCGCAATGGCTTGATTCTTTTAGTGAAAACGTGAGCCGAGGCTCTGCTCTCTTCTGGGTGACGGTATGTGATAAAGGTGCTCAAAAGGGCATTTGATTTTTAGTATAGTAACATCTGCCCCTCCTCTAATGAGAGTCTTTCTTTCCTAGCCAGTCTCCTCAAGGAATCCAAGGCTTGGCGGAAGAAGCGCTGTGCTAGTGAATCGAGATGCGAGATGCGTTTTCATCGATCAGTCTTTCACACTATTATTCAAGTTCACTTGAAGCAATAGCCGAGTTCATCGAAGGAGCAGAAGAGGGGAGAGGAGGAATCTGTCGCTACTCTAGTTGCTCTTTTGTCTCTATCTGTCGGTCCAAAACGAGTGTATCGGTCCATTCCGTATTCCCCTTCTCTTATAAAGAATGGGTCTCAAACCCTGGCCTCGTTGTCTCTATCGATCTCACAAGTCTCTCTGGTATAGGCAAGGACTCATCCGTGAATGAATCCCTTGACTTTATTCCTCTCCTCCTCCCCCAGTCTGGTCCCCTTCTTTGGTTTTCCGCTTTTGTTGAGCCTACAATCCTTTCTTTATTTTTTTGTGTGGCCTAGCTTTGATCCGTAGGAGCTGGGGCAGAGGCAGAGCTAATCCGTCAAAGGTTTTTACTTTAAGTCTGACTGCTACCGTCTCATCCTCAATAGAATGATCAGTGCAGAGATCTTGAAACTTTTGTAGTCTGAAGCAGAGTAAGATCCTGCACCGAAGAACTTCAGGAAGTTCTCATTGATTATGAGATCCCGCATGGGCCCTGGAGGGGGCTGTAATGCCAGTGGGGTGGCGGATAGCCAGCCTTTCGGAGGAGTATTCATCATCTGATGGTTCTCCTTAATCTCCGTTGAAGGTTTCGGTCTTTCTGGATCGTTACAGTCAGTGCCAGTCAGGTCTATAGATGCTTGGGTTCGTATAAGTTTACTGTAAAACCTGCAGGGTGATGAACTCTTAGACTGAAAATGGAGTAAAGGAGCAAGGTCGCCAGTGGATGATTTAGTCCACTGAGTGTGTGGGAAAAAATCTTCCTAGTGGGCAACTACCAACAAGGGGTTGAGATAAGCCACAGACTGAAACTCTTCTCCCCAGTGGAGTCGCCACGCAGATGCTATTGTCTTTCGGATTGGTCAGGTCCGAGAGGAAGAACCTCTATCCCTGCAGAGGGCCTTTGCAGTACTCCCGGCTTAGACTGCAGGGGCCAGTTTCTAGTCCTGGTTCACACTACTTACGAAAGTCATCGTTAGGTGCGCTCGCGAATACGTCGTATTGGTATGTTTACATTCAAGTTTGGATCAAGGGAAGAAAAAAAAACGACTCCCGTTTCCAAAATGGAACTAATACCCTAACCTAAGGTCATCCTTTCCTTCATCTTAGCTCTTCTCTTTCTTATTCTTTATTATATAACTGTCACTTTTCCGGGCCGGAAAAGTGACACCGTCACGTCTCAGGGTCGTACGCCTGGAACAATCATGGTCCTCGTACAATTTCGGCGATTACAAAAAAGAAGGAGTATATCCCTCTCCCTCTTTGTCTTTCCACTTCCGTCGTTCAGGAACAAACACTTCGCCAAATTCTTTTGAGTCCCGGCCCGGTTTTTCCCCACTAACCAATTACGTTACGACCACTGAACAAACTTGGTTGACGAACATGGTTTATGCGCCGCTAATGTAGCGGCTTGTCGAGCATTTGACAAACTCACACCATCCATTTCAAATGGGATTTGTCCCGTGGACACACGAGCAATCCAACCCGATTGATTTCCTTTTCCTCTTCCCATTCTAACTTCTGTAGGTTTCCCCGTAATAGGAAGATCTGCGAGAACTCTTACCCATATCTTACCATTTCTTCGGAATTGTCCGCTCATAGCACGATGGAATTGTCCGATTGTAGCCCGACGCGCTGCTTCAATGGCTCGATATGAAAGACGACCAGCTCTACAACTTTTGGTGCCATATCTTCCAAAACCAAGTTGTGTACCGTCTGGTTCGCGACCCCTACTACATCTGCATTTAAAATATTTACTATATTTCGTACGTTTCGGATATAGCACGTCCCTTCTTATTTTTACTATATGAGATCCGCACTTTGACACCTGAAATTCCGTAACGAGTAGATACTTCCGCAGGAGCATAATCGATTTTCTGGTTAAATACATTACGAGATGTTTTTCCATACTTTCCGCATTCAGTTCTAGCTATTTCCGCACCTCCTAATCGACCTGAACAACAAATACGTATCCCCTCCACCCCTTTTGGCATTATTAATGGAATATCCTTCACTATTTTACTAAAAATGGAACGAAATGAGATTTGATTGTTCCTCGGTTGAAAAGAGATGTCTTGAGCAATCAGAGAAGCACTTTGATAAACAGATTTGATCTTTACCGACTCAATTAAGGTATTTGTGTTTGTTCTATTAGACAAAAAAGATCGCATTTTTTGCACTTCGTTCAAATAAGAGTTGTACCCGTACGGAATTATCCTCTTTCTCAGTATGATCTCTATCATCATCTCTATTCCCTTTATCAATAAACCTATCCTACCTGGGTCTATGAATTTCTCTATCAATTCCATTACCTTATCCTTACCCATGAGGTTCCTACATTTGATCCTTAATTGACCTAGGAGTTGTTCCCGGGCATACTCAAAAAATAGGTTATTATACACCCCAACCCCATCCCTTGGAAAGAAAAAGGTAGCACCGAAGAAAGGAAAGAGCGAGATGGTGGTTTTTGTTGTTCCCGCGAAGCGAAGATCATTCGCCAAGCGAATGAAGTGGATCAACCTCTTTTTGGCTTGGGCCAAACACGGATTCTCGCTGGTCGAGCTTTCTACAAAAAAAGCGATGCGAGAGCGTATTCTCTTATCTAAGCTTCCTTCCTTCGCTCCCCCCATCGTAGATGGTTCAGCCACACCCGGTGCCACGAAATGATTGAGAACGGAGACGGGGTCGAAATGCATTTTGTTCTTTGTATTCAAAAAGTATTGCATGACCGAATAATTCAAGGAGGGGCGCACTGCGGGTAGGGTCCTTTTTTGTAGATGACTCGTCGGGCCGTCAGAGCGGGACTTCTTTGGTAAAAAGAACTTGAATAACTTAGTTTTTCTGGAGGAGTCGTCATTTTCTATCAGGAAGGCTATGTCATTTAAAACCCCGGCGTATTTCGGATGCTTGAAGGCCCCGCTGACCCGAAGTGATTTAGAAAAATTCTTCTTTCTCGATGGTGATCGGTCATGGTATCCATAGCGTTGCATCTTTTTCGGCCAAATCCTGATTTCCTTTTGCTTCTCCCGGTCGTCGAGCCTGATCGACTCGACTCTTTTCCCTGCCCCCCGGCCTCTCACTTCCTTTCGTTCTTCCTCTGTACCCTCGCTTGAATGAAGACACCCGATCGGCCCGACTTTCCCAAATGCCCACCACCGGCCCGCCCCCTTTCCGGGTCTTGATTTGTCGCGTCGTTTCAGTCGTAGTGGTCGACGGGGAAGAAAGAAATGAATGAATGTCCTTTTGGGAAAATGTAGAATAATACACCTACCGAGACGAAAGCCAAAGGTGAGTATCGTAGGTGGACGTATCGAACCGAAATAAGATCTAAGATTGACATCTTGATACACTGATTTACCATAATAATAAATAGAGTCAATGGTGACAGAGCCGTGGGAAGAGCCGCTTCTTTTTTGCGGCGGGGGCTTCCATTCACCAGCGCAGACTACATACAAGTGCTCTCCGAACCGTGCAGGATAGTCACCCATCACACGGCTCTCAAACCCAACCTGTGGTGGATCCCGGGGGACAAAGTCAAAGCGCTTGATCCTTTGCCCCATACTTTGAGATGCTCCTCCCCGCCGATCAAGCAGCGACGCTGCTCGTGATAGGCTTAGCTTAAGCCGCTAACGTTCGGTTCGGATAAGTAAAGTCCCTTCGGTCGGTTCGCTCAGGTGGTCTTCCCTTATTTTCCCTAACGTTCAGAGTTGTTCTGGTTTGAGAAAGGAGCACCGCCAAGTCCACTAGGGGCGCCCTGAATGAATAAGAAATGGACAGCTGAGGTCAGGCTTGCATGAAAAAAATAAGATAATAAGTTAGATGTCGATTACACACCTGAGGTTGGTAAGAACTGAGGGACAATGCCCCCCTAACCTCAGTGGGCCCACCAGCGAAGCAACTGGTACTTAATCGGGCGGGGGGGCGGTTAGCTTTCGTGCAACGCCCCCGCTGCAGGAACAGGCGGTTGTCATTTTCAAGTAAACGCCCCACCCCAGAAGGACGCCCTCGCTCTATTGGCAAAACGCTTCGAAAGAAGAACGTATCGCCAAGGCCCCGACCGGCCGGCCCGCCCCCTTTCTTTGCCCGCCGGCCGCCTAGCTCGTTATTCTTTGAGATCTGGATAGAGTCCCGCTCCGGGGCGGGGGAAGCATGGATTCTTTAGATCTAAAGAATCCATGCTGCAAGCAGCAAGCGTAGGCTAAAAAGGCAATAGTCTAACGTTGGGGTGGGGCGCGCCAAAGCAACCGGGGGCCCCGGAGGGGTCAGTACAAAAGTA
>WSSedL1CaDRAFT_10001562_pt1 | contig 13103 bp, 5 predicted proteins | sample WetSurSL1Cattail_FD_9464 | JGI IMG/M metagenome (IMG submission 9464)
TGTTCCGAGTACGGATTCAAGTCCATAGCAGAGTGTCATATTGTATTTTGGTGTCAGGCCTCAGGTCAGTTTATCCAATTCTCCATATCCTCTTCTACAGTTGAGATGCCACCGATGCCAAAGTTCTCCACCAGCACGTTGATGACATTGGGAGATAGAAAAGCGGGTAGAGTAGGGCCGAGGTGAATGTTTTTCACACCAAGGTGAAGCAGGGCGAGCAACACGATCACTGCCTTTTGTTCGTACCAAGCGATGTTATAAACGATTGGCAGGTCGTTGACGTTATCCAGTCCGAAAGCATCTTTGAGTGCCAAGGCGATTTTCACCAACGAGAAGCTGTCGTTGCATTGCCCGGCATCCAGCACGCGGGGAATTCCGCCGATGTCGCCCAAGGGCAATTTGTTGTAGCGGTATTTCGCACATCCTGCGGTTAGAATCACGTTGTCTTTGGGCAAGGCAGTAGCAAAGTCGGTGTAGTACGAGCGGGATTTCATCCGGCCATCGCAACCAGCCATGACGACAAACTTGCGGATAGCACCAGATTTCACTGCTTCAATCACCTTGTCGGCCAAGGCAATCACTTGGTTGTGGGCAAATCCACCGATTATTTCTCCCGTTTCAATCTCTTTGGGAGCAGCGCAACGTTTGGCATGCTCGATAAGCTCCGAGAAATCTTTCGGTTGGCCTTCTTTGCGGGCAGGAATGTGTTTTGCGCCGGTAAGCCCGGAAGAACCAGTTGTGTAGATGCGGTCGGTGTATGTGGCACTTTTAGCCGGAGGAACAATGCAATTCGTGGTGAAAAGAATCACGCCGTTGAAGCTTTCAAACTCCTCTTTTTGTTGCCACCAGGCATTTCCGTAGTTTCCTACAAAGTGGTTGTATTTCTTGAATTTGGGGTAATAATGTGCTGGAAGCATTTCGCTGTGGGTATAGACATCCACTCCCGTGCCTTCCGTTTGATCCAGCAATTCTTCCAAATCTTTCAAATCGTGTCCGCTAACCAGAATTCCGGGACGAGTGCCTACGCCGATATTCACTTTCGTGATTTCGGGGTTTCCATACGAAGAGGTGTTTGCTTGGTCGAGCAAGGCCATCGCTTTCACTCCGCCTTCGCCCACTTTCAACACCAAGGCTACAAGTTCGCCCACTGTGATGTCGGTGCGGGAAACTTCTGCAAGCGTGTCTTCCAGCAAGTGATACAGTTTGGGATCTTCGTATCCCAAGTTGTTGGCATGTTCGATGTAGGCTGCCATCCCTTTCACACCGTAAATGGCCAATTGCTTCAACGAACGGATGTCTTCGTCTTGCTCTGTCAAGATTCCCAAGGACGGGGCAATGGTTTCAAAATCTTTGTAACTAGCGTCGAATAAGACTTCATCCAATTCGGGTAAAGCGATTCCTCGGGCTTGTGCCGTTTTGAGCAAATTGTCTTTCACGGAAAATGCTTTTTCAATTTTTGCCTTGATGGCATCATCGTCAAAGTTGGCATTGGTGATGGTGGCAAACAGTGCGTCCACCATTTGACGGCTTGCGGCAAGGCTAGCTTCTCCTTCGTTGCGCAACGAGCGGTTGATGATGGCTTCTCCGCGGGTGGCGTGCATCAGCAAGTCCATTAGTGCGGCTGTCATTGGTTCTTTCCCGCATACTCCTTTAATCGTGCAGCCTTCTCCTTTGGCTGCTTCTTGGCATTGATAGCAAAACATGGTCATGGTTGTTTATTTATTTATTTGTGAAATTGTAAAATTGCTGATCCGCTTATCCCCATTGTTCGTGCAGAAGATTTCCGGATACGGCGAGGTAAACCGATTTGATGGGAACGAAACGTTTGGCTTGGCTTCGGGCTTTTTCGGCTAGGCGTAGCAATCCGCCACAGCAGGGAACTTCCATCATAAGCACTGTGAGGGTTTCGATTTCGGCTTCATCCATGAGGGTAGTTAGCTTGTTGACATACACTTCTTGATTCATATCCAATTTGGGACAAGCAATGGCCAACGACTTGCCTTTGAGGAAACGGCTGTGGAATTCGCCGCTGGCAAAGGCGCTACAATCGGAAGCTAGCAACAAGTTCGATCTTTTGAAAAGGTTCGATTGTGGATTTATCAGGTGAAGTTGTACCGGAAATTGGCGTAATTCTGAGACTCGTGTTGTGGTCGGTGCAGCTTGCATCGTAAATGCTGGACTGATGAAAGGAGTTGTTGTTTTCACTTCACGCATCACTGCCCCCGGACATCCGCTACTGGCATGCGGCTTGTCATATTCATTCTCCTGAACAGCATGTTCGCAATCAAAAGCGACTTGGATTCCCTTTTCTTCCAGATAAGCCATTCCTTGTTTCACCAATTCTTTTTCGCCACATTCTTTCAGGTGGTTCAAATGGGCAACGATGACGGCCTCGCCTTTTGTTAGCAAACGCTCCATCACAGCTACTTCGCTGTATGGCAAAGCTTCCACTTCCTCCAAAGTGATGGCTTCCACAGGGCATTCACCAATGCAAGCACCAAGTCCGTCGCAATATATTTCGCTAATCATCACCGCCTTTCCGTCAATGAGTTTTAATGCGCCTTCATGGCATCCCTCCACGCAGTTGCCACATCCATTGCAGGTTTCTTCATCTATCTTGATAATCGTTCTTTTCATCTGCTTTTTTAGTTTGAGGCAAAGGTAGGATAGGAGGATGTCTCGAAAATGTATCAAATGTTACACTTGTGGAAATTAATTCGCATATTTGCAAATTAGGGAACGATCTGTTTGGAATTATCACATATATTTGTTCAAAATCAAGAAGCCGATGGAGTATTCCATATTATCTCGGATACCTCTTTTTAGAGGAATTCCTGCTGCTGAAATAGAAAATATTTTTGAGAATGTATCTTCTTTAGAAAAGGTGTATAAGAAAGGGGCGATCCTTGCCGAACAGGACGAGGCTTGCAACCGGCTGATTATTCTTCTTTCGGGAAAAGTGCGGGCCGAGATGGCCGATCCTTCGGGAAAGGTGGTGAAAGTGGAAGATATTTTGGCTCCGAATCCTTTGGCTATCTTGTTCTTGTTTGGCACAAACAGCTGTTTTCCAGTGCAAGCTACGGCCGATGAAGACTGTACAGCCTTGGTGATTCCAAAGCAGTCGGTACTTAATTTATTAGGCAAAAATGAGTTGTTGCTGAAAAATTATTTGGATATTTCGGCAGATTTTGCTTCCCGCCTGAGCCAAAAACTCTACTTCATGTCGTTTAGAACCATTCGGCAGAAAATCAGTATGTTTTTGTTGGAGCTCTCGCGTAATCAATCTTCCCCTACAGTGGAATTTGGACGAACCAAGAGTTCATTGTCCGAATATTTCGGTGTTTCCCGTCCTTCACTTGAAAGGGAATTGAGCAATATGCAGCACGATGGATGGATTTCTATTGACAAGAAGGAAATCACCATACTCAAGAAAGAGAGCTTGGTGCAGTTGGTGAGGTTTGGGGTTGTTAAATAAGTGATTTGATGGATGCACAACCAAATTTTTGCTATTGTGTCAAATTAAATTTCAAACTCAAACCAAAGTTCGTGGTGGTGGTTTTGTAAGAAGTGGCCGACACCAACGGTTTGTTCATGATTTGATCCAGATAAGCCCCCAAAGTCACTGATTTGCTCAACGTATATGCTGTCGATACCTTCAGGGTATTGATGGTTGTTCCACTTGTTGCCTGGCTATAGACATCTTCTATTTTGCGGAGCAAGGCATAAATCGTTTTGTGGGAAAAATCTACTTTGATGTCCAGATCATTGTTTACCCCTTTTGCTTTCGATTTAATGCCAAGTGTTTTGTTAAATTCGGAAATTTTGTGAGACATGCCAATAATGAATTCATTACTCAGAGCTTCTACTATTTGGTAAGAGGACGTACTTAGGGTTACGGTTCGGGCATTGTTATACTTCATCGAGAAGGTAAGGTTGTTGTTCAACGTGCCATCTACGCCGATAAGAGGGTTGAATTTTTCGGTAATGGTCACCGACGAAATATCATAGGGTGAAGAGGGAAGATAGCTTCCCGTCAAGACACTTTGGACGTAGCCTCTGTCGTCCGAAAGTTCTGTCCAGCCAGAATAAGAGGAATAAGAACCAACTTGATATTGTGATGAATATCCATGGCTCAACCGTAAGGATTTGAATTTATCACGAACCCATGGAAGGGTAATCAGACCATCGTAGGTTATCTTCCAGTTGGGCAAGATAGAAGACAGTGACGGGAATTGCGTTAGAGCCACCTTTCGGGCACTTTTTCCGGAATAAGCCGCCAAAAATGCAGGGATCAACACATCGGATGAGTTCAAAGAGGATTCATCAAGCAGATCTTCATCGCTTGTTCCCGAAAGCAATTGGCTATACTCCTCGTCGTAACGCCCGGCAATCACTGAGCGGTTATTCAGGAATGTTTCGAAAGCCTTGGAATAATATCCATTTTTAGACCCAACTGATTTCAACGAGGTTGCCAGCGAAATTGTTGAAATAGAATAGCTTCCGCTATAGGTTTTAGGCATTCCCGAATACATGTATTCCACTTCTGTGTTGCGGGTCAAACTGCGCTGGGCTTCCAGATCAATTTTCAATCCTTTTATCGGCTCCAGTTGGGCTTTCAAGTCGAACTTTTCTGTATGTGTAAGCAGCGATGCTGTAGCATTTGTCGTATCCATCACCAGCCAATCATTTCCCCGGAGTCGTTTTATAAAATCCACCCCTGTTTCCATTCCAAAAGCATATTTCCAACCAGGAGCAAACCCAAAGTCTGACTTACTTTGCCCAAAGGCATCTCCAATATTAGGAATGAACCCGGTAATAGTTGAGCCTGACTGGAGCGAATAATTGACAGTCAAAGAGCGAAGTGACATTGCACCCCGGGTGACAAACTGCGCTATTTTATACAAGGGGGATTCCTCGCTATCCAGAATCTTTAGCACCACCACCTGCAAATGAACGGTATCTTTCGTTAAAATTAGAAGTGAATTTTTATCAATCTTTTTAAACTTGACAGGATATACTTTTCCCTTGTGCCGTGTGCTTAGCCGCACATTTTTAGAATTAAGGTTATGCCTGATGGTGACAGTTGTGTCCAACCTGAGCACGATGTTGGATTGGAATTTCTTCTTTTTATCTACCGAACCATCTCTCCTCGGTTGTCTCGGGTTGTTTTGGCCGCGATTATCGCTGGCACGAGTAGGAGTCTCAAACTTTTGATTTACTTTTTTGAGAAAGCTTGATTTGTTATATAATGCCACTAGATTAAATTTCGAATTAATGGACAATGATTTAGTATTCGTAATGGTGTTGCCCAGTTCGAGGTCTTCGTCATCTTCGTCATCTTCGTCATCGCTACTGCTAACGGTGCTTGCTCTTGTCCAAGAATAGGTGCTTTCGTAATTTGCGGCAGAATTGATCCAATTCGTTATTGGAAAATAGGAAAAGGGCAGGTTGTATCTTAATTTCATACTTTGTTGATAATAAAGCGGTTTTCCTAAATGCAATATGCTTTTGAACACAGAATCCTTCCAATTTTCGTAGGCAGCCCTGTTTTCTTTTTTATTTACTTGTGTGTAAGGCGCTTCTATTTCTGCTTTGGTCCCGGATTGAAAATCAAATTTGAGATTTTTCGTTAAATCCCATGTCAGGTAGAAATCGCGATTCCAATAAAATTCATCGCTCCAAGTAAGCAAATCGGAAGAAGAAGTACTTGCCGAATCACTGAGATCCCTTAGCTTGGTCTCTTCATAGCTTCGCTGAATATAAGAATTGAAGGCAATGCTTGAAGGCAGGAAATTAAAGCTAAACTCCTTCAAAGATTTCATCGAAGGAGACTTGCTTTTGGTATTTTTAAATGGAGACCACGACTTAACTATCGGGGAATATGAGTAGGATACGCTCATTTTCATATTTTGCTTGGAGTCATAAGCCGTAATAGGATCGATATATTTTGTCTCGTTGAAAGAATAGCTAAACGATAAATTGGCTGGATCGTAAGGCATCGGGGTTTTGCTTTTGATATTAAATTTGACATTGTTAAAGGCCAACCCTTTCGTAGTTGTTCGAGTAGTGTTGAGTTCCATCAACGAATCTTTTTGCTGCTTTGTGGTTAAGGAGCTCAGTGATTCCTTTAAGGTAACATCTGTGTCATACGCATTGTATTTGGGGGTACTTATTTCTTTTGAGTAATTATAATAGAAAGGAGCCGAAAGTTTCATTTTTTCGGGCAAAAAGCGGCCTAACTCAAGATTCGTCGAAATATTGTAGTTCTCATAAGTGTCTTCTCTTCGTTCTTGCAGGCCTTGATCCAATGCACCGAACCCATCCGTCTCTTTTCTCGCAGAAAGATTGATTGTTCCCAGACCCGACAAAACAACATTCAAGCTTCCCCTTGCGGCCCAGCCTCCATCGTCGTTGAACCCGTGCAGGCGCAATTCGTTCACCCAGACCTCTCCCGATTGCTGTATGGTTGACTTGTTACGAACCCCAATCATCATCACTTTCACTTCTCCTAACGACGGGTTTCCCATCACGCTTACCTTGTTATTGGGTTTGTCAGGATCATACTCGTAATAGAGGCTGGTGTATGAGACTCCCTCTTCGCCAGCTTTCTTTGCCTTGTTTCGATCTAATTTAATGTTTTTTAATAGTTCAAGAGGAAAATCAAACATGTTGGCGTCAGGCCAAACAATATACCTGTCGGTGCTTGACTCATTGCTATAAGTCCCCGCAGGGGTTATTGTCAACGGAATTTCGTATTCGTAGTAGTTATTCCGGTAATCTGTACCTAAGCGGATGAACACGGCGATGTCTCCCTTGGTGAGTGTTGTCCCATCTGCCAGTTCCTCGGCATGAGTGAACATTTGGAGCCGCTTGTATTTGCGCAAATCATAATTCACCGTTTTGTAAGCAGCCCGCGAATCATTCGGATCAAGAGTTTCCACCTTGAGAGACATTGCCTGCTCGTTTTGCTCAATGACTTGAGATTGCGAGGCATCTGTCGAGCGGGTAATTGTAGGAGGTAGAACATAATTTACTGGTGTCTTGTCAGAGTTCTCTTCAATGTTGACAGCACCGACATCAATTGTTCCATTCCCTGTGACACTTCCCGAGGATATCAACGAATTTTCATATTCCCGCCAATCATTTCTCACGAGATCCAAAGTTCCAAACCTCAAAAAGGTTGTTTTCGGGAAATTAGTCATGAACATACGTATAAAGCGGATGGAGGTGAATCCGTCTATATCGCCCACTACTTTCTCATAATCACTGATTGGAATTTTAAATTGGTACCATTTCACGCTTTCTGTTTTTCCATTTGCCAGGCTCACAGATACGGTCTTTGAATCAGCGATATAATTGGAGCCTACGACCATTTTGCTGGGATATAATTCCACTTTGTACTGGTAGTATGACTCGGTTTCATTCAAGGTGTTGTCACCGTTGATATCTTCTACGTCAGGTGTGCTTTTTGCAGACGTAGAATATGATTCCGAAGAATCATCTACCGAATTTACATCTGTTCCATTGTAGTGTTTGTACCTGTTGAGAATACTCAATTCTTCATTGTCGTAATCTGTTCCTCGATAGAAATGATAATTATCGCCTGCTGGATCATTGATGGCAGAAAAGGGGTCACTCTCGAGTGTATCTAATGCTGCCGTCGAAAGCTTCTTCTTATAGCTTGTGAGATAATCAGCATAGGTAGAATATTCAAGTTCTTCATCGGTAGAGAGTCCGTCAAGTCCGACATCTTGCAACTTGCGCGATGTCGTGCCATTGGAATCGTCAAAAGCAACCGTTGTTGATGTCCGCTTGGGGACTTTCCCCCAGACTGTCTCCGAGACAGTTGTAGTGTCTCCATCAATAGGAAGGCCACTTTCATAAAATTTTTTGCCATCTTTCAAGATATCTTCCGAGATCTCTCCCAAATTAAAGTATAGATCTCCTCCGGCCTCCGTGTCGGTACTCAAGCTGTCATACACAAAAGGATCCAACATCCAAAACTCGATGTACCCAATATTTGCTGTTTCAAAATCGGTGGTTGTCAGCTTGCGAGTTATTCCTCCCCAGCGTGTTGTGGGATTGGTGAGCTTCCCATTCGAATCGATATTGGTAGCATCCAGATTGTATGGTCCCCTTTCTGTCGGGTAGAAAGACAGGTTCAAGGGTGAGATGTAGGTGACATCCGTTGTCGAAATTTCTTTTTCGGGATAAAGCTCAGTTTCGCTGATTTGTCTCACAAAATGATTTGACAACTGGTCTTTGTCATTCTTAATATGTTTGGGTGTCGCTGAGGAGCTACTCTGTGTGAACAAGCGTGCAACTGTAAACCACGAAAGCAAAGCTCTGTTTTTACCATAATTAACATCATTGCTCAAGGATGCTTCTGAAAAAAGGGCGGAAGATGAATCATCATAGGGTGTGGAAGCTAAAGACCACGAAGACGGTGTCATGATACTTATAGAGCTTTCAGCCGTCTCAAAGTCATCAAGGTAAGAATAGTCCCCATATTTGCTACTATTGTGGCCTGCAATCAACTGGGCGAATTCGCCTGTAAAATTGATTTGCGAAGGCTGGCTCTCATTAACAAAAGGCAGTTTGTCCACTAAGTTGGTCAACCAAGTTGATTGCGCGTTATAGTTGACATTCATGCCAAAAATAGTATTGTTGACCGATTCATTCCCAAAGGCAGTCTTTGTCGTGAGGGGTGTTTCCGACAAATGCATGATGGTAGCTCCCATGCTTAATTGTTTCGAGAAGTCATAACTCAGGTTCAGTCCGGTGAGCGTCTTCTTTTGTGTGCTGTATCCTTGGCTTTCAAGGCTTACGCTCACGCTTGTTCCTGCATCAATGATGGATTGGTTGATGATCGCAACCGTTCCCGAAACGTAGTCAACCGTATAATCGGTACCCTCTGTAAGCGTTGTGCCTCCTGCTGTGACAACCACAGAGCCGCGCGTCACATTGGTGGCATTTAGGCTAATGGTAGAATTGGAACTGCCCTGGTAAGTGCCGTACAACTTAAACTTGTTTTTTTCGGTAAATTGTTTAGCTTTGGTTTGTGTCGAATCGTATAATTCCTGGTAGATATATTTTTCGGCAATAGTTTCATCCCCTATCTTTGTTTTCAAAAAGGAACCAAAAGGCTCCAACACAGGAAAAATCACACGCCCCATGGATGGAAGCACTGTGTATCCATCCACGAAATCAAACTTGCCGTCTGGATACGGATTCTTATTGCTGTTAAGCCTGTCCAGCCTTAGAACTCGCAGGAGTTGTTTTTTTGCAACATCGCCTTCTGTCAAATAATTCAGATAGACCCCCGTGGTGTCAACCTGTCGGGAAATATGCAAGGTGAAGTTGGTAGATTGAATCTGTGAGGCACCTAATGAATAAACGTTTTTCATCATCAAATTCCACAAATAAGATGTTGGAGACAAAGACGTAGGCTTTACTAATTTCAGGAATAAAGCACCGGAATTGGTCGTCGTATCGCTGTAAGATGAAGTGACATCTGACGAAAACTCGCCTACCTGGTAAGTTGAGCCACTCATCTTGTACTCGTATGCAACAGCAAGCACTTCGTCACTTTGCAATTTGGATTTGAGCGAGATGTATCCAAGTTTTGTGTTGACTATATATTCGGAAGATGACATAAGCCGGGCACTTTCTATTTTTTCGTAGTCTTTTCCAGAGGTCAATACACCGGAAAAGGTTGAAGTAACTTGGCTTATGTCACGGGCAGTAGGGTAGCTCGACTTGATCGTGGAATACAGATCATTAGCACCGTTTTGGGGAATGGATGAAGAAGAGGTGGATGTCCACAGGCTGTTGTGGATATGGTCTTTCTCACCTAGATCAGCGAAAGCCACTACATTGCGTGCTTCATCATAGACGGCTTTTTTGTTGGTGACCCATACCTGGATCCGATTGATTGTGATTCCAGACTTTATGTAAGGAAGGGCACTTAGGGATTTATCGTAAATATCCCGGAAATATTCGTTGAGAAAAAAGTGTTGGTTAACATCATATTGGTCGGGAGTGATCTCAAATGAGGATGTTTGAACACCATTTTTCGAACTAACAGTCTGGGAATTGGACTCCTGCTGTGCAATGACAGCATTCACCTTTAGCTTTCCAAACTGAAGGTCGGCTTTGATGCCAAAGAGAGCTGCACCGCCATTAATCAGGGAGTTGCTGGTAGTCATGCTCACATTTCCCGCTTCCAGATGCCTTATGATTTCGTCCTCTTTGCCTTCGTAAGCCAACTTTATTTTTTTTGAATCAAAATCGAATGTAGCCTGGGTGTCGTAATTGAGGTTGAAGTTCATTTTGTCTCCCACGGAAGCATTGGCTCTCAATTGAATTTTTTCATCAAAATCAAACAATGTTTTTGTCCTGTTATTTTGGGAGAGAGCCGGATTGTCGATAGAAGTCCGTTTTATGCCAGAGGATAATTCTATCGATCCTTGAGTTTTTATCCGGACACCGCCGGGACCAAAAATTTTCTCTGCAGGTCCTAAGTTGACCCGAATATTCTTCAATGAAAAATCATCTCCCGATTTTTCCCCTTTTTGGGCAAGCTCTTTGTTTTTCAACTTGAAGTAATCTGTCATTTGCCGCCTCCTGGTATATTCGATAAACTCTCCAGAATCCATCACATAAGGAGTTTCGATCACCTCATCGCCAATTTTTGTCCGGAAAATGTAGCAATTGTTTTCCGTGTCATACACAATCTCGGTTTTCACATTCGAGGGATCGCGCAAATCGATTGGAAATTTTTTGTCAATGTCATCGTATGATTCAACCTGCGTTTTTTTCACGGGATAGCGTGTTTTTTTACCCTCGCTCTGATCTTGAGGTTTTTCGTGAATCGTGTCTTGCGGATTATACAGCACTTCCGGCACTACACTATATTCGGTTTTTCCTAGAATAAATGCAATGAAAAGAATCAGAAAACTGAAAGCCAGTATGTATTTGTAAGTAGTACGCACTTAATATATCTTATTCAAAACTTGCTAATTGGCAAGTTCTTTTTTATCAAAGAATCTTCAAGGCAGCCTTGATGGCCTGCTCAATGCTTGCGGAGGGAGTTTGCTTAAGAATATTTGTGACAGCTTTGTGGGACGCATTTTGTGTAAACCCAAGCATAACCAGTGCTGCAACGGCTTCTTCCACAATGGTATTGTTGCCCAATAGGACATTCTGAGCTGAATCACCGGCGATTTTTTGAATTTTATCTTTCAAATCAACGATAATCCGCTGAGCCGTCTTCAAACCGATACCTTTCACGGTTTTCAATTGATCCGCATTTCCCGAAGCAATCACACTTTCAAGCTCTTGCGTGGTCATCGAAGAGAGAATCATTCTTGCCGTGGATGCACCGACACCCGAAACGCTTATCAAATGGATGAAAACATCCCTTTCGTGCTTGTCTGCAAAGCCAAACAGCTGGTATGCGTCTTCACGGATCGACTCAAAGATATAAAGCTTCGCCTCTTTCTTGGCGCTGATTGCCGAATAGGTATTCAACGAGATTTGGGCAAAATAGCCAACACCATTTGTTTCGATAGTCACCGATGCCGGCATCAATTCTGCAACTTCCCCTTTGATGTAATCAATCATAATCTAATACATGTGAATTAGCAATTACACAATCACCAATATGAATATCTAATCCGGCGAAATGTATAATTGTTTTTAGCTTAATTCTATAACGGAAAAATCAGCAAAAGCGTATGTTTTGGTGGTAATTTCAAAGACGAACTTTGTGACCGGCAAAATAGTTGAGGTTTGATGGCGGGGGAGTTGGTTTCATTTTGTAGGTAGGAAAAAGTTAAGGTTGGGAAGACTTAAGATAATTTGTTGAATTTCTTCCTTATTCGGTCAAGATGTTATTGGTTGATTCTTCTTTAAATCTCAATGCTTGGCTTTTACAGATAAGCCTAGGTCTTTCATGGTTCTCTTTCTTGCTTTAGTAATTCTCAACATCAGGGGATGTTTTCCATTGGCAAGTGTTTTTTGATTTACACCTTGTTTTACACAAACTGTGTAAAACACAGCACATCAACCGCCCAATTTCATAATAAACAATTAAAAGAAAAAGCCTTGACAATCAGTAAGATTGTCAAGGCTTTCATTTCGTCGGGATGACAGGATTTGAACCTGCGACCACACGCCCCCCAGAGGTATTTTTAACACTTTGATTCTTTGTGTATTGTTTTGATTTTCTTATATTTGTATCAGATTTTAAGATGGTTATAAAAAAGGTGTTTTTGCCTGTTTTTGATACTTTAACTCTGTTTTATGTTCCTATAATGTTCCTATAAGCTTTAAAATGTTGTTATGGCAAATATTAGTATAAAAATAAGAAAAGAGCAACCAAACGAAAAAGGCGAATACATCCTTCGTTTAATGATAACTAAGAACGGAAAAAGAAAATACATATCTACCGAGATGTGGGCGGACTCGAATTATTGGGACGAAACGCAACAACAATACATTATTTTGGACAATATCCGAAGCAAGGAAAAGAAGGAGGCCAACGAGGAACGCAAAGCCAAAAACATAGTGTTGTCTAAAATCATCGACCGGGCGAATGAAGTCATAAGAGAATTTGACAAAAATAAAATAGATTGGACTTTGAACCAGTTCGAAGACAATTTCAACCACAAACCAGTACAGGGGAATATATCGGTTTACTTAAAAAAACATATCAAAGACCTACGGGAAACCAACCATGTAGGGAATGCGAATTGCTACTACGCCACACTGCACATGATGGAACTATTCGATGAGAGGTTTTCCCAAAGGCTGTTCAGCGAAATAGACCTCAAATATGTGAATAGGTTTGATCTGTGGCTGCAAAAGAGGGGATGCAAGGGCAACACAAGGCGTTATTACTTCAAGGCGTTGAGGGCTATATGGAACAGGGCTATGTCGGAAAAGGAAGCGCAACCAGTAGCCTATCCGTTCGGAAAAGGTGGATTCAGCGTTGCATCATTGGCGGAGGAAACGGAAAAGAGATACCTCCCTACCGATTACCTTACGAAACTGAAAGACACCAAGGGGCAAACACCCGAAACAGAGTTTGCACGGCTGCT
>WSSedL1CaDRAFT_10001563_pt1 | contig 13101 bp, 13 predicted proteins | sample WetSurSL1Cattail_FD_9464 | JGI IMG/M metagenome (IMG submission 9464)
CGGTCTTCCTGCGTGCTACCCCCCTCTTGCGCCACCAGTCCCCCGAGGGGGACGGGGCGCACATGCGATGCACTCTGACTTACCTGCATTCAGAACCGCTCCCGGTACGGGTAATACAGAGCTATCGCAATGGGGGGATGCCCCAGCGGCGGGGGCGGAGGCTTGCCGGAGCCCCCACGAGCGTCATTTCCCCCAGGCAGTCACCGTCGATACTGCATCATTATGATAAATTTCCCCGTCGTAGATCCAAGAAACGCTCACAGATTGCACCGGTTGGCAGATCTCAGGCTCAGATGACCATTCCATCGATCCCAAAAACCCTGCCGCAGGAAGCCCGCTAAATTGCAGGTTTAAAAAGCCTTAAAATCGCGGCATTTTTAGAAATACGCGATTATATCAGGAATTTCTATGGGCGTGGACACAATTTCCACGGGAAACCGGTTTTACGGGATCACCCTGTTCCGGTCCTCCGTCGGAGAAACGATCCCTGGGAACATACCCTCCCGGGATCCCGGACCCTTCCTTAAAAAAGTAAGATTTGCCGGGTCACTTTGGCGCGGACGCTTTGACTTCGCTTTCGAGCGTCTCTTTTAAGCGCTGCACGGCCTCGTTTAAGTCGCTCGTTGTCGTGACCACGAACTGGTTGTCGGTCTTGACATCGTGGTACGTCACAATAAACTCGATCTGGCCGTCCTTTCCCTTCTTTGGTTCGATGATCAGTTTCACCATAGTGCAAAAACTCCTTTCTGGAGCAAAAACCGGGCAGTCGTCCCGGATACGATCAGTTCTTGGGCCCGGTGTTTTATAAAATGTGCCGGCACCGGCACACCGCAGGCCCGGCATTTCCTTGTGCCGGACCGTAATCCACCCCACGACTATCGTCGTAAAACCCGGTACAGGGAAGCGAAACTCTCAACACGTACCCTGCCAAAGATGTACTCTGCTCAAAAAGGGGATGTCATTTATGGCACGTTACTCCGATGTACTTCTCGCATGTGCGGCAGTGTTCTGCGCCACCATTCTTCTGGTGATGCCGGCTGCCGCGGTCAATACCGCAATCTACGGCTCTGCCGCAGGATTCGATCCCGCACTCCACCCGGATACATTCGCAGTTGCCTGCACAATACCGGGAACTGACGGCGCACAGCTCGATAGCGCTCTCGCGTGCTTCACGAACGCCTCCACCGATGTCATCATCATGGGCGGGGACGCCGGGTTCAGCCAGGACTCCGGGGCAAAGATCGCCGCGGCAGTCAAGGGCGGCAAGATCCTGGTAGTAAGCGAAAAGGATCTCTCCCGGTTTGCCGATCTCCTGCCGGCAAAGGAAGCCGGGAAAGCGCCGGACAGCCTCGCTATCGTGGTCGCAAACCCGAACACGACCCTGTCAAAGGATATCTTTGCCGGGCTCTCCTCCCGCTACCCCAACACCACGGCGCTTTCTTCCCGGGACCAGTACACCATCCGTGACGGCGCCACCGCACTCCTCCTCTTCGAGAACGGGGACCCGGCCCTCGCATTTGTCCCGTACGGGAACGGGTACGTGGCCGCGTGGCTGCCCCCCGCAGATACCGCATACCTTGACAGCACCACCGCAGATACCGTCAACGAACGGCTGATCACCCACCTCATGGCAATGCGGGTCGCACCGGCAGCAACAACCGCTGAAGCTACAACGGCACCCGTTGCAGCGAACACGACCGCCGCCGCACCCGCTACGGCCGGGGACAGCCTCGGGAACGTCTCGGTCTACTCCTCGCCGCTCAACGCGAACGTGTACATCGACGGCGTGTACAAAGGCATCGCCCCGGTCAACCTGACCGGCATCCCTGCCGGCAGCCACGCCCTCAAGCTCGCGCTTGACGATCACTATGATTACGACACCACGATCACGGTCGCGGGCGGCGGCACCATCACCGCGTTTGGCTCGCTTGCCCCGCGGGAGAGTGCAACGGCAGCAGCGACCACAACAGCACCGGTTGCTGTAACAACGACCGACGCCACATCCACCATCTGGTCAAGCCCGGCGGTTATCGCAGCGGTCCTTGGTATCATCACCGCGATCATCGGCGCGATTGTCACCCTCTTTACCATCTACCATAAACACAAGTAAGGACGGTCCGGCGGCCGTCCCGGTTCTTTTTTTTTACAGACCGGAACAGTAACAACTATAAGTAAGCCGCAGAAAAAGTATATGCCGCACAAGGGCTCGTAGATCAGGGGTAGATCGTCACGTTTGCAACGTGAAGGCCACGGGTTCGAATCCCGTCGAGTCCACTCGTTTTTGATATTTTTTTCCGGCAGATTTTTTTGCCGCGCGAAATCCAAAAATAAAATCCAGAGACGGTTTTTGTTTTACCGCTCCCGTATCAGCGCCCTTTTTTTATCATGCCACATAACCGGGAGAGCACAGGATACTCCGCCATGCAGGAAATCTTCCGCAAACTGATCCACCTCATCTTTGGCCTCCTCATTGCCGGGATGGTCTATGCCGCCGGGAAAACCAATGCAGCCGCGATCCTTGCGGGAGGAATTTTTATCGGCCTTGTGATGGTCGACCTGATCCTTCGCGGGCACCGGCTCTGGATCTTTTCGGACCTGATTGTGCAGTTCGACCGGAACGACCGACTGCCCGGGAAGGGGGCGCTGATGTTTGGCGTGAGCGCCCTTGTCTGCGTGATCCTCTTTCCGGTCTCCATCGCGGTGCCTGCCATCGTTACGCTCGCGGTTCTCGACAGCGTGACAACGGTTGCGGGGCAGGCACTTGGCCGGCACCGGATCTACAACGGGAAATCGTTCGAAGGGACAGCGGCCGGCATCATTGTCACCGCCATCGTGCTGCTGGTCTTTATGAGCCTGCCCGGGGCGCTTGCGGTAGCGGTTCTCGCAGGGATTATCGAACTTGTTTCACCGGTGGACGACAATCTCGTTATCCCGGTCGCGGTTGCGGTGCTCCTTGCGGTTATGCCGGGGGTTCTGGTTGCGGCGGTGTGAAGGAAAAATCTGCTTTACACAGAACGCTGAATAAAAAAAGTGCAGCCCCCCTCTTGCGCCACCTGTCCCCCGACCGGACCCGATGGTTCCCGCCCTCGGTGTGGTGGGCGGGACTCCGGGGGGCGGTCCGGAGGATTACCCCGTCAGGAAGTTCAAAACTCCTTAAGTCACATCCCCTTCGGTTTGGATCTGCTCCTCGATAAACCGGCGAATCTCCTCTTTTCCCGGAAGTGCGACCTGGTATTTCGAGACAAACAACTTGTTATCCATTCCCGCAAGTGCATATTCAACAAGGGCCTCGTTCTTCTTGGTGCAGAGCAGGATTCCGATCGGCGGATTATCGTCGCCGGTCATTTCATGTTGCCGAAACCAGTTCACGTACGTATTCAGCTGCCCGAGATACTCGTGAGAGAAACCATCGACCTTTAGCTCAATCAGGACGTGACACTTCAGGATCCGGTGATAAAAGACCAGGTCAACAAAGAAATGCTCTCCGCCGATAAGAATGCGTTTCTGCCGCCCTTCAAAACAGAAACCCCGGCCGAGCTCAAGGAGAAAATCCTGCAACCGTCCGATCAGCTGACTCTCGAGGTTTGCTTCGCTGAGTGCCTCGTGCGGCTGCAACCCGAGAAACTCGAAGATATACGGATCCCGGATGACATGTGCAGGACTCAGGAGTTCAGCTTTTCCCTGGACCGTTTTGGCGAGGCGCTTTTTATCCTTCGACATCGCGGTCCTTTCATAATACAGGCTGGCGATCTGGCGCTGTAACTCCCGGACAGACCAGTTCCCCCGGGCACATTCCGCTTCGTAAAAAGCTCGCTTTCGGGGATCTTCAATCGCGACAAGTTCCTGGAAATGACTGTAGGACAGACACTGAAGAAGAGCCTGCGAACCAGTCCCGGATTGTGGGTACAGCGTACCCACAATTTCCCGAAAGTCGCCTTTTTCCGGAAGCAGGTTCCGTAATTGTGGGGACAGTGTACCCACAATGTGCGGATACGCGAGGTAAAAATCCCGGTACCGGTACAACTGGCGAGGGCTGCAATTTGACACCCCGCGTGAAGTAAGATCATTGGCAAGTGCGGAGAATAACCGGTCTCCGTACGTGGCACGGTCTTTCCCTTCAAGCTCGTAGTTCTGGATCGAGAGACCGATGAGCCAGTTACGCAACGTCAGGCTTACGTTTACTGCCTTTGTTGCGCGATCGACCAGGTGATTGTGGATATCCGCAATTCTCCGGACCAACGATGGCAGATCCATAACTTCCGGTTCTCCAGAGATCGCAAGGTCCGGTTTTTTCTTACCCACAAGGAATTCCCCCCGGCACATTCTGCCGTGCTAATGGGGAGGTTCGACCGGGCATGAAATATAGTTAATGAAATATCCGAGAGATCGCATTCCGGTTAAACCCGCCACGTCCCGGCGTTGCTCCGTGCCTAGAACCAGCCGACGGTTCCCGAAATCGCCCCCGCGTGGTTATTAAAAAAATCTCAATCAATCCAGTCGAGCATCTGGTTCTTTGGCGGCTCGCTCTTCTGGATCAGTTTCCGCTTTACCTTCTGGATCGCTGCGTCCGCAGGAGACGGGGGGAGCGGTGCCCTTGCTGCCGCCGCGCCCTTCTCGAACCTGCCGTAATCGAGCAACCCGTCATCGGTCTCGATCTCCAGGACAAGCGGGGGCTGGGGCGCAGGGCTGGCAGCCGGCTGGATCAGCTCCGGGGCCGCCGGGATCTCGTGCGGGGCGGGCGCGGGATAGGCCACCGGTTCATCGGGCACCACCGGGTCGGCCGTGATCAGCGGCGGGGCGATCGACCGGGCGGGCGCTGATGTGTCGCGGAACGCCGGCACTACCGGGGCCGGGGCCCGCATCCCTTCCGCCCGCTGGATGAGAAAATCGACAAAATCCTCCACTTCCCGGCGCTCCCCGGGGGTGAGACGGTCCAGCTTACTCTCCAGCGATTCCATGGCGGTAATTTCTCTCTATTCTCTTTTTTTATTGTTGATATATAAGGGAAATGCGCCGGGCCTATCAGGCCCATCTGTGCTGGTACCCGCGTTTCTCCATGGGCGCACCGTCAACGAGCACGGATTTCTCTTGTATGACCTCGCCGATCACCGTGCAGGGAACGCCCGTTACCGGGTAACGGCCCGGGGGGAGCGTAAAGATCAGCTCGTAGTCCCCGCCGCCATAGAGCGCGAGCTCGCGAGCCTGCTGTTCCGGGACCTCGTCGGGCCGGGGAACAAACGAGGAATCGATCGAGAACCCGCAGTCGTTCACGCTCATGAGATCGTACAGGGAAAGGGCGATCCCGTCGCTGTCGTCCATCATGGCGGTCACGCCCCCGCGTGCGAGAAGCCGGCCCTCCGCCACCCGGGGCTGCGGTTCGAACAGGAACTTCTCGAACTGCGTGTAGCCGTCGAGCCATGCCTGCGCCTGCCCCGGGGTGCCGGTGATGCAGACAAGGTCGCCGGGCCGGGCCCCTTCGCGCCGGGCGAGAAATTCTTTTTTGGCAAGCCCGAGGCCGGTGGTCACGACCGTGAGCTCGCCATGACGATCGATGTCGCCGCCGATGATCTGTGCGCCAAAGCGCGTGCAGCAGTCCTTTGCCCCCTGCATAACGCCCGCGAGCTGCTCCCACTTGTCAAGGCCGACCGCAATGAGCAGGTACTTCGGCTCCGCCCCCATGCTCGCGATATCGCTGATCGTGACCGCGGCGCTCATCCAGCCGATCTGCCAGTCGCTCATCCCGTCCACGAAATCCGTAGTCGAATGGAGCATGTCGGTGGTCGCAACCATCGCAAGGTCTCCGCAGGGAAAGACCGCGCAGTCGTCGCGGCAGTTCTCTTCGCCCACAATCCCCATCACGGTCTGTAAGAGTTCACGGTCATCCATTGTCCCGGCCCCCGCCCTTCTTTACTTCCTTACCGCGTTCGCTCTTGTACTCCTTGAACATGTGCTCGATCTTACTCGATTCCTTCTCGCGGACAAACTGCACCTGCTCTTCCTTCCAGCGCAAAAGCGCTCCTTCGAACTGGTCCTTTGCGGCAAGGCCCTTCTTTCCCTTCACCTGCACGCCGGCATCGCTTGCGGCAATGACCGGGATACCGGCTTCACGAAACGCCGGCACGATATGCAGGTCGCGGCCCCCGGGGACTGCGGCCGGGAGGACAAGGGCGCCGACTTTCGCATCGGCAATATCTTTTACAATTCCCTTTCCCCACCCGTCGCTCTTCTGCACAAAGACAATGTCCCCTTCACGGATGCCGGTATCCTCTGCGAGCCGGCGCAGGCCTTCTCTCGTGAGCGCATCCATCACTTTTACCGGCAGGGCATCGCCATCGAGCGAGAGTTCGGCAAAACTCTTGATCCGGTCCACGCGTTTTGCGAGCGTCCGGCTGTGGCGCTCCTCTTTTCTCAGCCGTTTTTTGAGGCTCTGGATGATCGCGTCGCGTTTTGTTATCTCGGTATCTTTCGCGAGTTCGAGGTCCCGCTTGTCATGTACCGCACGGAGCCGGCCCTGGAGCCGGTGGATCTCGTACTCCTTTGCCTTGATCGTCTCTTCGAGTTCGGAAGTGTAGCTCCGCAGGCGCTTGACGATCCCGTCGAGCACCCGCACCCGCTCGTCCTGCCGGGCAACAACCGGGGCGGGAGCGGATTCCGGCGCGGGGGCCGGCGCTGGGACGGCGGCAAGATCGCCGAGCACCTGGTCCAGAGCCTGGCCGCGGATCACCCGGGCCCGGACCTCGTCAAGGTCGTGGCCCGGGGGAACGCGCCGCAGGAGGTTCCGGAACTTGGCATCGTACTGGTGGAAGGCATCGAGCGCAGCGGAGAGGGCGTCCCGCTCGTGCACGTTCTCGTAGGGGAAGTCTGCGGTAAGCGCGAGTTTCGCATCCACGCTCGTGTCCTGTTTGGGGGAATACGGGATCGCCGAGAACGCCCGCCGGATCTTCTCGACCGAGTACGGCATCTCCTGCACGTCCGATGCAACGACAAGGGGTTTTCCCGTCTTGTACAGGGACTCGATCACCCCGGACATGTTCATCTGCCGGGAACTGGACAGAAGCATGAGGTTCCCGTCGAGATCGAGCGCCGCGACCGCGGTCGTGGTGCCCGGGTCGATCCCCACGATCAGGTACCGCGGTTTTCCCGAGAGCGGGCGGTACCGGATCCGTTCGAGCCTTTTGCCGCTGATCCTGACCTGTACGTCGGCGCCCCGGTACGTGGAGACCGGGACTTCCCGCCGGGGGGCAAAGACCGTAAAGGCCACCCGGCTACACCCGCCAAACGCTTTTGTCTCCTTTTTACCGTACCGGAGCCCGGCCGCCGCAAGCTGCTGCTCGATCTCCCGTCCTTTGAGCTGGACGGCGCCGTGGATCTTCCGGACATACCGGTTCTGGCTCCAGCCCCCCCGGCCCGGGGAACGGTGCCGGCTTACCACGACCTCGCTCTCGTTCTCGAATGCGATGACCTCGGCGCCGGCCCCGAGCGATGCCACCCGGGCCGAGGTCCGGGCCTCGGCAAACGGGTCGAACCGGTCGAAACTGATATTGAACCGGGCGGCAACTTTGCCGAGCGTCTCTTTCTTTTCCCCGCCGGTCACCTGCACGAGTTTTGTCTGCGGGGGCAGGCCCTGCAAAAAGAAGAAGAGCTCGTGCTGGTCGGTTGCGATCTCCTGGATGCTGTCGACCGCAAGGATGTCGGGCCGCTCTTCAGAGAGGAGCCGGAAGAGCCGGAACATCGAGACCGTACTCTCGCTTACGATCGTGCCGTCAACAATCCGCACCAGCGCGTACATCGGCCGGCGCGACCGTGACCTCACCGACCCTTTGACGATATCGATCCCGAAAACGCTCAGCCGGTCACGCATCGCAGTACATCCCCGGGCTCACGGACGATTTTGTACTTCCGCTCAAAGAAGGCAAGGATGTTTGTTATGTCGCGTTCGAGGATGGTGCCGGCGTTCTGGTGGTTTGTCTCCATCCACTGCGGCCAGTCGATGATGACGCACTTCCCGTCCTCGATTAGGATATTGTACTCGGAGAGGTCGGCGTGGATCATGCCGAGGCGGTACGCTTCCCGCACATTTTCAAGAATGGCATCGAGCATCTCGTCCGGTTCGTCGAGCCGGCACCGCGAGAGGCTCGGGCCGGTGATTAACGCCATCACGACCGCGTTCCGGTTCTGCCCCACGGGAAGCGGCACCGAGACTTTCGGGTGGAGGGTGGTGAGCGCCAGGTACTCGCGCTCGGCAGAGAGTTTTGATGCAATCAGCCACGGGCAGTGGCCGTTTTCGGGGAGGTACTCGCGGTTCACCCGGGCCGTGTTAAACGACCGCATGCCGATCCGGTGGAATTTTATCGCCACCGGCCCAAGGCCGAGCGCCTCGTACACGACCGATTCCTTTCCCTCGCCGATCTTTGTACCGAGCGCGGAGATCGTGCCTTTTTTCGTGAGCGTGGTAAGCGCGAGCGTGTCGTACCCGCCAAAGACGAGCGCGTAGCCGTCGTACGGCACGGGGTTGAACCGGACCATGCCCCACGCGATAAGCCGGGAGAGCCGGTAGGTGACCTCGGATTCGGAGAGCCCGGTCGCCTGCTCCAGGCTTTCGAGCGGCACCCATTCGTACCGCTTCATCTGGCGCTCGAGCGCTGCAAGGATCGCCTTCTCGTATTTGTGCAGGCTGCGGATACGCTCCGGTGAGACGACCATGGTTGTTATGAGTGGTTATGTCCCGGACTATAAAATCATGGTCTCCGATACATTCACCGCCGGCAGGGGAGCACAACCTTAAACATCTCTCATTGTCCAGTACGAAATGAAATCCGGGGAGATCAGTATGCAGTGCGCAGCGTGCCGTCGGGAAGCGGTTGTCTTCCAGCCCTACTCGGGAAAGTACCTCTGCCCCGTGCATTTTACCAAAGACTTCGAGGCAAAGGCGAAGCGTGCCGTCCGCAGGAACCGCTGGCTTTTGCCCGGCGACCGTACCGCGGTCGTGCTCACGGGAGATGCAGCAGAGGCTGCCCTGCTCGCCTTCCTGCACAAACTCACCAAAGACCGGCGCGATGTCCGGCTCTCCGCGATCGCGATCGATGAGGGGACCGGGGACACAGGCCGTACTGTCGCGGAACAATTCGGCGTGGAACTTTTTTCCGGTTCGTTTGCGGAGCGGTACGGCACCACCCGGGACGCTCTGTTCCGGGCAGAAGGGCCGGAGGCCGCCGGCAGGATCTGCCACGTGCTCGCGGGCGATCTTGCCGCAGAGATCGCCGCCGCCCGCGGGATCACGCGGCTTGCCCTTGCCACCACCGTGGACGACCGGGCGTTATCGTTTTTTTCGGACCTGCTGGGCGGGACCGTTGAAGAGACCCTGTTTGTTTCGGAGACGCTCGGCACCGCACGGGTCCCGGTCATCCGGCCGTTTGCGGATATTCCCACAACGGAAGTGTACCGGTACGCGGAGCTGTGCGGCGTCTCGCCCGAAGGTGCGGGAGCGTGCGGAACGGACGGAAATTCCGATGCCTGTGCAGCACTTGCATCCTACGATGCCCGGCACCCGGCGACAAAGTTTGCGCTCGCAAACCTTGCCACGACCCTGACCGGAATCGCGGGAACGGGCCGGGCCACGCACGACCGCTGCCCGGCCTGCGGCAGTCCCCGAAAGGCCGGGCGCTGTTTTGCCTGCGAGGTCAGAAAAAAATATACCCGGGAGCCCGGATCATGAACGACAAGAAAAGCATCCTCTGGCGGATCTTCCGCACATCGTCTGAAATGCGTATCCTGATCTACTTTATCCTGTTCTGCCTCATGATCCTCGTCTTCACGGTGATCTTCCACGACCTGTACCCCCTGTACGAGGGGATCCCGGTCGACTGGTCGGAGTCGTTCCTGTACGTTATCCAGACCTTTACGACAACGGGGAGCCTGCTGCCCATAACCACGGACGAAATGACCATTTTTTCCTCGGTTACCATGCTCACCGGGGTCGTGATGCTTTTCATGGTCATCCCCCTTCTCCTCACCCCCTACCTCATCGAGGTCCTCCGCTCGTCCCCGCCAAAAAAAATCTCCAAAAAACTCTCGCACCATGTGGTGATCGTCGGCGATGGCGAACTGACCCGGGCCCTGCTCGAAAGCCTCGCCCTCTGTGAAAAAGATATCCTGATAGTTATCGGGGACGAGGAGACCGCACGGCAGGTGGTAAAAAAATACCGGCGCCGGGCGTTTGTCATGTGGGGTAAATACGACGACCCGCATACCTGGGAACTGGCAGGTGTAAAAAATGCCGGCTTTGTGATCCTCTGCGAGGACGAGCGGACAACGGCAAGCATCATCCTTGGGATCCGGGCCCTGACCGCTGCCCGGCTCATCGCCATCGTGGACAAGATCTCCTTTGACCTGTACCTGAAGTATGCCGGGGCGGATTACGTGGTTTCGCCCAAGCATGTCACGGGAAGGATTCTTGCCCGGCACGCGGTCTTAAACCCGGGCGGCGACGAGACCGAACCGGCGATCCCCGGGCTCGACCGGCTCCACATCGGCGACGAGGACGCCGGCGAAAAGAAACTCCGGCTGATCCATATCCCGGTTATGCCGGAGAGCAAGGCCGTGGGAAAAACCCTCGGGGAACTCGATCTTTTCGGCAGGTACGGCATCTCCGCCCCGTTCCTGTGGAGGGCGGGACGCACCCACCCGTCGGATAACCCCGAAGCGGGGACGTTTGAAAAACGGCAGGCTGCATCGCCCCAGTTCATTGCCGATCCCGCAATGACCGAGGTCATCGATCCGGTAACCTCGCTCTTTTTGTTCGGGACAGCCGAAGCCCTGCGCCGGGCGGTCCGCGAGGAACTGGAGGTTGACCGCGAACTGATCGGCCACGCGGTCATCGCAGGATATGGCGACGTGGGCTCGGCTGCATGCACCGAGATGATCGCTTCCGGGATCTCCTGCGTGGTCGTTGACGCAAAAAAGCACGATCTCGACGAAGTGATCGGAAATGCCGAGGACGAGGATGTGCTCAGGGAGGCCAGGATCGGCGAGGCACGGTTCTGCATCGTGGCAGTCAACGACGACCACGTGAACATCTTTACCACGCTCATGGCAAGGAACCTCAACCCGGGGATCCGGATCCTGGCCCGGGCAAACGAGCCCGGGTCCGTGGAGAAACTGTACCGGGCCGGCGCGGACTACGTGACACTCCTCCCGCGGATCGGCGGCCAGACCATCGGGCGGATTGTGCTTGCCGATACGGTCACGGTCCTTGTCGACCTCCCGGACCGCGAACGGGTGATCCTGCGCCAGGTCCGTCACAAAAAGACGCTCTCTGTCGGGGAGATCCGGGCAACCGGCGTCAGGGTTCTTGGGATCGAGCGGACGGATACCGCCATCATTGCACCGGGCACAGACGAGATCGTGCACCCGGGCGATACGATCGTTGCCGCCGGCAGCACCGAACAGTTAAAAAAATTCATCCGCCAATGCTAATTACGGAGAATACCATGGCGCAGGAACTGGGGTGCAGGATGGGACAGGTCGAGCAGATGATCCGGTATGCCTACTGGAACAGCGGCTGTTCGGGCATCATTGTCGGAGTCTCGGGAGGCGTGGACTCGGCGCTTGCCGCAGCCTTCTGCTGTCGGGCGGTGGGCCCGGAAAAGGTGCTCGGCCTTTCCCTTCCCACATCGGTCAGCAACCCGCAGGATCTTCTCGATGCAAAAGAACTCTGCGCCGGCCTGAAAATGGAACACCGGGTCGTGCCCATCGACCCCATGCTTGCGGCGTTTAAGACCCTGCCGGGATTTACCGAAACGCCGTACCTGCTCGGGAACCTCATGGCCCGGATCCGGATGACGACCCTGTATTATTATGCGAACCGCGACCACCGGCTCGTCTGCGGGACCTCCAACAAGAGCGAGTTTTTGCTGGGCTACTGCACGAAGTACGGGGACAATGCCGCGGACGTCCAGCCGATCGTCCACCTGTACAAAAAAGACGTGTACGAGATGGCAAAAGAGCTGGGTATCCCGGAGCCGATCCTCACAAAAAAACCGTCCGCCGGACTCTGGGAAGGCCAGAGCGACGAGGGCGAGATCGGGCTTTCCTATGCCGAGATCGATGCGGCACTCGTTGCCCTCGAAGCGCACGAATGGAAGGCGGAAAATCCTGCCGAGGAAAAAGTGCTTGCCCGGGTCAGGAAGAACGCCCACAAGCGTCTGGCGGCGCCCAGCCTTTAGAGGAGCCCAAAGAGCGCCGGATATTTTTCCGGTTCGTTCAGGAACGCGAGGGCGTCCCGGTTGCCGATAAGCGCGTAGATCGGGCTTTTGATTGCACCTGCCGGCGCCGGTCCTTTTTTCATGAAGATTTTCCGGAGCGCCGGTACGTCAGGGTAACGGGAATTTTTCACGATCCGCCCGCTGCTCATCACGTAGTATGCCGCCCCGTGGAGGGTCTCGTACTCCCCGTACTCGCTCTCAAATGCCGTGGAGACGAGGTTTGCCATCGCGAGCGTGGTATCGGGAGATGGATTGAGCGTGACATGCCCGTAGCCGGGCGGGATGATCACGCAGGAGCCGGCCGGCGCATCGACAAGAACGGCGTCATCGAGCGTCCGCGACTGTAACAGGAACTGTGCCTCTCCTTCGAGCACTTCGTAAAGTTCGGGGTATCCTGTGCCGGCAGGATCGGCCGGGTGGTAATGCCCCTTGGTCTTGACGCATTCGCCGCAGAGATCGAGCGGCGGGATGACCGTGATGTCGTACCGCAGGGAGTGGCCGGCAAGCCAGCGCCGGTCTGCATCCGATCGTGCCACGTCGCGGTACATGTAATAGAGCGGGCCGGTCTCCTGACAGGCAGGATCGGCGAGCACGCTCTTCATGTCCCGGACCGTGCGTATCCCGGGCGCCGGCAGCGCCCCGTCCCACGGGACGTTCACTGTTTCCTCCTCATGACAAGGAAGTAGTACGCAAGAGCGGCGATAATCCCGATAACGACAATCGCGGCAATCACCGTGCCGAGCGCATCGGAAGCCGGCCGGGGCAGCACGGAGAGCGGCGCCCGGAAGGTATCGGAGATCTGGCTGTTGTCAAGAGCGTCGCGGTACCGTACCTCGGT
>WSSedL1CaDRAFT_10001564_pt1 | contig 13100 bp, 14 predicted proteins | sample WetSurSL1Cattail_FD_9464 | JGI IMG/M metagenome (IMG submission 9464)
CCGCATCAAGTTCATTCGTTTGAGAGACCCGAGGTCTCCGCAAATGAGCAACTTAAAACCGCCATGAATTTGGCGGTTTGGACTATGCTTAAAATAGAAATGTTTATGCGAGATAATTGGCTTGATGAAATATGGAAATAAAGTTAATTGTAGCAATCATATCTTCTATAGTATCTGTGATTCTTTTTATTCCATACATAGTGGATATCTTTAAAAAGAAGACTGAACCGCATATATATTCTTGGTTGATTTGGACAATTACTATCGGAATAGCCACCGTTGCAGGATTTAAGAGCGGTGGAGGTTTTTGTATTGCTTGATTTTAGCTCTATCTATTTTAGTATTTTATATATTTACAAATGATGGACTAACATCTGTCATAGTTGTTTCTATAATAGACACCGTTGCTTTTTTGCCAACATACAGAAAAGTCTTTGAAGATCCGTACAGCGAGACGCTTTCCTTGTATGCTTTATCTGCAACAAGTTACGTTTTAGATTTTTTTGCTCTTCAAAATTACACATTAACAACATCAATTTTTATACTCACTTCTGTTGCAATGAACGGATTGTTGCCTGTGTTGGTTTATATAAAAAGAAAAAGGGATATCGTTGTGATGCGTAAAAATGCATGAGGTGGGATATTTGGCCTGTTTTTCGTGCGTATTTTTTGATATACTTGATTGGTAAGTGCGATGAAAAAGGAATGCGCCCGGCGTATTCTTGTGAACGTAGTAGAAAGTGCTGGGAAAGAAATCGTTTTCTTGACCGGATTTTAAGCCATAAAATGAAAATGTATGAGCGTACAGGAATTTGCTACGAAACATAGCGTTAAATTGTTTTATGCGAGTATAGTGCTTTTGTTTTCGACGGTGATTTTCGGTATCGTAGCATTCGGGCATGTTATTGGCGGAGGTCCGAATAAAGATGATGGCAAGACCGTACGTCCGACGGTGAGCCAAGAGAAAAATACCACTAAGCAGAGTGCTTCTGGATCCGGACAGACGAAATCTGAAATGCCACGAGAAGGAGGTCCGGACGGCTTGGCCCAATAACTAGTACATGTTCTGCATAAGAAACGATAGTGTATGAAATATTTTTACCGTAGTCTGGCCGCTATTCCGTTGATACTCACTCTTGTTTTTGCACCGCTTTCAGGTGTCAATACGGCTGACGCGTCAACAAGTTGTACTCCGACAGTCAAGATTACGAAAACGAAAGAGACTTCTGTCATTCTCAAAGTGACCTGTTCGGCGCTGAAGAGCAAAAAAGTCTCTGTTGGCGTGTCTATAACGAATGAAGATTCGAGTTCGACTAAGAGCAAGACGTTTTCTGCCAAGCTGGGTTCGTCCGGATCGACGAGTATTACGGTAAGCAGTCTTGATTCAGCGACAAATTACAGCTTTAAGGCAAAGGTGAAAAAATCAGGTACTTCTTCATATACGTCGTATTCATCAAGCGTGAGCACCACTACGAAAGGATCGGATTATGAGCCGGAAATAGAGAAAATCAACGGTATTACCGAAGATTCGGCGAAGTTGAAGATTTCATGCGATGATTTGGATGAAGAAGCAGTGAATGTGCAGGTAGCATACCAGAAGAGTGGGAAAAGCTCTTGGAGCACCAAGACGTATTCTTTGACATTAGATGACGATGCCGAAGGATCGGTAACGGTTACGAGCTTGAAATCAGATACGCTTTATAAGTTCAAGTTCAGGATTAAGAAGGATGATGAGAGCAGCTATTCGGCATATTCGGCTGTGAAGACAGCGACAACCGATGAAGATTGATGGGGTTTCCAAAAGAATAATTCAAAGAAAAAATCATATGGATAAGAAAGCGGCGATAGGATTTCTGACGTTGGCGACGGCATTAGCGACCGGCATCGCCTTCAATCATAGCGTGTTTGCAGCGGATAATTTTAGTGGTGGTCAGCCGCCGAGAGGAGGAAATATGCAACAAGGCGGCGGTCGTGGCGGTAATGGACAACCTGGGCAGGATGGTCCGCAAGGCCAGGGCCAGCAGATGATGTCTTCAAAAGAATCGATGGAAGCGTGTGATGATAAGTCTGAAGGAGACGATTGTTCGTTCACATCTTCCGATCCGAAGGATAGCAGCTCTTCAACAACGGTAAGCGGCACTTGCGCCAAAATGCCTGCTCGTCCGGATGATTCAGCGTCTTCGAGCAGTTCGGAAAGCAAGCTTTCCTGTGTCCCTGAAAAGAAGGATGGCGATACTGCTTCAGGAGAAACGGAGCTTGAGCGTGCTAAGAAGATGAAAACTGAACGGAAGGCGGAGATTTATCGTATTGAAAGCCGTACCGAAAAGATGATTTCTTTCCTTGGGTCGAAAGATGTCGATGATGATGTGATTGATGATATCAATGACAAGTACGATAATTTCAAGGATAAGGCGGACACCTTGTTGGAGAAATACGATGATTACATCGATGTTCTCGGCGATGATGACGCAAGTGATGATGATATATCCGATGCTCAGGATGCCATCAAGTCGGCAGGAAAGGATATGATGGATTATTTCACAGGTACGCTGCGGAAGAGTATCCAGGCGGCGCTTGATGATCTTGAAGATTAAATCAGTTCTTAGAAAGCATCAATTTTATGGATAAGAAGAAGTTCGCTTATGCTGTCGCCGCTATCGTTTGCCTTGTCGTGTCGGTGATAGGGATAGCATGGATCACGAAGCAGGAGGTTCGTAAGCAAGATTCTGCGGGAGCGCCGTCCTCATCTCGCCAACAGTCGTCTGAACAGGGTGCTGCTACTGTTTCTGGCGAGGATATATCTGCAGTACAGAAAGAGGAGTCATCATATAATATCGGAACAAAACAGGAAGCGGATAAAGCGCTCGATGATATGGATGGCTTGATACAGTCCGCTGGATCGTTCTGAGAGGTTTCCGTAGAGAAGATTGTTCGTGATGCAACCATCCTCGGTGTGATATTCATTGCGCTGAGGATGGTTTTTGTGTAAGAGCGGAAGCAATCGTTATGCCGAATACGGATTTGACTCCGGCGGCTTTTAGGACAGTGGCGCAAGCGGAAAGTGTCGCTCCGGTGGTAGTGACATCATCGATGAGCCACACAGTTTTGTTGTGGAGATCGACACCGAGATTTTCATTGATAGAGAAAGCGTTTCGTATATTGGAATAGCGATCTTCTATCGAAGGCATACGTACTTGTGGTGCCGTGTTTTTGGTGCGGATAAGCAGATGAAGCATCGGTATTTCGAGTGTTGGTGCGAGCGAAGCGGAAAGTTCGGCTGCAAGGAGTGATGACTGGTTGAATCCACGTTGTCGAAGTCTTCTCGAATGAAGTGGTACAGGAATGATGATGTCTGGAAGAGGAATGTCAGACCGCCCTATGGCTTCGGCGAGGAATGCGCTGAGCGGGGTGCTGAAGGCTGCGATGGAATGATATTTGAAGAGCATTATGGCACGTTTCAATACCGGAACGCGGTAATAGGATGCGGTAAAAATGCCGTTCAAAGGCGGTGTATCGAGCGAACACTTGAAACAAGTTCGTCCTGAAGGAGTAGGACGTTTGCGGCAGATAGGGCAGACGTGGTCGAGACGGATTGGAATCCGTTTGGTACATGTATGACAGAGATGCTCTTGCGGTTGGCCGCAGCCGATGCAACGGATCGGAAAAATCGCATCAAGTATGAAGCGATAGCATGATTGTATGGCTGGTTGCCTGTTTAAGAACACACGACAGTATCATTTTTGATAGAAAGCGAAAGGGATTTTGCTTGAGGGGAAGCGAGAATTTTTCGGGCAATGGCTCGTTCTGCGATATCTTGTATGTTTTTTCTGATGAGACGGCCGCCTTGTTCTGGAGAAAAGCTTTTCTCTGCGATGAATCCGATGACAGAGGCGGGGATTTTGAGACTGATACCGCGTTGTTTGAGGCGCTTTACTAGCGCGGAAAATTCTGTTTTCGTTATGGATTTGATAGCGGCTTCATCGAGTGCATTGAAGACGATGATATGGTCGAGTCGGGCCAGAAGTTCTGGGCGGAGCTCTTTTTTGAGTTCATTGAGAACGTTTGTTTTTGTCGTTTCAAACCGATCTCGCAATGCGGCTGATGAAGGATGTTTCCCATGGAAACCGATAGTGGCATTTTGTGTNAATGCTGCTGTGCCAATGTTTGAGGTAAGGATGATAAGNGTATGGCGGAAGCTTACGGAACGTCCTTCCGCATCGGTGAGTGATCCTTCATCGAGGATTTGCAGTAGGATATTGAAGACATCGGGGTGTGCTTTTTCGATTTCGTCGAAGAGGACGATGCTGTATGGTTTGCGGCGGACTTTTTCTGTCAATTTTCCACCATTGCCATAGCCGATGTAACCGGCGGGTGCGCCGATGATTTGAGCAACGCTGTGACGTTCCATGAATTCGCTCATGTCGAGGCGGATGAGTGCCGATCGATCTCCGAAGAATTCTTCAGCGAGAAGTTTTCCGGCGAGCGTTTTACCAACGCCTGTCGGACCGAGGAAAAGGAATGAACCCAGCGGACGGTCGGGGTGATTAATACCGGAGAGTGATCGGGCGAGAGTTTCTTCAAGAATACCGGCTGCTTCTTGTTGTCCGATAAGCCGTTTTTGAAGCGTCGCATGCAGACGATCAAGTTTTTTTGATGGTTGTTCGTGCGTAAGTTTTTCGAGCGGTATGCCGGTAATATGCGAAACAGTCCGAAATACGTGCGCTTCAGTGACAGGGAGGCGTTCCTCTTGTTGTGCAGTATTGGAGCGCTTCCGGAGCGTTTCGATTTTTTTATCGATCAGACGTTCTTGCTCGTGCCATTGTGATGCTTCGTCATAGCGCTCGTCGCGTATGGAAGTTTCTTTCATATCGATAGCGTCGAGTCGATCTTCTTCGAGTCGGGCGAGAGCTTTTACAGTCGCTGGCTGTTTCTTGTCTGCTTGTGCGAGAGCAGCGGCTTCATCGATGATATCAAGCGCCTTATCTGGCAAGAAACGGTCAGTGAGATATTTGACGCTTAAATCAACTGCAATATCAGCGATATGTTGACTGATGGTTACAGCATGAAAATCCTCGTAACTTTTGCGGACTGCCGTTATGATGTGTCGTGTTTCACGAACAGAAGGTTCGGAAATAAGGATAGATTGGAAGCGGCGTTCGAGAGCTGGGTCTTTTTCGATATGCCGTTTGTATTCTGAAAGCGTTGTCGCTCCGATGCAGCGTATGTTGCCACGAGCGAGCGCTGGTTTCAGGATATTGGCGGCATCGAGACCTCCAGGAGTGTTGCCGGTTCCGATGATGGTGTGGATTTCGTCTATGAAGAGTATGACATCTTCGTTTTCTTCGGCTTCACGGATGATTTCCTTGAGGCGCGTTTCGAATTCTCCGCGGAAATTCGTGCCGGCGACAACGAGCGCAAGATCGATGGAGAGTATCCGTTTCCCGATGAGCGATTGCGGGACATCTCCTCGTTCGATGCGCTTTGAAAGCGCTTCAACCAGCGCAGTCTTGCCGACACCTGGTTCACCAATCAGGAGCGGATTGCTTTTATGTTTGCGGGTGAGTACTTGGATGAGGCGGTTGAGTTCTTGCACGCGTCCGATGAGTGGCATGCCATGTTCACGGGCGTCATCCGCCATATCGAGTGAAAATTGTTCGATAGTTGATACCTCAGTTTCGGCAGTATTTCCGCGGAAAAAAGGATGTTCCGGCAATTCGATCATCTTATTGAAGAGTGTTGATCGTCCAGCATTGAGATGTGATTCGATAGTGGAATGTATTTTTCCCTCTTCGATACCGCAGCTTTTAATGATGTGTTTGATAGAAGCATCATCCGACTCCATGAGTGCGTAGATGAGGTGTTCTGTACCAACATATGGATAATGAAGCTGGCTCGCAAGCAGGTATGCGCGACGGAGCACATCTTTCAATGAAGTGCTCAGCGGAAGTGACTGATTCGAAGCGATCGTTTTTCCATTTACTCGTTTTTTGAGGCAAATCTTAGTAAGTGTATCTTTGCTAAAGCCCATATTGTTGAGAAGAATGCTTCCGAGACTGCCGTTTTCAAGGAATATGGCAAGCAGAAGGTGTGCGGTGCCGATAGCATCATGATGGGCATAACGAGCGATATCGTTTGCCTCTTTGAAGCTTTTTCGAGCGTGCGTTGACAATTTTTGGATGAAGTCTGTTTCAAACATAGGGCTCATATCATTCTATTTTTTTCTGGCCATAATGTCAATCTGTCTCGGAGGGCATTCTTGTTTGTCATAAATGGTTGTGCAGCATAGAAGCTTATGATATAATCATCATATCGTGGGTGATGAATACAAACATTCATGTTTCGTTTTAGAAAACCTTATTTTCTTGGTCTTGATTTCGGTACATCACTGGTCAAGGCGATTGAATTGACAGAGAAAGATGGCAAGATTTTGCTGTCGGATTTTGGGCAGGTCAGTCTAGTTGCACTGGAACGAGGAGTGCCTGCATCTTCGAATCGTACATATGATGATGAAGTCGTGCTGTATCTTCGAGCGCTTCTTGATCGTATGCAACCGAAGAGCCGAGAAGTGTATGTGGCGATGCCTGCTTTTATCGGATTGATTTCTTTGCTGGAGTTTCCGGAAATGAAGGAATCGGAACTTCAGGAAGCTATACAATTCGAAGCGCATAAATATATACCGTCTCCTTTGGAAGAAGTGGCTCTGAGTTGGGAAGTGGTCAATCGGATTGCTTCTGATGATGGACATGTGAAGACGGAGGTCCTATTAGTGGCAGCGCTCAATAAAGAAGTTGAACATTATGAAAATAATGTGCATACCGCTGGGCTTGATATGAAATTGCTTGAGCTTGAGACATTTTCTATTGTTCGAGCACTCATCGGCGATGCTCCCGGATTGCGTCTCATCGTCGATATTGGTGCTCGTTCGACGAATCTCATACTTGTTGATAATGGTGTGGTGCGTGTCAGTCGCAATCTGGATATCGGCGGTAAAGATGTTACTCGAACTCTCGTGGAAGGGCTTAATATCACTTCTGATCGTGCAGAAATCCTTAAAAAGAGTGATAAGGATTTCTTGAATAATCCGGAATCAGCATTGATATTTCCAGCTCTCCAGATGATTCAAAGCGAATCTGAACGTATTTTAGAATCCTATCATACGAAGTATCCAGATGTCGTTTGCCAAGAAGTGATTCTTTCTGGTGGAACGGCGCAAATGGCTGGTTTGGTTAAATATTATTCGGCATCGATGCAATTGCCAGTTTCCATCGGTAATCCTTGGGCGCGAGTGGAATACGATGAAAGTCTTTCAGCGACGATTCGGGAGCTCGGGACATCATTCACAGTAGCGATTGGCTTAGCGCTTGGAGGATTGGATGCTGCGAAGAAGAAAAAAGCTGAATGAAGCGTGATATAGTGGAATTTTCCTCAAAAAAGAAATACATAATTATATAAACATAAAAAAATGGTTGGTATCAATCTTTCTCAATCGACGCAATCGAAGAAGGAATTGTCTGATAGGCGATCATTGTTCGACAGGAGCATTGTCGTGGTAGTTGTGCTCTTTTTAGTGACGCTTGCCGCATGGGGTGGAACTTGGTGGTATACGAAGACATATGATGACAAGATTTCTCAGCTCGAGTCGATGATTGCTCAGGATACGACGAAGCTTTCCGGCAAGCGTGCTGATCGCGTGGCTGATTTCAGCAATCGCCTGACCCTGATTGGACAGAATCTCGATGCTGCTGTCGACACCTCGAGTATTTTAGGGGAGCTTGAACAGAATATGGTTCCGGAAGTCAGGCTGACGATGTATGAATACAATAGAAATGACCGTATCGTGAGTATCAGCGGCGTTACAAGCAGTTTCAGATATCTGGCGGCCCAAGTCATTTCGTTGAAGAAGGACTCATCATTCAGCCAGGTAAAGGTTGGAGATGTGTCAAGTGATGAAAACGGACTTATCAAGTTTTCTGTTACGGCCGATCTTATCGGAGATGCTGTCGTAGTTGCAAAATAGATGCCACGATATTTTAAATGCTAAAAAGAATCTCTTATTATGAATCTGAAAGTATTGACAGTCCCGTTCCTTGTAGTGATGATGCTTATCATTGCGATTGGTTACATCTGGCCGGATCTGAGTGCTCTTCCAGAGAAGCGCGCTGCCGTATCTGAGAAGGAAGAGAACGCCGCTTCTGTCGGTGCGGTGATGAATAATATTGATGCGCTGAATGGTTCATTGGATGCTCAAAAAGAGACTGAACAGCTCGTAGATCGTTATTTCCCTGAAAACATGGACCAAGGACATGCTATTGATGCTTTGAATTTTATGGCTTCGCAAGCGGGTATCTCTATGTCTGGCTTGGATATTGAAGTGAGTAATTCTAAATTGAATGAACAAGTAAGTGATGGAGCTGCTACGACTGCTCAGCGTATACCGAAGCTTTCCAAATATGTCGTGACAGCTAAAGTGTCTGGATCATATGAAGGAATCAAGGATTTCTTCAATCGCGTTTCACACATGGATCTTTTCCATAAAGTGATATCGTTCAGTATCAGTGTTGATACGAAGAATGGTGCAAGTGCCGGGTCGGCCGCTGCCGCTGCTGGAGGTGCCCTTACAGGGGCTTTTGAAGCCGAATTTGGATATATGCCGAAACGTCCGGCTACTGTTATTGAGAGTGATCCGATATTTCGGAGTTCCCAGCTTGATTTTGCCGTTGCAAATCGGTTGACAACATTTATCACGAACATCGTTCCGACTACTGATAATCAGCAGACAGGAAAGCCGAACCCGTTCCAATAAAGGAATATTTTTTGCAGTCTTCATATGCCAGAGGAGGAAATCCAACCGACACAAGAAAGTGCTGACGTTGCTGATACGAACAGTTCTGTTTCTGCTGATTCATCGCAAGTTCCCGTGCTGCGTGCTGCGCCATCATCCATAGATAAGTTGGTCGTGGAAATCATTCCAGAAGAAGCGGCTTTGAAATATGGCATGGTGCCATATGAAAAAAAGGATGACATACTTTTCGTAGCTATGCTGAATCCGCAAGACATCGAAGCGCTTAATGTACTTCGATTCTTGGCGGAAAAAGAGCAATTGGGCATTGAAGTGCGATCGGTTTCCCAGGATGTGTTTAATGATATCATCAAGCGATATGCCGGGACTGATACAGCTCTCAAGGATGCCATCATGTCTCTGAAGAAAGAAGATGATATCACTGATATCAAGAATGTTGAGAAAAAAGATAAGGATGCCGAAGTCTTCCAAGATGCTCCGATTGCGAAGCTGGTTGAAGTGGTAGTGAAGCATGCTATCGAGGTCCGTGCGAGCGATATCCATATAGAACCGGTGGATGGAAGTTATCGCGTCCGTTTTCGTGTCGACGGATTACTCCGTGCTCAGCTTGTTTTTCCTTTGGAAGTCGGTCGCGCAGTCGTTTCGCGTATCAAGATTCTTTCGAATTTGAAAATTGATGAGAAACGTAAGCCACAAGATGGCCGATTCCATTTTGATGGAGACCATGTATCAGTAGACTTACGCGTTTCGAGTCTTCCGGTTATCGATGGTGAAAAAATGGTGTTACGCGTGCTTGATAAGCGATCAAACGTGAGTGATCTTGAAAAGCTTGGTCTTTGGGGGAAGAATCGTGAAGTGCTTGAAGCGAAGATCCGTGAACCGTTCGGCATCATACTGATTACTGGGCCAACGGGATCTGGAAAGTCTACGACATTGTATGCTTTTTTACAGATTCTCAATAAGGAAGAACGCAACATCATAACACTTGAGGACCCGGTTGAGTATTACATGGAGGGTATAAACCAAAGTCAGATTAAACCGGAAATCGGATATACGTTCGCAAGCGGATTGCGTTCTATTCTCCGTCAGGACCCGAATGTTATCATGGTTGGAGAGATCCGTGATGATGAAACGGCCGAATTGTCTATCCATGCAGCGTTGACGGGACACCTCGTGCTTTCAACGCTTCATACGAATGATGCTATCGGTGCGATTCCTCGCCTTGTAGATATGGGGCTTGAGCCGTTCCTTCTCTCGTCGTCTCTTCAGGCAGTCGCTGCACAGCGTCTCGTGCGTCGCATCTGTGACAATTGCAAAGAAGAAATGCCTCTTTCTCCGGCGCAGCATCAGAAACTTGAAGATTTTTTCCATGCGATCCCTGAAGCTGAAGTTAAAGCGTATAAGCTTGACCCGAACCAGAAAGCGGTATTTTATCGTGGAAAGGGCTGTGATGATTGTGGTCAATCCGGCTATAAAGGGCGTATCGCCATTTATGAAGTTATAAGTGTCGATAGTGAAATGCAAAGCATTATCGCTGATAAAAGAGGCAATGAGGCGGAAGTGCGCCGTGCCGCTCATAATCAGCATATGCTTTCCATGAAACAAGACGGCATCTTGAAAGCGCTTCAGGGAATAACGACACTAGCGGAAGTCGAACGCGTGACGGAAGGAAAGCTGCTTGTCGATGAGGAATGAAGGAGATTATTCATAACTGAAGAATAGGATCGTATTTATGGAAGAGACATTACATATCGAGCAACGTTTGAAGAATCTCCTGCTTCTTGTTGGGCAGCAGGGAGCTTCTGATCTCCATTTGGTGGTCGGTCGTTATCCGACTCTTCGTATTGATGGGAAATTGCATCCGATTACTCAGGAAAAGATCCTTACTCCCGCCGATACGAAGGCGCTTGCCGATGTCATGATGACGGAAGAGAAGAAACAAGAGCTTCTTTCTACGGGGCAATCCGATTTTTCTTATAACTTTGAAGATCGTGTCCGTTTCCGTACGAATGTCTTTTTTCAAAAAGGTTACGTGAGCGTGACGATGCGTTTTGTTATGGATCGTTTGCGGAATCTTGAGGAGCTATCGATACCAAGCTCGCTCTATGGATTCACGAATTATTCCCAGGGTTTGGTATTGGTTACCGGACCGGTAGGCCATGGAAAGTCAACAACGCTTGCGGCTATCATTGATTATATCAACCATAATCAGGAAAAGCATATTGTGACAATTGAGGATCCGATTGAATTCGTTTATAACCAAGATCGTTGCATTATCAATCAGCGTGAAGTCGGTCGTGATGCCAAAAGCTTCCCCGATGCTCTCCGTGCTGTTTTCCGTGAAGATGCCAACGTGGTGCTTCTTGGCGAACTTCGCGATCTTGAAACGATCAGTACGGCTATGACAGCCGCTGAGACTGGGCATCTTATTTTTGCAACGCTCCATACGAACGATAGTGCTCAGACAATTGATCGTATTATCGATGTCTTTCCGGCACACCAACAAAATCAGATTCGTTCGCAGCTAGCGAATGTATTGCTCGGGGTCGTTTCACAGCGTCTTTTGCCGCGTATCGGCGGCGGTCGTGTACCGGCTGTCGAAATCATGTTTAAGAATCATGCCGTTGAAAATCTTATCCGTGAAAATAAGGTGCATCAGCTTGATTCGGTTATTGAGACAAGCCTGAAAGAAGGTATGATCGCGCTTGACCGGTCATTGGCTGATTTGGTCCGTCGAGGACTTACATCCGTGAATGATGCGCTTATGTATGCGAAGAATCGCGAATATTTTCAGATGCTTGTCGGAAAGGGTAATGATATCTCGTAGCTGTTAATGCAACGAACCTTATGAAATTCACATTCAAAGCGAAGAATAGCGAAGGACAGATGAAAGAGGGCTTGGTCGAAGCGATCAGCTGGGAAGCGGCTGCTCAGATTCTTGAGCGAAACAATCTTGTCCCGATATCTATCCAGGAAGAGAAACAGTCGCAAGAGCTGTTTAAGAATATAGAGAAACTTTGGGAAGGTATCAGTCAAAAAGAATTGGTTACATTTTTTCAACAGCTGGCTATTCTCATAGAGGCGCGCGTACCGATTACATCATCGCTCAATACTATCGGAGAACAGAGTCAGAATCGGTATCTCCGGCTTATCATCAAAGAAATGAGTGATGATATCGAGGATGGTATGCCGTTTTCGGAGGCGATGGAGCGCCATAAGGACGTATTCTCACCATTGACAATTAACATGATTCGCTCGGGAGAAGTTTCGGGGAGTCTTCAGAAATCGATTTCTTATGTCGCTGCTAATATCGAAAAGAATTATCAGCTTTTGTCGAAGATTAAGAGCGCGCTTTATTATCCGGCGTTCGTTCTTATGGTCGCTTTCATTGTCGGTTTTGTTGTCATAACGTTTATTCTTCCGAAAATCACGCAGATTATCAAGGATTTACAGGTCGCTGTTCCGTGGTATACGACGGTTTTAGTGGAAATCGGCGATTTCATGAATCAGTATTGGCCAGCGGTCCTTTTGGTGATTATTGCTGCTATCGGTGCTCTCGTGTATTATGCGCGGACTGAAAACGGCAAACGGGAATGGGAGATTATCATACTTAAGATACCGGTTATCGGCACTTTGACGCGTAATATCTATGTAACACGTTTTGCGGAAAATTTAAGCGCGCTTCTTGCTGGTGGCATACCTGTGGTGCGCGCGCTTATGATCGTCGGCGATGTCGTTGGGAACCATGTGTTTAGAAAAGTTATCATGAAGGCTGCTGACGAAGTACGGTCTGGCGGCGCTATGAGTACGGTTTTTTCTCAGTCTGAAGACCAGATTCCGCCTATTGTCGCACAGATGGTCCGTATTGGCGAAGAGACCGGAACGATATCCAAAGTGCTCGATAGTATCGCTAAGTTTTACAGCCAAGAAGTTGATAACACGACACGCGTATTGACATCGCTTATGGAGCCGGTACTTATCGTTGTGCTCGGTATCGGTGTCGGTGTGCTTACCATAGGCGTGCTTATGCCGATCTATAATATCGCTGGACAGATGTAACGCTACTTGCGTTTTTCTTCATAGACAAACGTAAGGGTATGAGTGTATACTGAAGGTGCGGCTTGGAGATAAAAATCTTTGGGCTCTAAATATAAAAAATACACAAGAAGGAGGTGAACTTATGAATAAGCTATCAAAGGGTTTCACCCTTATAGAACTCTTGATCGTTATCGCGATCATCGGTATTCTCGCTTCAGTTGTCTTGGTCAGTCTCTCAAGTGCTCGTGAAAAAGCGAAAGTG
>WSSedL1CaDRAFT_10001565_pt1 | contig 13099 bp, 17 predicted proteins | sample WetSurSL1Cattail_FD_9464 | JGI IMG/M metagenome (IMG submission 9464)
AAAAGGCAACATATTTGAAATATAGTATTCAATCTTTAAACTAATATATATATGCACAGAAGTTATAAATATATCAACAGAAATTATCCACAGTGTGGATAACTATTTAGTAATACGGTCCGGATCCAGCCGGGCCGAATCGAAAAGAAGGTGGAGTGTTTGTACAAAAAGTTTGGTTTGCTGTTAGTAACTGGTGTTTTATTATTTACTTTTGTTTGTCCTGCCTTCGCCGCAGGTGAGGAAGAATTTTGGCAAGCATGGCAGAACGGTGATTATTCTGCAGCTGGAGTCTTAGCTAAAGGCCTTGGAGCAACAATCCCGGAATATTATGCTTTAGCTGCCATTTGTTATCAAAATGCCGGTAAATATGATTTATTTTCGGTTTATAAAAATAAATTTCATCAATTGGCAGACCCGGTAAATTTAAAAGGACTTCTGGATAATCGATTGAATACCACTCCGGATGATTCGCAAGCAATATTAATGGAAGGAATAACCGCGTTATTATTCCCCCAGGCTCAATTAGGCGATCCCGGGGTGATGTTTGGGGAAATTGCTCCCAAACTCCAAGATAACCCCTATTTATTAAATTATCTGTCATTCAATGATTTGAAGAATCATAATTATTCTCCAGCAGTCCAAAAACGTTTTCAACAGGCCATCGCTTTGAAGAAGGATTATCCGGAACCATATCTTAATTTGGCAACGCTTTTGGCTCAGACTAAAGCGGTGGAAAAAGCGGTCGCGGTTTTACTGGATTGTTTCAACAATTGTCCGCTCGTCCCGGCCGCTGCCTATGAAGATCTATTGGGATTGATCAGTTCTCCGGAAAACACAACAATCAAACCCTATGGTCAAACTTTGAATATCTCCGTTCCCGCCATCAAGGAGGTGTACCGGCAGCAAGTCAAGGCCAGTCTCTCAAGGACCCCGGAACACCTCCTCTCTTTAGCTGAAGTATTAATAATGAAAGGAAACGTAGCAGCAGCTCGTAATTTGCTTGACGGTGTAGATTTCAAAGGTTCCAGCCTTTATCAGTACCTCCAGTTGCAAATGGCTCATCTGGATAATGATAGCGAACTGCTCACAACACTTGGCAATGATTTATTGAAGACCAATGATTTAAATTATCGTCGGTTTTATGAAGCAGGGAACATTTTTTTATATGGCAAAAGTTTTGAACCGGCCATCAATTTTTATGAAGCTGCCTTAACGGTTATCAATCCCGATGATTTTGAGTATATAATGAAAATCAATTCAAACATGGGAATCAGCTCCTATATGAACCATCAGTATCCAGAGGCAATCGTCTGTTTTGAAAAGGCCTTGGCAGTTGATCCTCATGAACCCAGTTCCTTGGTTTATTTAGGTCTTACTTACCGGGATACCGGAAATACCCTTAAAGCGATTGAGTGTCTATCGAAGGCTCTTGATTATATTCATGAAGCTGGTTGGCGCAAAGAAATAACGGCTATCCTTACTGAATTGAACCAAGCCAAACAATGATAATTTACTAGAAATGTTCTAGAGGAATGTCCTTTATTATAAATAAAGATAAGCGGGAGTTATTCGGTTATCTGATGGCGCAATATTTTACCAAATTGCAAGGTGTGCTGGCTGAAGTTTATGATGAAAAGGATGATCCGATTACTGCAATGAAAAAAGGAATTCGGGCTTATATTGATTGTGGGCTACAGAATCCTAATTATTATAAACTGGGATTCATGATCAATCCGGACCTGAACAAGGGAGATTATCTAAAAAATGGTGTGCCTGGTACCAATGTTTATTTAGGCCATCGTGCGTTAGTTGAGAAATGTATTCGTCAAGGCTGTTTTCGATCAATGGATGTTGATTTAGCGACTCAAATAATATGGACCATGAATCATGGTATCACTTCTCTATTACTATCGAATCCCAATTTTCCCTGGATAGACAGAGAAAAACTGATTACTCAGGATATTCTGAGTACTATTGATGCCTTTAAAGCATAAATTTTTTTAGGAATTAAATTAACATTGCTAATACTATTAACGATGTTAATGGAAAGTAATAAGAGAAGGGTGAACTGAATGAAAAACATTGATACCTGGGCCAGAGAAGTAAAAAATGAACAAGAGATCCCGGCATCGTTTGTCACTTTTTTTGAGTCAATCCCTCCTCTCTTTTACTCACCTTATCATTCTGACCGATCACGAATTGATCATTGTGAAAGATGATGATAGTCTTAGGAGAATCAAAAGTGCCAGATACGGCGGCATTTGGTACTATATACCCTTACATAAGATTATGGAAATGAAGGTTGAAAAGAATGAAACAAACAAGCTGCCCGAATTGAAGCTGCGATTAGCAGCGGATGTCAACTTTCGTGAGCTTTTTTCCGAATCAGAATTGGCGGAGTTGGAACAATTGCAACACCGGCTTCGCGATCAGTGCCAGGAGAGAGATGCGGTTTAATATTTATTGGAACGTTGTTATCAGGTGGACAAAATCTGTGGGGGGCTTGGCGCGGAAAGTTAATTTATGATTTGAACGGGGATGGATAAAGGCCAATTGAACGGCATGCAAAGCCGGGCGTGGAAAGAGTGGGTCCGGTATGCCGTAAATCGGGTCGCCCCAAAGCGGATTGCCTAAGGATGCCATATGAACCCGGATTTGATGGGTCTTACCGGTAAATAATTTTAGAGCTAACAAAGCTGCGCCGGGGTAATTATTAAGCACCCGATAACGGGTGATGGCGGGATTACCTTCATCAGCGATCTCCCATTTGAACCCCGTGTCGGCGTGCCGTAAGGGAGCGATTATTTTGGCGCTGCTTCGACGTATATTTCCTTGGCAAATAGCGAGATATAAACGGTGGAAACTGCCGGCTTCAATCTGCCGCGACAATTGTTGGTGGGCCCAGGGGTTTTTGGCAACCAGCATCAGACCGGAGGTGAGCCGGTCTAAGCGATGGACCGGATGAAAAGAGGCTGATTGTTGACTCATCTGCCAATGGTACACTAAGGCATTGGCTAAGGTACCGTTCTTGTAAACCCCCACTGGATGAACGATCATCCCGGCCGCCTTGTTGATCACAATCAGGTCGGCATCTTCATAAATAATATTTAAAGGTAAGGCTTCCGGGAGAATTGTTTGCTCTGCCGGAGCGATCTCGATGGTTACCCTCTCGCCGCCTTTAAGACGTTCTGAAACCCAGGCCGGTCTGGAGTCGATCATGATCCCGGCTGTTTTTTTGAGGGCTCTGATCCGGCTGCGGGAGAGATGAAATTCGTTTTTGAGTAGAGAATCTAAAGTCCGTCCAGCCCAGGATGGTGGCACGTTATAGTGTAGTTGGTTTGATTGTGACATTTGGTTTATTGGGGCTGCCGCAAAAGAAAAGTATCGATAGAGATATACAATAGATAAGTATTTGCAGTATCCATCGGAGTAATGTATTGTATATCACATTGATTTAAATTTCCTTGCAACAGCTCTTCCTTTTATTTTATTAGGCTAAAAAGCATTTTAATGGCAACTGCCAGCGACATAAGGATAAAAATAGGTTTTACAAGCTTCACGCCTTTATTCAAAGCCATTTTAGAACCCAAGCCGGCGCCACAGATCATGGCCAGTAGTACTGGGAGACCAATAGTATAATTGACCTGGCGGTGGATGACAAAAATAGCCAAAGCGGAAATATTGCTGACGAAGTTCAAGACCCTGGCATTAGCACTGGCATGAATAAAATCGAAATGATAAAGGGCCATCAATCCGAACATTAAAAACGAACCGGTCCCGGGCCCGAAGAATCCATCATAGAAGCCTAAACTGAAAGCCAATAGAATACCGGAAATGATATTACTCCGATTGATCTCGGGAAGAAGCTCAGTTTCACCGAATTTCTTTGAAAACAGGCTATAAATACCGACTCCCAAGACCAAAACCAATACCATGATATAGAGAAAACGCTGATCGATTTTTAAAACAATACGGGCCCCGCAGATGGCACCGATCAGAGTGAAAGGGATCAGGTATTTTAATAACTGGAAATCTACCTTTTCGGAGCGGGTATACGTTAGTGAACTGACTAATGAGGCGGCAGTAGAGGCAAATTTATTGGTACCCAATGCAAAATGGGGTGGAACTCCGGCCGCCAAAAAAGCCGGTAAACTAACAATACCACCACCACCTGCTATGGAATCTACAAAAGCAGCAATAAAGCCAGCTAAGCCTAAAAATAATGTCTGGGAAAACACAGTTGCACCTGCTTTATATATTAATTTCTTAAAAATTCAAGGGGCAATTCGACAATTCCTGCGCATTTTATAAAAAACATAAAGCTAAATCAAATATTGCTATTTTTAGTAGTTTATCTTAATATTAAAGAATGTATAAATACAAGCCAAAGGAGTTCTCTCAATGCTTTATCCGTTAAAATTTCAACCGGTTTTTAAAGATTATATTTGGGGTGGACGTAATTTGGAGCAATTTGGGAAAAAGCTCCCGCCGGGAAATGTTGCCGAGAGTTGGGAGATATCTTGCCATCCCAATGGCATAAGTATTGTTAGTAACGGTGAATTTACCGGGCAGTCCCTGCCGGAGTTGATTGGGAAGTTTGGGCGGCAGTTAGTCGGGACTGCTTTACCGGAAAAAGATGTCGCTACGTTTCCTTTATTAATCAAATTAATTGATGCCAATGATAAACTTTCGGTCCAAGTGCATCCCGATGATAGCTATGCACTTACCCATGAACACGGCGAGCTTGGAAAAAACGAAATGTGGCATATTCTTTCAGCAAAACCAGGGGCAAAATTAATTTATGATGTGTTACCGGGGACTAATTTGGAGATTTTTTCCCAAGCGGTTAAAGATAATCATATAGGTGACTATTTAAAGTCAGTTGAGGTGTTTGCGGGAGATACCCTTAATATTCCGGCCGGACTTATTCACGCAATTGGTGAAGGCATTGTGTTGGCTGAGATCCAACAGAATTCGGATACTACCTACCGGGTTTTCGATTATAACCGAGTTGACAAGAACAGACAATCCAGACCACTCCATGTCGAGAAAGCAAAAGAGGTCATCGATTTTGCTCACTCGGGCCGTCCGGAAAAAATGACCGGATTGACGGTCACGATCAATCGGGAGGGGAGTAAAAAATATCTAATAGCCAATAAGTATTTTTCAGTAGAATTATTGGATGTGCATGGCTCAATAGTGGAGAATGCAGATGGTAGTAAGTTTTATATCTATTTACTAACGGAAGGCGAAGCCCGGCTCGATTTTCAAGGTGGTCGAACCTCGGTAACCAGAGGAGAGTCGTTGCTGGTCCCGGCTTCAATGGGGGATTACCGTTTTGAAGGATGTTTTAAAGCTCTTAAGACATATGTGCCTGATCTAACCCGGGATATAGTAAGGCCTCTAAAAAAAGCGGGTTATACTGAGCCGGAGATAATTGCCAAGTTAATGAATTGAAGTGTTAAAAAAAGGAAATAATAACTGAGCAGGAACTAAGATTCCACGGAAATACGGTCCGGAGAACGAAGTTTCTGCTCAGCCTAAGTAAATGGATGTTGCTAATTAACTGCTATAACCGGTGTTAAATTTAAACTGGGACTGTTGCTGTTGATTGTATTGATTCAATTGGTTGGCGCCTTGAGTACTAAGACCGGCTTGGAAACCTGCTTTAACATCAGCAACGGTTTGTTCGGCCAAAGACTTTTCGGCGGCTTCAATCATCCGGCGCACCATGTTTCCTCCGATGGCTCCGGTGTCCCGGGTGATCATATAACCCCAGTAACCGCCTTGGACTTTCGAAGTATCGACATTTAGTTCATTGGCAATCTCATACTTGAACTTATCCAAAGCAGCGGAAGCTTGTTTAACAAGGATATTATTACTGCGTTGACCACTACCCATTCTTTTCACCTCCTCCTGATGATAGNGTCTCCCACAAACCTCAAGCTATGTTGATTTTTTTTTGGAAGTTTCGGAAAAAATCTGTTAAGAAGCCATCCACCCTGGCTTTGCCCGAAGGCATGGAAATTGCGAAAATCCGCCAGGGTGGCTGTTCAACCTAGAATTCGGGCTGAAAGTATTTTCTCGGTAGTCATCCACCCTGGCTTTGCCTGGGCATACGAAGTCGCGCAATTGCGCGCATGAAAATTTGCCAGGCTGGCTGTTCGATTTAGAATCTGGGTTATAAGTATTTTCTAAGTAGGATTTTGATTTTGGACCAGTTTTTGCTCAAATTCCTTTTTAATTTCGGATAAGCTTTTTTCATAAATATAATTCTGGGCCGCACTAGCCATAACCTGGATTAATTCACCGGAGAATTGGGCGATTTCATAAGGACTTAACTTCCAAACGGAGGTTACCAAGGGACGATCCAAATGTCCGGCCGGGTTAATGTTTTTTAATTTGTGATGCGGAAAATGTCGGTTCAAGAAAATCACCTCTCTTTTCAGTTTATCCAGGATGCTTAAATTTTAACAACGTAAATAACCAAGCTGGTAACGCCTAAAAGATTGACTTTTGGAAAATTAACTTATATAATAAGCAAAGGTGATTTTTGGTGAAGGTAAATATTGGTCCAATTTGTGACATGCCCGGTGGTGTGGTCGAATTTAACGGCCGGCAGGAAGCTCCCAATCTTCAAACGGGTTTGGTTTTTACTGCGCCGGTTGCTGTTAACGGATCAGTCACCAATACCGGTGAAGGCTTTTTAGTTAAAGCGTTATTAAGTTTTCAATATAAAGTCAATTGTGACCGCTGCTTAAAGGAATTTGACAGAGCCCAGGAAACTGAGGTAGTTGAAGAATTTATGGCTGGACCTGTGGAACCGGGTGAGGACGATCTGTTTTTTCGTTTTAGCGGGGACATTATTGATTTAAAAGATTGTATTTCTGAAAATGTATTATTCGCTTTGCCAATGAGTTTTATCTGTACACCGGAATGTAAAGGTTTGTGCCCGGAGTGTGGTAAAGATCGAAATATCGAATCTTGTACCTGTGTGCCACAACAGCTCAATCCGCAATTTGAAAAATTACGAAATTTGTTATCCATAGAAGGAGGTGGACCGAATGGCAAATCCAAAAAATAGAACCTCCCGGACCCGTAAAAGATTAAGACGCTCAAACTATAAAACGACAGCACCAACTGTCGGTGCTTGTCCGCAGTGTCATGAACCCAAATTAGCTCATATTGTTTGTGGTAATTGCGGGTTTTATAACGGTCGGGAAATAATTGCTAAAGCTAACAATGCCTAATTAATTGTATTTAAAACCAAAATTGGATAAGGTCATTTTGGCCGCGGGTCATTCTTGACCTTATTTTTTTCTCGGCGGTATTCATTTCATTCTTCATTCTCATTTTTCAATTCATATAAGGAGTGCTGGTGTAATTTGAAAATTGCGCTTGACGCTATGGGTGGGGATTTTGCTCCTAAAGAAATTGTTCTAGGAGCGGTTGTTGCTTGCCGTGAATTTGGTGCTGAAGTGATTTTAGTCGGTATTGAAAATGAGATCAAAAAAGAACTTAACGGGCAGTCGCTTTCCGGTTTAAAACTGGAGATTTGCCATGCCGCGGAGACTATTGCCATGGATGAACATCCGGCAAACGCGGTAAAACGTAAAAAAGACTCTTCATTAATGGTAGCCAATCGTTTAGTTAAAGAGGGAAAAGCAAATGCGGTAATCTCGCTTGGCAACACCGGAGCCGCCATGGCTGCATCTTTATTGACCTTGGGACGAATTCCCGGGATAAAGCGGCCGGCAATCGCCTCCTTGATGCCGACTAAAACCGGCATTAGCATCATTTTGGATGCGGGCGCCAATGCTGATTGTGAGCCGGATAACTTGTTGGAGTTTGCTTTAATGGGTTCCGCTTATGCCGAACAGGTATTGGGGTTATCCAATCCTAAAATCGGTTTGTTAAGTATTGGTGAGGAAGAAACCAAAGGGAATAAGTTAACTGTCGAGGCCCACCAATTATTAAAGGGTAGTGGCAAACTAAATTTTATCGGTAATATTGAGGGCCGGGATATTCACCGCGGTGTTTGCGATGTCATAGTCTGTGATGGTTTTGTTGGTAATATCGTACTTAAAATGTCTGAAGGCTTAGCTTCGGTTATGTTAAGCTGGGTTAAGGAGGCCATTACCGACAATATTCTTTCAATGACCGGCGGTTTTTTAATCAAAGGTTCACTTAAGAAAATATTGCGGCGGATGGATCCGGCCGAGTATGGCGGCATGCCGCTACTTGGTTTGAATGGAATCAGCATGATTGGGCATGGTAGTTCAAAAGCTAAGGCGGTTAAGAATGCCATTAAGGCTGCAACCAAAGCTGTAAACCAGGATATCGTTGGTAAAATCGGTCAAGCTGTAGCTAAAATTGAATAAATATAAAGGAAGATTGATGAGAAAAATTGCATTCATTTTTCCGGGACAAGGTTCCCAACATGTTGGAATGGCGAAAGAAATTTACGATAATTATTCCGAGGCTCAAGCAGTATTTAAGGAAGCCGATCAAGTTTTGGGGCGAAGTATTTCCAAACTTTGTTTTGAGGGCCCGGAGGACCAATTAAAAGACACCCGAAATGCCCAACCGGCAATAGTCACCACCAGTATCGCGTTGATGAGAGTGTTGCAGGGGGAAGGGATTAAACCGGATTATTGCGCTGGGCACAGTTTGGGTGAGTATAGCGCCTTAATTACTTCAGCCGCGATTTCGTTCCCTGTGGGATTGGAGTTGGTTCAAACCCGTTCTCGATTGATGGCTGATGCTGATCCGGCTCAGCAAGGAGCTATGGCGGCAATTTTGGGAATTGACCGTAACACTTTGGCCGGGTTACTTCAAGAGGCTTCCGCAGTTGGTAAAGTTGAGGCGGCAAACTATAATTGTCCCGGACAAATCGTGGCTTCAGGGGCTAAAAATGGGATAACCAAGCTCCAAGAGCTGGTCAGTACCAATGGCGGTAAGGTCATACCGCTTGCAGTAAGCGGCGCTTTTCATTCCAGCTTCATGCAAAAAGCCGCCGATGCTTTTCGTCCCGAGCTTGAAAAAGTGCAATGGAATGAACCAGCGCCTCCGGTGATTGCCAACGTGTCGGCGTTGCCTGCAGGTCGGACGCTCCTCGCCGATAGTCTTTATCGTCAAATCTTTTCCTCAGTTTTATGGGAGGACAGTTTGAATCATTTATGGAATCATGGAGTCCGGATGTTTGTGGAAGTTGGCCCCGGTAAGGTGCTTTCGGGATTGGTTAAAAAGACCTTAAAGGATGCTACATTTGTAAATTGTGAGGATTTAAGTTCTATTAAAAAAGCACTTGCAATTTTAAGGGAGGTCTAGTAATATGAGATTAGCGCGTGAGGTGGCAATCATTACAGGTGGTGCTAGAGGTATCGGTAGAGCAATTGCCCTAGCTTTAAGCGCAGAAGGCGCGACTGTTTTTCTGTCGGATGTTAGTGAAGCGGTCCATGAAACTGCCGCTGAAATCCGTAACTTAGGCGGGCAAGCCGCTTCATTGGTCGGTAATGTTACCAAAGAAGCCGATTGTGAAGCAATGGTGAATGAAGCCGTTAAAACTTTCGGTAAGCTTGATATTTTGGTCAACAATGCTGGAATTACCAAAGACAATTTATTATTGCGCATGAGTGAAGCCGATTGGGATGCGGTTTTAGATATTAATCTCAAAGGGACTTTTTTATGCACTAAAGCGGCAATCAAGCCGATGATGAAGCAACGTTCGGGTAAGATCGTTAATATCGCTTCAGTGATTGGACTGATGGGAAATCCCGGTCAAGCAAATTATTCAGCCTCCAAAGGCGGCGTGATTGCTTTTACCAAGACCATGGCCAAAGAACTTGGCTCGCGAAATATCCGAGTCAATGCCATTGCACCAGGTTTTATCGAATCAAAAATGACCGAAGTCCTTTCCGATGATGCCAAAGATAAATTAACGAAAGCCATCCCTTTAGGTACTCTCGGTAAGCCGGAATATGTAGCGAAAGCAGTTGTTTTCCTGGCTTCAGGGGATGCTTGTTATACGACTGGGCAGGTTTTGAATGTAGATGGCGGAATGGTGATGTAAATAATATGTGTTTTAATTAATTTGAAGCATTAACCAACCTTGTTTGGAAGGAGGTGAAATGGTTGGATATCTTCAGTAAAGTGAAGGACATAGTTGTTGAGCAGTTGGGTGTTGACGAAGAGGAAGTTACTGAACAAGCTTCTTTTGTTGACGACTTGGGTGCAGATTCACTGGATATCGTTGAACTCGTTATGGCTCTAGAGGAGGAGTTCGACCTGGAAATACCGGATGAGGATGCCGAAAAGATCGCAACCGTTGGAGATGCAGTAAATTACATTAAAGAGAATGGTCAGTAAGTTTTTTAAGAGAGTCTCGTAAATATGCGAGACTCTCTAAAATTATATTTTTATACATAATCAGGGGAGCTTTCCTTCTTGATTGACTAAGTTGGGAGCAGAGGGTGGAAATATGAAACATCGTGTTGTTGTAACCGGTTTAGGTGTTGTATCTCCTATTGGAACCGGTATTTCAAAATTTTGGCAATCTTTGACAACCGGAGTTAGCGGTGTTGATTACGTTACTGCCTTTGATACCAGCAAATTCGAGGTCAAAATTGGCGCTGAAGTTAAGGATTTCGATCCCGGTCAATATCTTGACCGAAAAGAAATCAAGCGGATGGACAGGGCCTCTCAATTTGCAGTAGCGGCATCCAAAATGGCTTTGGCTGATGCCAAATTATCCATTGATAGTAATAATGCAGATCAAATCGGGGTAATCATCGGGTCTGGAATTGGCGGTATCAAGACGCTCGAGGAACAAGCAAGGACTTTTGTAGAGAAGGGACCTAGCCGGGTAAGTCCGTTTTTTATCCCGATGATGATCCCGGATATGAGTTCCGGATGTGTTTCAATTGTTACCGGGGCTAAGGGACCCAATCACACGGTAGTTACTGCTTGCGCTTCGGCAACGCATTCGATTGGCGATTCTTTCCGAATTATTCAAAATGGCGAAGCGGAGGTAATGATTACTGGAGGCACCGAAGCCGCTATTACCGGTTTAGCTTATGCCGGGTTTACTTCGGCAGGCGCCTTATCGAAAAATAATGATAATCCCAAAGAAGCCAGCCGCCCCTTTGATCGTAATCGTGACGGTTTCATCATGGGGGAAGGAGCCGGTGTCATAATCCTGGAAGAATTGGAAATCGCCTTAAAGCGTGGCGCTTCAATCTATGCTGAGCTTGTAGGCTTTGGGGAAACCGGGGATGCCTATCATATGACTTCACCCGATCCCGAAGGTAACGGGGCCGCCCGAGCGATGATCCGGGTTATCCAAGATGCAGGTATCGAGCGGGAACAAGTTTCTTATATCAATGCCCATGGTACCTCAACCTCAGTCAATGATCGTATCGAAACATTAGCAATTAAGAAAGTGTTTGCCGACTATGCCCGAAAAGTGGCGATTAGTTCTACGAAATCAATGACCGGGCACCTTTTAGGAGCGGCAGGCGGGGTTGAGGCGATCGCTTCAGTATTAGCCATTAATCATAGTTTGATTCCCCCTACGATTAACTATCAAACCGCTGATCCGGATTGTGACCTCGATTATGTCCCTAATCAGGCAAGACAAGCTGAATTGGAATATGTATTATCTGATTCTTTAGGGTTTGGTGGACATAACGCTTGTCTACTTTTTAGGAAATATCATGGTTAAGAAGTCCGCAAATGCAAATAGTAATTCCATGATTTTAAAACAATGGGGACCGTCAATTAAAGAATTGACGGTCCGACTTAATATTCAACCGACTCAAGAAATCCTTTTCATTGAAGCCCTAACCCATTCCTCTTATGCTAATGAGCATCGTATCCCCAGCAATGAACGTTTGGAATTTCTGGGTGATAGTGTTGTATCGTTGATAGTCTGTCAATACTTATATTGCCATTATCGTTTGTATGATGAAGGTCAATTATCAAAACTTAAGGCAATTATTGTCAGCGCTCCCTTGTTGGCCGGTTTTAGTAAACAATTGGGCCTCGATAAATATATCTTATTGGGTGCGGGTGAAATCCGCGCCAATGGCGGCAGCAAGCAGAACATCTCGGCCGATTTATTTGAAGCATTTATTGGTGCTTATTACCTGAATTTTGGTCTTGAAGCAACCACAAAATTTATTATTCCATTTGTGGAGAGAGTATTACCGGAGATATTTTCCCAGTCGGAGCAGATCGATGCCAAAACTTGTCTGCAGGAACTAGCCCAGTCCCAGGGATTGAAACCGGAATACCGGATGGTTACTGAAGAGGGTCCCCCCCACGATAGAACTTTTACGGTGGAAGTTCGGCTTTTGGATCAGGTTTTAGGATGCGGGGTCGGTAAAAGTTTAAAGGAAGCACAAAACAAAGCTGCTATAACGGCTATTCATCAATTTAAGCAATGATTTTGCCGGAGTCAGGATTTTTTTTGACTATTATTGAATATGATAGGGGGAGAAAGCGATATTTTTCGGTGGGGGGCTATTCTAATGGATGTATTAAAAGTTTCCGCAAATTCCAGTCCAAAATCGGTTGCCGGTGCTTTGGCAGCAGTATTACGCGAGAAGACTACCGCTGAGATTCAGGCCGTAGGAGCCGGTGCAGTGAATCAAGCTGTAAAGGCAATCGCAATAACCAGAGGATATGTCGCTCCAAATGGTATTAATTTAGTCTGCACTCCCGGGTTTTCAGAAATTACTATTGATGGGCAGATTCGTACCGCCATCAAGTTTATAGTTGAACCACGTTAATCCACACAACAAACCGCCAAAAGCGGTTTTTTTGTTGTTGTTATAGACATATCCCGGACAACCCAACCATATATTTTTTATGAGGGTATTCCAGATGGGGGTGTCGGGATGAGTCAGGAGAAAGATCTCTGGTTGATTGCACAAATTCGTTCTCACAATGATCCTGTCGCCAAGGAGGAATTGGTAAAGAAGTATCTACCGATGATCCGTCATATCGTTAAAAATCAAAGCTCTCGAAGAATTGATTTTGAAGATTATCTCCAGGAGGGAGCGATTGGACTTTTAAAGGCCATCGAAGAATATGATTC
>WSSedL1CaDRAFT_10001566_pt1 | contig 13092 bp, 10 predicted proteins | sample WetSurSL1Cattail_FD_9464 | JGI IMG/M metagenome (IMG submission 9464)
CTGTGCGTAGGGTTCCTCCCCTACTTCGTCTTTCCTGATATAGACCTGGATGTCACCGCCGATATCTCTGATATTACAAAAGGAGGCTTTTCCCATAACTCGCTTGGACATGACGCGTCCTGCAATCGAAACCTCTTTTCCTTCAAACTCCTCGAATTTCTCCAGAATTTCGTTGGAACGGTTGGCAACCTCGAACTTCATAATCTGAAACGGATCATTTCCGCTCTCTTGAAGCTCTGTAAGCTTTGCCCGTCTTATCTTTAATAATTCGTTGATATCCTGCTCTTCCTGAATTCTATCATCAGCCATGAAATACACCTCTTATCGCAGTAAACGCTTTTGCTTACCGGTATTTTATAAATTGGACTTTAGGATTCCCAATATCTTATAATGCATGGAACCCGCATGCGTTTCAACCTTCACAACATCACCGACACTTTTTCCGATCAGTTCTTTTCCTAACGGAGATTCATTCGATATCTTGCCTCGCAGGCTGTTAGCTTCTGTTGAACCAACCAGCTTATATTCAAGATCCTCATTATAATCCATATCAAAGATTTTAACCCTACAGCCTATATTAATAACGTTAACGTCTACTTCGTCTTCTACAACAACCTCGGCATTCTTAAGAATCTTATCTATTTCTTCAATGCGAGTCTCAATATCTCTCTGTTCGTCTTTTGCAGCATCATACTCTGCATTTTCAGAAAGATCCCCCTGCTCTCTTGCTTCTTTAATCTTCTGTGCTACGGATTTCCTTTGGTTTAACTTCAGATCCTGAATCTCATCCTCCAACTGTCGAAGTCCCTCATAAGTCAATATGTTTTTCTTTTCAGCCATAAAACACCCTTCCTCCATATTGCTTTTTCACATCATACAATACATTCAAAGTATTATATCGTATCGATAGTGTGTTGTCAACCTGATTAAATACTCCCATCCCGGGCATTACAAAAGTTTTTTGTGTGTAAAAAAAACTCGAATCAAGGTCAATAATCTACCTACGAGTTACATTATATCTTATCTTGCAAGCACATAAAATATTCTTTTGTTCCATGAATATTCCGCTTATGAGATGTTCATGCGGTTTTTCTTTCGCATTTCATGTTAATTCAATTATCGGCTCTTTCTTACATATTCTTTAAAATATCTCCAAAATCAAAGGTTGCAAAATAATCTTTTGGTGTCTCTGCTCTTCTGATCAGTTCGCAGGAGCCGTCTTCCTTGAATAAAAGCTCCGCCGACTTCAGCTTTCCGTTGTAATTATAACCCATTGCAAAGCCATGAGCTCCGGTATCATGGATTACAATCAGATCACCGATATCAATCTTTGGCAGCATCCTGTCAATTGCAAATTTATCATTATTCTCACAAAGAGAACCGGTAATATCATATTTATGGTCACAGGGTTCCTGTTCCTTTCCCATAACCGTAATATGATGATAGGCCCCATACATGGCAGGTCTCATTAGATTCACGGCACAGGCGTCCAGACCGATATATTCCTTATATATATGCTTTTCATGAATCGCCGTCGCTACCAGATGCCCGTAGGGGGCCAGCATATAACGACCAAGCTCTGTAAAAATTGCTATATCGCCCATGCCTGCCGGGATCAGAACTCTCTCAAATTCCTTTCGTACTCCTTCACCGATCTTCATGATATCATTAGCCTTTGCGTTTGGTTTATATGGAATACCCACACCACCGGACAAATTTATGAATTTGATATCTGCCCCGGTCTTCTCATGAAGCTCAGCTGCCAGTTCAAATAATATCCCGGCCAATATCGGATAGTATTCCTCTGTAGCCGTATTACTTGCCAAGAAGGAATGTATTCCGAATTCCTTCACACCTTTTTCCTTCAGCCTTATAAAGCCGTCTATCATTTGTTCTTTGGTGAATCCGTATTTTGCATCTCCCGGATTATCCATTATCCCATTCGCCGTCTTAAAAACTCCGCCCGGATTAAAACGGCAGCAGATCTTCTCCGGAATTCCGGTTGTTTTCTCCAGAAAATCAATATGTGTATAGTCATCCAGATTGATGATGGCTTTCATTTCTTTCGCCTTGATAAATTCTTCCGGAGGGGTTGCATTGGAGGAGAACATGATATCATCTCCGTTAAATCCGAGTGCCTCCGATAACATAAGTTCCGTCATGGAGGAGCAATCGACACCGCAGCCCTCTTCCTTCAAGATTTTAATGATGTAAGGATTCGGAGTGGCTTTTACCGCAAAATATTCTTTAAAGCCCTTATTCCAAGCAAAGGCTCTGTAAAGTTTTCTGGCATTCTCTCGAATTCCTTTCTCATCATAGATATGAAAGGGGGTTGGATATTGCTTTGTTATTTCAAGTAGCTGTTCCTGTGTAACAAATGGTGTTTTCATAAGTAACCTCCTATCTGAGTAGTAATCTATATCGCCTGAATCAGCTCATAATTCCCGGATTTAATTCCGGTTATATAATCTTCTATGCTCTCCAGTTTCTGCAAAAAAGCCACTCCGCTGTGTTGGTCTTCTATCCCATGGGCATCTGTTCCAGCGGTAACAGGTAAATTATGCTTCTTCGCGAACAGCAGCGCCTGCCGGTCAAAATTATGATTACGATTACCGACATTAATAACCTCAACTGCATCTACATATTCCGGATACAGCCGTATTTCCTTAATATATGGACGAACCCGGAACGGATGGGCATGAACGACAAGGCCTCCTGCTTCGTGAACCTGCTTATACTGATCCTCTACTGACCAGGATATCATATCCGGATGTTCCTTCATCCACTGCTTATCCGGACCGTAGATTAAAAAGTCAGTACCACGGTAGCCTGATTCCCATCCAAAGAATACACTGAGTCCACACTTATCTCCTGCTTCCATGGCATTTTCATACCCTCTGCTGAATAGGTCAATGCGTTCCATCCAGGGCATATCTTTCGGAACACTCGTGTTTCCGTTAAAAAAATGATCTGTAACAATGATTCCGGTATACCCGGCTTCCTGATACGATTTCACATGTTCCTCGGCACTTTTCATGGAACAGGCACTGGCTTCTGTCGTGTGAAGATGTGTTTCATAGCGGTACAAGTTCATCAGCACCCCTTAGCCTTTCTTATTTAAAGCCTTTTGCATAAATATACTTTGCTTTTGTTTTTACATTTTACTCCAATGTTCGCGTGGAAACCACAAACACTAAGAATTCCCCCTTTGGCTCAGCTTCGAGGGGGTCTGTTTTCTTGATAAATAATTGTTCCTATTATACATCATTCTATATATTTTTCAATTGTTTTTTTTATTTTTTTGTAGTATTGGTTACAGTTCAGCCTTCAAAGAGATGTATCCGGACCGGAAAAAATGGTTTCCCCGTCTTGTCTCTATCCATGCTAGGCTGAACTGCAACTAATATTATACGAACATATGATTGTATACTGGAAATCTCTTTTCGCTTATGTTATAATCCTATACAAATGGTTGAAACAATTGTGACTATTCAGTCACTGCGGTTCTTTCGAACCGATGCACACAAAATATGTTGAAAAGCTCATATTTTGGCGCTGAATTTTCTCGAAATCCAATGGATTTCTCGGGTGTACTGAATGGTTGAAACAATTTATCATATTCACTCATTCATATTTTGACATCATTATGCTATTTTATTTTCGAATACGATTACAAAATTGGGATACAGTATATCAGCATGGAGGTTTATGGTATGGAGCAATACAGTGGAAGTCAAATCGTGGTTTTGGAGGGTCTTGAGGCTGTAAGGAAGCGTCCCGGTATGTATATCGGAAGCACCGGACCAAGGGGTCTTCATCATTTAATCTGGGAGATCATTGATAACGGCATAGATGAGCATCTGGCAGGTTTTTGTACAAAAATTGATATCACATTATTAAAGGATGGCGGATTTGAAGTATGCGACAACGGACGCGGTGTTCCAGTCGATATCCATCCGACCAAACATATCCCGACCGTCCGCGTGGTATATACTATACTTCACGCCGGTGGTAAATTCGGTAATTCAGTATATAAGGTATCGGGCGGTCTTCACGGCGTCGGTGCCTCAGTGGTGAATGCGCTATCGAAGCGTATGATAATAGAGGTAAAAAGAGACGGCAAAATCTTCCGTGACGAATATATAAACGGTGGGCATCCCATTGTGGAGCTGGAGGACGGGCTACTCCCTGTTGTCGGCAAATGCAATAAATCCGACACAGGGACGAAGGTAATCTTCTACCCGGATGATACAATCTTTGAGACAGTAGAATTCAAAGCCGATATGATACATAAAAAGCTGAAAGAAATGGCATTTTTGAATAAGAATATCTTAATTAACTTTACCGATCAAGTTACCGGAATTACCAAAAATTATCAGGAGGAATTCGGCATCAAAAGTTTTGTATCCTACCTAACCCGTGAGATGACACCCCTCCATGCGGAACCGGTCTATCTTGAGGGTAAGAGTGGTGATATCGAAGTAGAAATAGCTCTCCAATATACAGATAGCTACTCCGAGCAGATTAATGCCTACTGTAACCGCATCAATGTGGTGGATGGCGGAACTCTCGTTACCGGCTTTAAGACAGGGCTCACTCGTGTTATGAACCAGTATGCAAGAGAGCTGAACGTCCTGAAAGAGAAGGATGAGAATTTTGATGGTAAGGATATCCGTAACGGTCTGGTAGCAATTATCTCCATCAAGCATCCCGATCCCCAGTTTGAAGGTCAGACAAAGACTAAATTAGGTAATACCGATGCCAAAGGCGCAGTGGAGGAAGTATTATCGGTTGAGTCGCAGCGCTGGTTTGATAAGCATGTCGAGGTGCTAAAGAGCATACTTGATAATTCCATGAAATCCTTTAATGCAAGGCGTGCCAGCGATAAGGCGAGAACCGCGGTAATGAAGCAGTTAAGTGATGTGGATACCCGCAGCAAGCTTGCCTCCTGCTCCTCCAAAAAGTCGGAGGAATGCGAACTATATATCGTCGAAGGTGATTCTGCGGGTGGAACCGTAAAGACCGCGAGAAACCGCCGAACTCAGGCTGTATTACCTCTGCGCGGAAAGATACTGAACGTAGAAAAGGCTACTTTGGAGAAAATCCTTGTTAATAATGAAATAAAAGCGATGATTGCCACCTTTGGCTGTGGTATCGGTGATGAATTTGATCTATCAAAGCTTCGCTATGATAAGATTATCATTTTGACCGATGCCGATGTCGATGGTGCCCATATCAGTACACTGCTGCTTACCTTCTTCTACCGCTTCATGCCGGAGCTGATTCTCGAAGGTAAAGTATACCGCGGACTCCCGCCTCTGTATAAGGTAGAATATGAAACTACGGTAAAGGGTAAGAAAGCAAAGCAGTCCGAATATTTATTTAATGACTTTGAACTTGAGAAATTTCGTAAAACAGAGAGCAATAAAATCCTTAACCTGCAGCGCTATAAAGGTCTGGGCGAAATGGATGCACATCAGCTCTGGGAAACAACACTTGACCCCGAGTCCCGAATTCTGGCTCAAATTACGATTAGCGACAATGTAGAGGCCGATGAAGTTACCAGTATGTTGATGAGTAACAATGTACCGCCAAGACGCTCCTTCATCCTTGAAGAAGCAAAGTATGCAAAGCTGGATATATAAATAACTATCATTACTCCGGCTGTTTCAATTTATTGAACTACTTGTTTTATGCGATTACAATTATAAATTTGGAGGTTACACGATGAATAAAGTATCCGATCAGATTATCCAGATGGATTTCTCCGAGGAGATGAAAAATAGTTTCCGTGATTATGCGATGAGCGTAATCATCGCAAGAGCCTTACCGGATGTCCGCGACGGCTTAAAACCGGTACAAAGGAGAATTCTGTTTTCCATGATTGAACTTGGTCTTGAACCCACCAAACCGCACAGAAAAAGTGCACGTATCGTCGGCGATACCATGGGTAAATATCACCCGCACGGTGATAGCTCCATCTATGATGCCATGGTTCGAATGACAGAGGATTACTCCCTGATGCTTCCTCTTGTTGACGGACACGGTAATTTCGGTTCTATCGACGGAGACGGTGCAGCTGCAATGCGTTATACCGAAGCAAGATTATCACCGTGTGCTATGACATTATTAGATCATTTGGAAAAAGGTCTGGTTGACTTTATTCCCAATTTTGATGACAGTGAAAAAGAACCTACCGTATTACCTGCGATGATACCGAACCTTCTGATTAACGGAACCACCGGTATTGCTGTCGGGATGGCAACCAATATACCCCCCCACAATCCGGATGAGGTAATTGACGGTGTTATTGCATACATGGACAATCCCGATATCACGGTCCAGAAGCTGATGCATTATATTCCGGCTCCGGATTTTCCGACCGGCGGAAGCATCATCAATCAGGTGGAGCTTGCCTCTTTGTATGAGACCGGCGAGGGTAAGATCAGAATTCGTTCCAAGGTAGAGATTGAAAATGGAGAGAATGGTAAAAAGAATATCATCATTACTGAAATACCCTATACCGTTGCCGGAAACAAAACAAAGCTGGTAGAAAGCCTTGCCATGTTGGTAAAAGATAAAGTGTTTGATGAAATATATGACATCCGTGATGAATCCTCCAAAGAAGGTATCCGTGTTGTTATTGAGGTTAAGAAAGACCGCGATATTGACAATCTATTAAACGGCCTTTATAAGAAGACAGCAATGGAGGATACCTACACTGCCAATTTGCTTGCAGTAAAGGAGCAGCAACCAATCACCTTTAATCTGAAGAGTATGATTGCTGAATTTGTTCGTTTTCAGGAGGAACTCTATACCAAGGAATATGAATATCTTCTGGAAAAGGCCGTAAAGCGTCTGGAGATTGTAGGCGGCTTAATTCGTGCAACCGATGTAATTGATCTGATTATCGAGATATTAAGGGGCAGTTCCTCAATCAAACAGGCAAAAAGCTGCTTGATTGAAGGAAACACAGAGGGTATAAAATTCAAATCGCAAGCTTCCGAAGACGAAGCGAAAACCTTTGATTTTACGGAACGTCAGTCAGATGCGATTCTAGCCATGCAACTCAGTAAATTAATCGGTCTTGAGATATTAAAGCTGCATGAGGAGAACACTTACCTATTAAATTCCATAGAAGAATATAAGAATATTCTCGGTGATACCAAAGAGCTTTATAAAGTAATCAAAGGACGCCTGAAAGAATACAAAAAGATCTTCCATACTCCCAGAAGAACCCAGCTTACCGATGCAACCATTTCCGATTACGTAGAAGAGGTTAAAATTGAGGACATTTACATCTTAATCGACCGCTTCGGCTATACCAAGTCAGTGGATGTCACCAGCTACACAAGGGCCTCCGAGGAGAATCTGAAGGATTTCGTACATGTGGTCCAGATGAAGAATACCGATAAACTCTGTATCTTTACCGCAGAAGGTAATATGTATCAGGTTAAATCAGAAAGTATTCCAAGGTGTAAGATAAAAGATAAGGGTATCTTAATCCATACGCTGTGTAAATTCGATAAGGAAAATGTCATCTTGTACACCTCCTTCGAGCAGTTGTTTGAAGCCCAGCTTTTATTTGCCACCAAGTACGGATACATCAAACGGGTATCCGGTGTTGAATTCGAGACAAACCGTTCTCAGATTGCAGCAACAAAGCTGGAGGAGAAGGATGAAATAGTCTCCATCTGCCTTCTCTCTGCCGCCGAAGTTATGGCGAGCTGGGGTGGTGTAATCAAGGTTATCGTGCTTACTGAAAAAGGCTTATCACTTGGCTTCTCCTTATCTGAAGTATCGGAACTCAAGAAAACCAGCCGTGGTGTAAAAGCTATTACACTTGATAAAAACGATACAGTTTGCTTTACCGCCGCGCTGAATCAGAATACTGACTCCTTTATCTATAATGAGAAAACCCTGAGTGCGAAAAAGGTTCGTACTCGCAAACGCGGTGATAAGGGTCAGAAGGCAGTATTATAAATTGATGCGCTTATCAAGCATGATTCGGTAGAAAACTCATAACAATTATTAATCTCTATCTAGGCAGGAGGAGCATATGCTAGAAAATGGTCTTGAAACCTGTACCTGTAAAAGAAACAAATGCGAGCGATTTGGTGACTGTGCCGCATGTATAGAACATCACACTCATAAGCGTAATAAGTTACCCTATTGTAAACGCATGGAAGAAAAACAGAGAAGTAAGTCTGTAAGTAAAAAAGAACTCAAAGCATAAGAAAGACCGGATAACATTCCCCTGGGAGTGCTTATCCGGTCTATTTATTATCATATCAATTTTATCTATATAATCTTACGTTCCAGCAAATATGAGGATTGCTTAATGCTTTCCTTCGTTCTGGAAAAATCATAATTAAGGAACGGGGATTGTTCTTCCTCATGCTTTGGTGACCCTGCAACGTCTACCTTTTTAATCAACAATTCAAGATGTTCGGCAAATTCAGCCAAACTGTCCAAATAGACAATCAGATTATCCTGAATCAACGTGGTATCTTGGTTAAGTAAAACAACTTCTAACTGATAGGTGTCTTCCGCCAATTCAACAGCTCCGATATTCGAAAGCATCTTATGCAATGTCTGTGTAATCGTACGTAAACCCTCAAATTCCTTCGTATAAATCATGGTCTCCAGCAGAGAGAACTTAGCTTTAATACTTTTTAAAGTTGACAGAAGTGCTTTTGAATAATTATCCATGCTGCCGACGAAATATCGATAGCCGGTATGAAAGTCTATCTCAGGCATGCAAGCGAACATTTCCTGACCTATTACACCTTTCATAAAGCACCTCCTTAATCCAATATTTTAATTAAATATACATCAATATGTATGAAATAATATTTCATGCTAATATTATCATGATATGTGAAATTTGTAAATAAAAATGTAAAAAAGCCGCATGTTTTGTTGCTTATTCTACAAGTTCGCTATGAAAGTGGCTTAAGCCATTCATCCTTCATTATTACTATCGGATAAAATATATATTTATACTAGCATAATAAGAAAAAATGTTGTATTATGTATCTACATTTTTATAAAGCATGTATTGTAACAATTGAATGGATTATTAGGAGGTTAACAAGTGGAAAAAGAAATAGTGATCGTACTTGACTTTGGTGGCCAGTACAACCAGCTGATTGCCAGAAGAGTCAGAGAATGCAATGTTTATTGTGAGGTTCTTCCATACACTACAAGCCTTGATCGTATAAAAGAAATAGCTCCAAAGGGTATTATATTCACGGGTGGGCCTTCCAGCGTATACGCGGAGGATGCACTACATTGTGATCCTGAAATCTTCTCCCTCGGTATTCCGATTCTCGGCATCTGCTACGGTTGCCAGCTCATGACTCATTTTCTTGGCGGTGCGGTATCCAAAGCTCCTCTTAGAGAGTACGGACGCACCGAAGTTAATGTAACAACTTCTTCTAAATTATTTGCCGGGGTATCTGAACACACCATTTGCTGGATGAGTCATACCGATTATGTGGAGAAACTCCCCGAAGGCTTTAAAGTTACTGCAGAATCAGACTCCTGTCCGATTGCAGCCATTGAAAATTCTGAACGCGGACTTTACGGTGTTCAATTCCATCCCGAGGTAGTCCATACGCAAGAAGGTACAAAGATGCTCCACAACTTCTTATATCAGGTATGTGAATGCGCCGGTGACTGGTTAATGTCCTCCTTTGCTGAAGAGATGGTTACTACCCTTAAGAATAAGATTGGCGATAAAAAGGTGCTCTGTGCCTTGTCCGGCGGAGTTGACTCCTCTGTTGCCGCCGTAATGATCAGTAAGGCAGTCGGCAAGCAGCTAACCTGTATCTTCGTGGATCATGGTTTACTTCGTAAAAATGAAGGTGATGAGGTCGAAGCGATATTTTCGACTCAGTTTGACTTAAACTTTATCCGTGTCAATGCTCAAGAACGTTTTTATAGCAAATTAGCCGGAGTATCAGAGCCGGAGGCGAAGAGAAAGATTATCGGAGAAGAATTCATCCGCGTCTTTGAAGAAGAAGCCAAAAAGATAGGAACCGTAGACTACTTAGTTCAAGGAACCATATATCCGGATGTAATCGAAAGCGGTCTCGGCAAATCAGCTGTCATTAAGAGCCATCATAATGTAGGCGGTCTTCCGGATTATGTAGATTTCAAAGAAATCATCGAACCTCTTCGTAACCTTTTTAAAGATGAAGTCAGAAAAGCCGGACTTGAACTTGGAATCCCCGAGAAGTTAGTATTCAGACAACCTTTCCCTGGCCCCGGACTTGCGATCCGAATCATCGGTGACATTTCTCCGGAGAAGATTGCTATCCTTCAAGATGCCGACTATATCTATCGTGAAGAGATTGCGAAGGCAGGGTTAGACCGAAGCATCGGACAGTATTTTGCGGTGTTAACAAACCTTCGAAGTGTTGGTGTTATGGGTGATGAGAGAACTTATGATTATACCGTGGCACTCCGTGCAGTAACAACGACGGATTTTATGACTGCGGAATTTGCTGAGTTACCTTGGGATTTGCTTGGGAAGATTTCGAATAGGATTGTAAATGAAGTGAAACATGTGAATCGGATTTGCTATGATATTACGGGCAAGCCACCGGCTACGATCGAGTGGGAATAATCGCGTAAACTACGAGCAGTGCATAATAAAAGAAGATGTTCCGACAAGAGCTTGCTCTTAGGCGGGACATCTTCTTTTATTATGTAGGGCGACAGCCCGCGCACACGATTTTAGTGGCTAGATTATATCTGTTAACTGATAAAAAATTGATATTTCGTATTCACCTACACAAAAAAACATTTTTTGAAACATCAAACAACAGACATGATTTTTATTTGAATTGTATCTGATAATGTGATAGCATTAGATTGAATATTCAATAAGCATGGTTATAGTGAATTTTAATAACAGGGAGGCAATATGGATAATATCGACATGTTTAATGCAAATGAGATTCCTAATGTCAATTTGATTAAAACAGGAAAAAAATTAAAGGAGTTGCGACTAAGTGCCAACTTTACAGTTGATCAATTACAGAAAATATTTGGATTTAATAACCCCACAACAATCTATAAATGGGAAGCGGGGCGTTGTTTGCCAGATATAAATAATATGTTTGTTTTAAAAGAATTATATAAAGTATCCCTAGAAAGTATCTATGAACTCGATAATGAGCCAGAGGTACTTTTTTTATTTGGTTTGAAAGTTTACTGCGTATGCTAGATTAAACTATAAGTTTATAGAAATTTGTATTTTAATAAGATAAAATATTTCATAGGTATATGATTTGGAGTTATATAGAACAAAATTAGAGGATAGTTTGAATTTTGAAAAACATAATTCACACGGCAACTTTGTGCCTGCCGCCCAAAGTTTGCAGGTTATGAAGAAAGGCATGGTTATTATGAGAAATATTAAATTGGGAACATGTGTAAAGGGAGAAGAAATACTTACTATGCTCCCGCATGTAATTCATTCGGGTTTTGAGACTATCGAATTGTATTATAATTACGGTTTGCAAGGGACGGATCTTGTAGAGCTTTCTAAAGAAGTTAATAGTCTATTAGATGAATCTAAAATTACAGTTTCAAGTATTGGGTTATATGTTAACCCATTACAATATGAAAATCAGCGAAAAGAATTAGAGTATTGTATTGATAACGCGAGACGATTTGGCGCTCAATCAGTTTCCACTTTTGCAGGAGCAATGGAAGGAACATGCGTGGAAGATTCTATACCGAAATTCAAGGAGGTATTTGGAGAATTAGCAAAAAGGGCTGAATACAATGGTGTGAAACTTGGTATTGAAAATGCACATATGTGTGGATTTTGGTATCGTACGACATGTAATATTGGTTTTGGTCCGAGAGCTTGGGAAATGATGTTTCATGAAGTTGAAAGCGAAAGTCTTGGATTAGTATGGGAACCATCTCATCAAATAGAACAATTTATTGATGTATACTCACAACTTAAGACATGGCTTCCTAAAATAATTCATATCCATGGAAAGGATGGAAAAATTGATTGGAGTCACGTTAAAAAATATGGTGCTTGGTTTGGAGAAGATTATTGTTCACATCGGTTTCCTGGTTTAGGAGATTCAAATTGGAATGAGATAATGTCTATCTTGTCCGCGGGAGAGTACCAAGGAGATATCACTATTGAAGGATTTCATGATCCTGAGTTTAATGGGGAACGTGAGTTTGAGGGGCAAAAGAATGCGCTACTTTATTTAAAGAATTGTAGGAATGAAATATCGAAATAAATGAAATTGTTGTAGAATGTCAACTGGTTTGAGACGATGACAAAATTATAAGTTGTATCAATTGCTGAAAATGTATGCTGTATAATTACATGAAATTTCACGATTGTAAGAAGTACTTAGTATTTCAAAGGAGGACGAAATATTGAATAGAATCTCAGTTACATATGAAGAAACCGAATGGCTATACGCACCAGACGCATTATACAGCGATGTTGATGGAGTGCAGCGAAAACTTCAGCTATTCGTACCGTATCGAAGAGAATGGGAAGAAGATATCAGATATCCAGTTGTTCTATATGTTCCTGGTGCTGCCTGGCATAGACAGGAAATGTATAATGATATACCAAAGATATCAAAATTGGCAGAGTGTGGTATAGTGGTGGCCATGGTTCAGTATCGAGAGTCTGATATTGCAGTATTCCCAGCTCCGATTGAAGATTTGCACCGTGCAGCAAACTATTTAATTGAAAATGCAGATAGATTTCATATAGACCCGTTACAATTATTTGTGGCTGGACATTCTGCAGGCGCACATATTGCATTGATGACAGCATTTAGCAAGGCGAATGGATTGTGGGTGCCAGAAATGGTAGGTATGAAGGATTATGTAATAAGAGGTGTTATCGCACAAGCGGCTCCATCAGACTTGTTGTTGTGTCAGAAAGAAGAGCTGCCACCTTGGATGAAGAAACGTCCTTCAGCAGAATTGCTTGGTGTGGAATGCATAGATGAAAATTCAGAGATTGCAAAAAAAGCATCATGTGCAGCATATGTTAAAGAAGATGTAGTATTACCACCAGTGTTGTTATTACAT
>WSSedL1CaDRAFT_10001567_pt1 | contig 13066 bp, 8 predicted proteins | sample WetSurSL1Cattail_FD_9464 | JGI IMG/M metagenome (IMG submission 9464)
TTTTTCAAGCAGAAGACGGCATACGAGATAAGTTTGGAAAAATACCGCAACGGCGATCTGTCCAGTATGGATTTGAATCTGTATCAATCGCAGTTATCCGCTAAAAAAATATCCATGGCTCAGGCACAAATCAATTATAAAATGGAGGTGTTGAATCTCAAAATTGCCTCTTTGTATGATTTTGAAAAAGGAATAGCGGTAACTACTGTTGAAAACAGTAATAGCCTGCAATGAATAACTAACTGTTTCCATGTTAGTTGGAAAAGCATCCACAAGTAATTTGGGGGATGCCATGAAAAATGACTAATCGAAATAAAATACAAATTAAATCACTTAATATGAACAGCTCCACATTAAAATCCTTAATCAGAAGCCTGATAAAGAGAAAACTACTTACTTCCATACAACTTGGTGGTTTGATTATTGGGTTTACAATCATTATTTTTCTTATAGCAAAGATTAAATACGAATATTCCTACGACGCATTTTGGAAAGGTTCTCCATCCATTTACCGTTTGGGGTTGGATTTATCGTATAACGACGGAAGAGTGTATCGATCTGCCCGAAACTTTAACGGTTCATCGGAATTGCTACATGCCGAAGTGCCTGGCATTGTAGCTCATTGCAATCTGGGACGAGATGTGATTACGGTTTACAACCACGAAAAAGTTATTCAAAACGTAGACTGGTTTTGGAGCGATACCACTTTTTTCAATGTCTTCGAACGCAGAATTATCTACAAAGAAACCAATCAGTTGTTTGGCGATCTTCACGGAATTGCCATATCAGAATCGTTCGCAAAAAAGCTTTTTGGCGATGAAAATCCACTCAATAAAGAAATTACATTGAATGAAGGATGGAAGTTTGTGGTAAAATCTGTTTTTGAGGACATTCCCAGCAACAGCCATTTAAAAGTAGATGTTTTAGGAAGCTACCAGTCATTATTCTATTACATGAGTAATTTTGATAATCGCACTCAGACGCTCATCGAAAATCCGGGCTGGACATATCAAAAAGATTCGCCCTACTCCCGTTCACGATGGAGTTCTCCAACCCAGTACCGCCCTCATTGCTACATTAGGCTTGACCCTAAAGTAGATATTTCGAATGTCGAATCGGCATCACTTTCTGCGATTAAAAAGGTCGGACTTCCTGAAAACCTTGAAAAATGCCGCATCGGCTTTATCTTTCAACCGATAGCATCCATTCATTTACATTCAAACCTAGAAGATGAACTCGGATCAAATGGAAGTGCCATGCAAGTGAACTTTTTGATAATCATAGCACTGGTAGTACTGATAGTCTGCTTTGTCAATTATCTGAATTTAAGTACAATTTCAGTTATCGAAGAGCGTAAAAATTATTCTATTCGCCTTTTAAACGGCTCCAGTAAAATATCGATTTTTACATCTATATTTTTAAAAAATATATTTTTGTTTTGTCTTGCTTTAATCATTTCCATAGCCATTGCTTCAACGTTCAGCCACTTGCAGTTGCCACTGCATACAATACAGGGTGTAGTTTACCTTATTATGCTAATTATTGCAGGAATTGGAGTGCTTATTTCAACCTTAATTCCATACTTCTCCGTATTCAGCACACCTCTGTTTCTATCACTTAAAGGTCAGACTGTGAGTTTGAATCAGAATTGGGGAAGCCGAAAAGCCTTGGTAGTTCTGCAGTTTGCTATCAGTATCATACTGATTATTTGTACCATTGGTATTTTCAAGCAAATGAACTTTGTAATGAAGGAGAAACTGGGTTTCTCCGGTGAGCAAACCGTATTTAGCTATACGCCAATGACGATGACCAATAGCCCGGATATTCCATCTAAACTTATGACTTTTAAAAATGAAGTGCTTGCCCTATCAGGAGTAAATTCATTTAGCGTTAGTTCATCGGTTCCAGGGAAAGAAATTCGACGAATTCAAGATAATGTATTGCCTGAAAATTCTACCGAACCTTTTAGCTCGCCTTTCAACGAAATAAGTATCGATGATAATTTTTTGAAAACCTACGATATACCTGTCATTGCAGGGAAAAATATCGATAAAAATATCAATTGGACTTCGAATGAAGTGCTCATCAACCGTAGTGCTTCAGAAGCAATGGGTTATAAGAATCCTGACGATGCTATAGGCTCTATTTTCAAGATTGGACAAAATGCATTTAAGATAAAAGGAGTTATTGAAAATTATCATCATGTTTCGCTTCACTATCCGGTTAAACCGTCTATTTATTTTCAGAATTTGCAATGGGAAATGTCGGTTGGGTATTATTCTTTCAAATTGAATGCATCCAACATTTCGTCCACCATGAAAGAAATCGAAAAGATATGGAAAAGGCTTTATCCTAAAGATGAGTTCATATACTTTTTCTCAAATACCGAATTTGAGTCACAATATCGGAATGATCTGAATTTCAAAAATATTCTCACATCATCGGCATTACTGGCTCTAGTCATTTCGTGCATGGGTCTTTTAAGTTTAGTTATTTTTACCACTAAACGGCGAATGAAGGAAATAGGCATCAGAAAAGTGAACGGTGCCACTATTTCAGAAATTCTATTAATGCTCAATATTGATTTTATGAAATGGATGGCAATTGCTTTTGTAATATCTATTCCAGTTTCCTTGTATGCCATGAATAAGTGGCTTGAAAGTTTTGCATACAAAACAGAACTCAGTTGGTGGATATTTGTTCTGGCAGGATTTATTGCTATGCTCATCGCACTACTAACGGTCAGCTGGCAAACGTGGAAAGCTGCCACGAGTAATCCGGTAGAAACTCTCAGAAACGAATAGACAAAATCACTTACGAACTAAAGTTCATACACTAACATTTTAATCTTTATGAGAACTATCGGTATAATCATATCTTTTTTACTTATAAGTGTCGCTCAACATAGCGGATTTGATTACTTTGGGCTTCCAAGTCCAATGGATTCGATACAGTTATTTGCACCGGGTGTTACATCGTTAAAGAATTCTAAAGAAAAATCTTTAGCTATTTCACCCAATGGTGATGAAGTTTTTTTTTCTGCAGGTAAAGGCTGGCCAGAATGTAAAATAATGCAAGTAACAAAAATCAATAACCAATGGTCAAAACCGAAAGTCGCCGAATTTTGCGCCGATTGTTATGCAACAGAACCTGCATTCTCACCCGATGGTAGATATTTGTATTATTCTTCGAGTAAAGGCAGGTTGGATATTAAGCAGTATTGCATTTGGAGAGTCGAAAGAGTGGGTAATAAATGGGGTAAGTCTAAGAAAGTAATAGATATTGCAGATCCTGACATATTAGAGTTTCATCCATCTATTACAAAGAAGGGCACCGTGTATTTTTGTTATTGGGATTCGAGAAAACAAATCGGAAGTATCTATAAATCAAATTTTTCAGGAGAAGTTTATTCTAAACCCGAAAAGGTTGATATTCCATTTAATATTCAAAGCAGCGATACCGACCCATTTATTGACCCGGATGAAAAATATATAATCACATCCTCTGCCGGACAGTATGGCAAAGGGGGATACGATGTATATGTATTGTATAGTAAAGGAGATGGCTCATGGTCATCTCCCGTCAACTTCGGAGATCGGTTTAATACTGCCGGGGATGAAGATTCTTTTGATATTTCACCTGATGGCAGATTTATGTTTATTTATAAACAAGATGATGTTTATTGGATTGAAACAAGAGGAGTATTCGAAAAATTGAGAAAAAATATTACTGATAATTGTAATAAACCCAAATTGTCCGTTAGAAGCATTAAGTATCAAAGTCGAAGTCAAAGCAAGCGGATTTCCCCCAAAGTTTTCTGATCCAGGCTCTTCTGTTCATTCGCAGAGCCATTTTCACGATTACTTTGTTTGAATGTTCTTCTATGTATGCAGGAATGGCAAGCATTTTGTATCGTAAAGTAGATAATCTATTTCGTACCTTATCATTGATAATGATCTACTTAAACAACCTCATAGAATTATAGGCTATGGTCATTAACAGCAAACATGCCTCAGTATCATCCAATCCATCTTGGTTCATTTTGTCCAATCCATAGTCGTATTTGAGTTCTTTTATCTTGTTTTCGCAGTTTACCCTACCTCTGTACAATCTCCAGACATCTGGTGCAGATAGTCTTAAGGTGGTAACGTAGCAAGTGTACCGATAACCATTCAGTTCGTAATCTTCCTCGAACAGGCTCAACTGTTTGCCTACGGCTTTTGGGCGTTTAGCTATTTTCTGACGTATCGCTATCATTCGTCTTCTTTTTGTCCAATCTTGTGCTTACTCAAATTCAGCGATTTCAATACCGTCTTCTATGTGCAACCAAGTTTGTTGAGCTGCAGTTTTTCGTTGTATGGTAACGTACATCGGAACGGCAACAATATAATCAATGGCAACATCTTTTGGCTCAAGATAATCAAATATATTCTTGTCGTAGAATGCACTGTATAAACGTAGTAACCCTATTTTCTTGCTTCCAAAGAATGAAAGCGTTTCTTCTAAAAAGGCCTTGAAATTATTGGCTGTATGGGCATCCCCTGAGCGCAACCAAAAATTGGTAACCATTTCTATTTCTGAAACAAAGGCAATAATAGGATGTTGCGATTTACGACCTGGTTTATGTTTGTTATAGCCTTTTTTCGCTCCTTCTTGTTCGCCATAACGTGTAATAACCGAAGAATCAATATCCAATGTGAAATTATTAAACTTCAAATTATCAAAGAACTAACGATAAAGACCGCCAAAAACAGAATAGGTAGTAGCCATGTCGAACTTTTCAAAATAACGTTGAAAAGTCTTATGTTCTGGCATCTTATTCCAGCCAAACATTCTTTGAATACTTCTATCCATGCGGGTTATATCCAACAGAGAAGACCTGTTGGCACCACACCAAACACCTGCCATAAACTGAACAAATAACTGAATGGGAGAATAACCCCGATTAGATCCTTGAACTGGCAATGGTAAATGTTCCAATTTATCTACAAAACAGGATTGAGTCAACATCTGTTTCAAGATAGCCAATCCACCATAAGCAGTAATCTCCTGATCTACGAACTCTAATTCCATAAGCTTGCATTATATGACGAAAATAATACGCAAATTTAATGAATTAATTTGACATAACATATTAATAACAAATAACCTATAAGTTCAATTTTCCAATGGAAGCCATTAGAAAATTGAACTCAAAATAAAGACTCTCTAAAATTGGACAGTTTTAATGGACAATTTGGAATTATGACTTATGATTTCAAAATAGCAAAAATCCTAAAAACATCAAATAATTGCATAAATATTTATTTATTTTTATCGATTAGCAAAACATAGATGCCAAGAATAGAAAAACAATTGAAGTGACTCAGAAAACAAAATCAGTAATTATAAGTTGATGATTATATTTAGTTTACATAGTATTATGTTCTGTTTAACATTATGCTTTATTCGAAAAAATATAGGTTCTAGCATGACAAAATGATCCAATTTGCAACCATTTGCTTTCAATTGTCTTACTTAAGAGTAAATGAACGACTTCTTTTGTTTTATAAATAGTCGTATATTTGCACTTGTAATGTAATTAGAATAAAAATCGATGAGGAGAAATTATCCACATACAAAAACTGATGATGAGTTGCTTCTATCAATTCGATTAAATGATGATCAATCAGCATTTTCAGTTCTTTATGATCGGTATTGGGATAAATCTTTGGCTATTGCTTATAATCTCACCCACGATAAATCTCAAGCCAAGGACATTGTTCAGGATGTGTTTATTAGTTTCTGGAAGCGCCGTACTACTCTAGAAATAAATAATTTTAGCAATTATCTGGCCACTTCGATAAAGTTTTCGTTCTTTATGCATATAGAAAAAGAACGAAGAAGACGAGTAATCCGTGAAGAAAAATTAGACCTTCAAGATGAAGCCATATTGGATGAGCAGATAGAAGCACTTTTTTGTGCTGACTATTTATCAAACCTTTTAGAATGTCTTCCGGAAAAATGCAGATTAGTAGTTAGTTATAGTCGATTGCATGATATGAAAAATTCTGAAATTGCAAAGAAAATGAACATCTCTGAAAAAACAGTAGAAGGGCATTTGACCAAAGGACTGAAAATTATTCGAGCTAAATTCAGGCTCGATTTGCTCCACCTCACAGTACTGTATGCAATGTATCTGCATGATACTTTTCTTCACCAATAAATAAAAAAATCGATCTTTTTTCTATACAAGCAAGGGTAATTCTTAGCTTTAGGATACTTATATGTAGAAACAGGTATAAAATTGCTTTTTATACTGCATATACTATTTAATATGAGCCCTGAAAAAATAGAAAATTTAGTTCAGAAGTATCTTAATGGTACTGCTACTGCCAAAGAACGTGAATTACTTGATACATGGTATCACAGTCAACAACTGAACACAAAAGTATGGAAGGCTGAGTCGATTGACGAAGAGCAACTTGTAAAGGCAGAAATGTTCAATGTTATAAGCAAAAGCATTTCTAACAATCGGTTTCGCAGATTAACTCCTAACTTCTATCGATATGTTGCAACTGCGTCTATCGTAATTGCCATTCTATCTACATCCCTCTTCTTATATAAATCGTCACGAATAATTAGTTCCGATTCAATGGCTATTGAGCGGGTAGTTATCGCTCCAGGAACAAATGGAGCTATTTTGACTTTGGCGGATGGCAAGAAAATAAAATTCGGAAATCACGCTTCAGTTGGTATGAATAAGGGCAACCTTGCTGCAATTTCCAACTATTCTGATGGACTATTGCGGTACAAAAATATCCATCGTCCTATCAGTGATCGATTTGTTTACAACACACTCACAACTCCACGCGGAAATAAATTTGCTCTTGTCTTATCAGATGGCACCAAGGTGTTTATGAATGCTGGTTCCACTCTTCAATACCCCGAAGTCTTTAACGGGTCGGAACGACTCGTGAAGCTTACTGGTGAAGCTTATTTTGAAGTTGTTCACAATAGTAAGTCTCCATTCAGGGTACAAGTTAAGAACCAGACTATTGAGGATATAGGAACTTCATTTAATGTAAGTGCTTATAACGATGAAGAATCAGCTACTGTAACTCTGGTGGAAGGTAGTGTGAAAGTAAAAAACAATGAGAACGAAGTGGTTCTAAGTCCGGGGCAAAAAGCTTTGACTTCGAATGACAGTCGTGCCATCTATGTGAAACCGGCCAGTTTTGAATCTGAACTGGCATGGAAAAGCGATTTGTTCCATTTCGAAGATGTGCAATTACCGGTAGTATTGAAACAAATTTCACGTTGGTATAATCTTGAAATAGAATATGAAGGAACTATTCCAACAAAAACAATTAATGGCGAGATTTATAGAAATATGAATGGTTCACAGATACTCGTCATCTTGAAAAATCTAGGAGTTAATTTCAAATTAGACGGAAATAGACTCATTATAAAAAATAAATAATTTATTAATATACAATAGCAATTTTATGAAAAAATATTTTTACCCGCAGTGTTAGAACTGTTCATGAAAAGGAACCGCAAGTTAGTCGAGAGATTGCGGTAATTAAATTGGAATTTATTAATTCCAGATATAAAAAGAAAGTGTAAACATTATTAATCAAAACATTAAATTAAATGAATAATCATACAAATCAATCAATTCTAAGGATAATAAAAAGACGGAAGATATTCGATCCATTTATCAAACTGACTCTTTTAACTTTATTACTGTTTTTGACTTTTCACTCAACAAAAGCTCAATCGGGCAATAATATCAGTCTTAGTTTCAAACATGAACAACTTACGAAAGTACTTAAATCAATCAAGAGTCAATCCGGTTTTGTCTTTGTTAGCGGAGATCTGGACTTAAGAAAGTACTACATCGATGTACAAGTAAAAAATGTGAGCATAGGACAAGCTTTATCTACCTGCCTTTATAATCAGGGGCTTCAGTTTACAATAGTCAACAAAACCATAGTGATAAGTAAAGAATCGGAAAATGCTACAAAAATTCTCGAAAATTCGTCCGAAAAGACCTATGAATTAAGAGGAGCTGTACACAGTGAAGAAAGCGGCTTACCACTTCAAGGAGCTACAGTTCTTGTAAAGGGATCGACCAACGGCGTTTCGGTAAAACCTGATGGTACTTTTACGCTACCTGGAGTAGCAGCTTTTGATGTAGTAATAATATCTTTTATTGGATACGAAAAATTGGAAATTCCGGTTGCTGGCAGATCAAACATTGGTACTGTAATGTTGGCTGAAAAGACAAATAAACTTGATGAGGTAGAGGTGCTGGCTTATGGCTTGACTACAAGCAATCGCTACACAACAGGATCATCGGTGAAAATTACTAGCAAAGATATTAGTAAACAGCCTGTTGAAAACGTAATGCAGGCTTTACAAGGCAAAGTAGCAGGTTTGATCATTAATCAGACAAGTGGTTTGCATGGGTCGGATATTAATGTAGAGATTCGTGGACAAAGTTCCCTCGACGCCAGCGGCTCTAATAGTACCAATGTGTTGAAAAATGTGCCTCTGTACATTATCGATGGTATAGCCTTTCCGGGCGCAGGTATTAATCAATTAGCGTCAAGCCAAAATGCGTCTGGATCTTACAATTACTTACAGGGACCGAATGGAAGTGGTAATGGTAGCCCTTTAGCAACTATTAACCCAAGTGATATTGAAAGTATTGAGATATTGAAAGATGCTAATGCAACAGCTCTTTATGGATCACGTGGAGCAAATGGCGTTATTTTAATTAAGACTAAGAAAGGAAGTGCCGGAAAGCCGGTTATTTCCGTTAATTTAAATTCTGGCGTGAGTATTATGAATACCAGCATGGAAGCACTTAGCCTTAGTGATTATCTGGCGTTAAGAAAAGAAGCTTTTGCGAATGATAATAAAACGCCAACAACAACGAATGCTCCCGACTTAACACTTTGGAGTCAGACAGAAGGGCAAAATTTCAAAAAAACACTGATTGGTAGTCCGGCTAGATCTTATTCAGGCGGTGTATCGGTATCGGGAGGTAGTCATGGATCTACATTTATGCTTTCAGGAAACTATTCTCGTAATACTTCTGTTTTTGATGATAATCGTTCTTCAAACAATTATGGGTTTCATTTTAGCTCTGGCTATACCAGTCCTGACGAAAAATTTAAAGCGACGTTATCCATCATGATGGGTACCAGTATCAGTAATTTGGCAAGTGCCGGATTTTATCAGTATGCATATTCTTTACCTCCTAATTTTCCTCTACGAAATACAGATGGTTCTTTATACTGGTGGTCTAAAAGCATACCAAATATTTCAAATCCATTAGCAGCCCTGAATTCAAGTTATCAGAATAATATGAATTCGCTAAATACCAGCATTAATTTAAGTTATGCCCTGACTCACAAGCTTAATTTTTCCATTAACGCAGGATATAATAAAACTCAATCTAATCAAACTGATTTAAGTCCAAGCACTTCGGCTAATCCTGAATCAACATCACTGCTTTCTACACGTACTGCAAGTTATGCCGAATCCAACGCTAAAAATTTAGTTATTGAACCACAGTTGAATTATTCTACCTTACTTGGTGGTGGTAATTTCACAGCTTTATTGGGAGGAACTTATCAGGAAACGGTCAATGAACAGCCATTTTTCATCATAGCTTCAGGCTTTTCATCCGACTTATATATGAGTAATATGTCAATGGCAACCAGTTATATTATTCGTAACGGGTACAGTGCTTACAAATATGTTTCTCTTTTTGGAAATGTAAATTATATCTATAAAGAACGATATATTTTTAATGGTAATTTCAGGCGTGATGGTTCGTCAAAATTTGGACCCAATAATCTTTATGCAAATTTTGGATCTGTGGGGCTCGCTTGGATATTTACCAGTGAACCGTTCCTTGCCCGGAAACCGGAATGGTTTAGTTTTGGAAAAATCAGGAGTAGTTATGGGGTAGTGGGAAATGATAATGTTCAAAATTATGCTTATCTCTCTTCTTATTCAGGAGCCAGTTCCAGCTATTATTCGGGAGCTTCCGGTTTATCGCCTGCAAGAGTAGCTAATCCTGATTATAAATGGGCTACTTCGAAGAAGTTTGAGATAGCAACGGATCTTGGCTTTTTCAAAGATCGATTGTTGTTCAATTTTGCCTATTACAACAATAGAACAGGTAATCAATTATTAGATTATCCATTGGCCACACAAACAGGTTTTTCTAGCTATACAGCCAACCTTAATGCGTTGGTACAAAACACAGGATTGGAAGTTACATTAACCAGCACGAATATTAAGAGTAGAAATTTTACATGGACAACTTCTGCTAATGTTACTCTTCCTGAAAATAAACTCATATCATTTCCGGGATTAAAGTCGTCGTCTTATGCATCTACTTATGTCGTTGGAAGGCCTACCACGGCTCTATATTTGTTGCACTATACAGGAACAGATAAGGATGGAATGCCTACTTATCAAGACGTTGACAAAGATGGTACAATAACAACATCGATAGGAGACAATACAGGTGTAGGAGATTTAGTCTATAAAGGAAAGGCATATCCTGATTTTTACGGAGGACTTTCTAATACCTTTAAATATAAAAACTTTCAACTGGATTTTTCTGCTCGTTTCACTTTTGGAGCTAAGGATCTTGGAATACTTTCAAGTCTTAGTAATGCTCCGGGAACATTGTCGAATTACCCGGCTGCTGTAGTTCAGGCAATGCGTGATCTGGGCGTAGAAAAACTTTTTACCACATCTTCTTGGTCTAGTGCATTCCGTTTGTTTCAGCAATCTGATGCTATGTTACAGAATCTGTCATACGGTAGATTAACGAATGTGTCTTTTTCATACAATTTGCCGGAAAATCTGGCTAAACGCATGAAACTCGCGAGTATGCGATTTTATGTACAGGGGCAAAATCTATTTAGATTTACACTTTCAGGGAAGACATATGCCGGTATAGACCCTGAAACCGGTGCAACTGCTGTTCCACCGCTGATGACCATTGTTGGTGGATTACAATTTTCACTATAATTAATAATTAGTACTATTATGAGAAAGTATAATTTTATTTCATACAAGAATATATATATCGGTGCTTTGCAACTGATGATGACACTACTATTTATGGGCTGTAATAGCCTGCTAGAAGTAGATCCTCCCAAAACAGAAGTGTTGGCTTCTGAAGTATTTAGTTCCGATGCAAGTGCAAATGCTGCCTTGACAGGTATGTATAGTAGTATGGTTACTGGTTCTGCATTTCAAAGTATTGGATATGCTTGTAGCCTTTCTGCCGATGAAACGGATGGAAGTAGTTCCGATTATCCTTTTACCGATTTTGGAACTAATAGCCTAACCTCTTCAGATTATGGCGCTTCCAATTTATGGACAGGTTTTTATAAAATAATATATCAAGCTAATAATATCATCGAAAATGCTACTAACTCAACAGGCATGAGTGATTCTATAAAGACACAATTTGTTGGACAAGCAAAATTTGTTCGGGCATTGAATTTCTTTTATCTGGTCAATATGTTTGGTCCTGTACCACTTACTGTAACTCCTGATGTAAAAACCAATGATGCTTTGGCCAGAGCTTCTACTACCGATGTCTATGCCCAAATTGTTTCAGATTTAAAAGATGCAGAAACCAAACTTCCGATTAGTTATAGTAACTATAGTGGTAAAAGGGATAAACCCAATAAAAGTGCGGCTAATGCATTGCTGGCAAGAGTATACTTATATATGGCTGATTATGCAAATGCAGAAGAAAAAGCAACTGAGGTAATTAATACCACTAGTTTATATAGTTTGCTCTCAACAGCCGAAATAGGCAATGTGTTTTTAAAAGACAGCAAGGAAAGTATTTTTGCTGTAAACCCACAAACAACTACTGGACATTTGCTGACCAACGAAGATTATTATTATTACTATGGCAGTCAGTATAATAGTTTATATTATGTTTTGACTTCATCACTCGCCAATGCCTTTGAAACCGGAGATGTTCGAAAAACAACATGGATGGGTTCATTTGTGTATAACGACTCCACCTACTATTATGGGGCTAAATATAGGGATTATGAAGGAAGCTCTGATCCTTTAGAGTACTCCGTTGTATTAAGATTATCCGAACAGTATTTGATACGCGCTGAAGCCAGAGCACAGCAAAACAATATTGTGGGAACAACAGGTGCGGTAGCAGACTTAAATGTGGTGCGGACAAGAGCTGGTCTTACTGTTCTTGATGCTACAGGTATGTCTCAAGCACAATGTCTGACCAATATAGAACAGGAACGACGTGTAGAACTTTTTCTGGAATATGGTAACAGATGGTTTGACCTGAAACGAACAAAACGTGCTGATGCCGTTTTAGGAGCACTCAAACCTGCCACATGGAAATCAACAGCAGTATTATATCCTATTCCTCTAATTGAAATACAGAACGCACCTCAACTAACACAGAATGACGGTTATTGAGTTAGCTTAATTTAAAATCAATAAAAATAAAAATGGAAAAACACGTAACGACATGTTGCGTGTTTTTTCTAAAACATTATTCATTATATGAACATTTTCAAATGTAGTCCGATAATTTTGATGAGTCTGTTATTGACTCTCGGAGTTACCAGCATTTTTTCACTAAATATAAAAACTTCTAAAAATAAAGAAGGCAGTAAAAATAAAATTAAAGCTGATAGCTTGCCCGAATTAAATAAACCACAGCCATACGATAAAGTGATCACAGCTGATGCCAAATCTTCAAAAGGCGCATTTGCTGTCAGCAAAGTAAAGGACCGATATTACTTTGAAATCCCCGATTCAATTTTAGAACGGGATTTTCAGGTCATCAGCCGTATCGAAAAAGGACCGGCCATATTTCAACGTGATCCCGAAGGTTTTGCAGGTAAAGTGTTGGAAAATACGCAAATCTGCTTCTCTAAAGGGCCAAACCATAAGTTATTTATTAAACAATTGATATACGAAGAAATAGCCAATGACAGTTCTGACAATGGATTATACCATTCGCTAAAAATGAATGATTTGCAACCGGTTTTAT